>MAAC01016537.1_pt1 | contig 14545 bp, 10 predicted proteins | sample 1115981 | NCBI WGS metagenome assembly MAAC01 (sample SAMN04961126, study PRJNA320927) | seawater metagenome | isolation source: sample BD02T64 sea water enriched with oil for 64 days | place: USA:Gulf of Mexico | collected 2013-07-27 | reverse complement strand
CTATTTGTCATGGTAATAAAGGTAATGGTCAAGGTCATTTAATGAAAACGGAAAAGATCCTCGGTGTACCAAGTTATGATGCTAGAGAAATTACTCAAGGTAGTATCTATCACGTAATGTATTATGGAATTAACTACATGGGTTCTTATGCTTCACAAACTTCTGAAGAGGAGAGGTGGCAAATTGCTCATCATGTGGGTGCTTTGACTCGTGAGCTTAAAGGTGAGCCTGCTCGTGAATATGTAACAGCAGATGCTATGAATTCTAATGTAGATCACAATGACAGCATGGATCATACATCAGAAGAGGACCACAACAGTGAATCACATCAAACAGATGCTGATTCTACAGAAAATGAACCAACAACAGATGGCAACTAAGCCATAGAAGATATTTTATTTATGTATAAGGTAACTAGCAAATTAAAAATTGTCGCTTTCGCCCTGATGATCTTGGGAGCGGTATTAACTGCGGTAGGTTTTTGGCAAATGCCAGGTTCTGAAGAAGAAGTTAAGGAAATGCTTGCGACTGAAGCGGCAGCTCATGGCGGTGGTCATGGTGCGATGGAGGATAATCATAGCTCAGCAGCTGATGATCACGCGGTTTCTGGACATGCAACTTCGTCAGATCATCATTCAGAAGGTCATGCAACTAACCATGAAGATGAGCATGCAGAGCATGTATATCACCAGCTTTCAAATAAGCCTTGGGCAGCGGTATATGTTGCTGCATTCTTCTTTTTCATGATAGGTTTAGGAACTCTTGCTTTTCATGCCGTTCAAAAAGCAGCGCAGGCAGGATGGTCTCCAGTATTATTTAGAGTGATGGAAGGTATTAGCAGTTATATATTACCTGGTGGAATTATAATGTTTGTTCTTTTGCTATTATCTGGTTTCCATATCAATCATTTATTTGTTTGGATGGAAGAAGGAATAGACGTTGTGGGACACGAGAATTACGATGCTATTGTAGCTGGGAAAGTTGGTTATTTAAATGTTCCTTTTTGGTTATTTAGAGCTGGAGCATTTTTAGTGGGTTGGAACCTTTACCGTTGGAATATTAGAAAATTCGGTTTAAAACAAGACGAGGCTAAAGATGGAGACATAGCCTGGTATAAAAAAGGTTTTAAGCACAGCGCAATGTTCCTTGTGTTCTTCATAGTTACGGAGTCTATCATGTCATGGGACTGGATCATGAGTTTTGATCCTCACTGGTTCTCAACTTTATTTGGATGGTACGTTTTTGCTAGTATGTTTGTGTCAGGAATTACGACTATAGCATTGATAACGATCTTCCTTAAATCAAAAGGATATCTGGAGTTTGTGAATGATTCACATATTCATGATTTAGCAAAGTTCATGTTTGGAGTTAGTATATTTTGGACGTACTTATGGTTCTCACAGTTTATGTTGATCTGGTACTCTAATATGCCAGAAGAGGTTACTTATTTTGTAACTCGTATTGAAGACTACAACATATTATTCTTTGGTATGGTAGCTATTAACTTCTTATTTCCACTGTTAATTCTTATGAATTCTGACTTCAAGAGAGTGAACTGGTTTGTTGTTACGGCAGGTTTATTTATAATATTAGGACACTATCTTGATATTTATGTGATGGTGATGCCAGCAACAGTAGGAGAGTCGTGGTTTATAGGTTTCCCAGAAATAGGAGCATTCTTATTCTTTGCAGGATTATTTATATTATATGTATTCAACACGATATCTAAGGCTCCATTGCTCGCTAAAGGAGATCCTTATTTAGGAGAGAGTAAACATTTTCATTATTAAAAATTAATAGAAAACATCTGTAATGACAGCATTTCTAATCATATTTATAGCAGCTTTATTTGCAATTTCAATTTGGCAAATTTCTAAAATAGTGTCTCTAGGTAAGGCTCCTGAGCCAGACACGGATGCTGTTGAAGTAGCTAACGATGGTGATAACAAAAGACAAGGTCAATATATGTTGATCTTCGGTATAGGTCTTTATATATTAATGATCTATTGTTTTATCGCTTACAACGATTATTTCTTACCAGATGCAGCATCTGCTCATGGTGGTGAGTATGACGATCTTTTATTGCTTACTACTGTAGTTATAATGATTGTACAGGTATTAACACAAGGTTTACTACACTACTTTTCATATAAGTATCACGGACGTAAGGGACAGAAAGCGTTATTTTATGCAGATAATGATCGACTTGAGTTTATTTGGACTGCGATTCCTGTTGTTGTTTTGGCTGGATTGATTCTATGGGGACTATTTTCATGGAATGATATAATGGATGCAAATACTGATGACGACCCTTTAATTGTTGAAGTTTATGCTTACCAATTTGGTTGGAAAGTTCGTTATAGTGGAGCTGATAATACTTTAGGTGATGCAAATGTTCGCTTCATAGAAGGTGTTAATCAGTTAGGTATTGACCCTACAGATGCAGACGGTATGGACGATATGGTTGGTACTGAATTACACTTACCAGTAAATAGACCAGTATTATTTAAGTTCAGAAGTCAAGATGTTTTGCATTCAGCTTACATGCCGCATTTTAGAGCTCAAATGAATGTTGTTCCTGGTATGGTGACACAATTTAAGTTTACACCGACCGTAACCTCAGAGGATTACAAGTCAACTGAGTTTATGACTGAAAAAGTTCGTAAGATTAATGAGATACGACGACAAAAAAGCGAGGAGTTAGTTCAAAGCGGTGATGTGGCCTTAGATCCATATGAATTTGAATACTATCTTCTTTGTAATAAAATATGTGGTGCTTCTCACTACAACATGCAAATGAAAATTGTGGTTGAAACTGAAGAGGAGTACAACGAGTGGTTAGAAACACAAACAACATTTGAAAAAACTTTAGCTAACGCTGAAAACTAGAACTATGGGACAAGCTATCTCTGTTACTGCAGATCACGGACATGATGAGGGACACCACCATCATAAGGAAACTTTTGTAACTAAATATATTTTCTCTCAAGATCATAAGATGATTGCTAAGCAATATCTTATTACTGGTCTTATCATGGGTGCTATCGGTATTGCGATGTCTGTATTAATGAGAATGCAGCTTGCAAATCCTGGTGAGCCAAATATGATATTTGAAGCTCTTTTAGGAAAATGGGCACCTGACGGTGTTATGGACCCTAATATGTATCTAGCATTAGTTACAATACATGGTACCATTATGGTATTCTTTGTACTTACCGCAGGTTTAAGTGGAACATTTTCTAACTTTTTGATACCACTTCAAATTGGTGCTCGAGATATGGCATCTGGTTTTTTAAACATGGTATCTTATTGGTTGTTCTTTATCTCTGCTGCGATAATGATAGGATCTTTATTTGTAGAGTTAGGACCAGCGGCTGCTGGATGGACTATTTATCCTCCATTGAGTGCTTTACCTGAAGCGATGGGTGGATCTGGACTTGGTATGACATTATGGTTAGTTTCTATGGCCATATTTATTGCTTCGTCTCTATTAGGTTCTCTTAACTACATTGTTACGGTAATCAATTTAAGAACTAAAGGTATGTCTATGACTAGATTGCCTCTGACGATCTGGGCTTTCTTTGTTACTGCGATTATTGGTGTAGTTTCATTCCCAGTTTTATTATCGGCTGCGCTTCTTTTAATTATGGACCGTAGTTTTGGAACTTCATTTTTCTTATCAGATATTTATATTAAAGGTGAAGTTTTAGCTCACCAAGGTGGTTCTCCGGTATTATTTGAACACTTGTTTTGGTTCTTAGGTCACCCAGAAGTTTATATTGTATTACTTCCAGCATTAGGTATTACTTCTGAGATCATAGCAACTAACTCACGTAAGCCTATTTTTGGTTATCGTGCGATGATTGCTTCGATATTAGCGATCGCTTTCTTATCGACCATCGTATGGGGTCACCATATGTTTATCTCTGGTATGAATCCATTTTTAGGATCTGTATTTACATTTACAACGTTACTAATTGCGATTCCTTCAGCGGTAAAAGCATTTAATTATATAACCACCTTATGGAAAGGTAATCTACAGATGAATCCTGGAATGCTCTTTTCCATCGGTCTAGTATCTACTTTTATAACTGGAGGTTTAACCGGAATTATTCTAGGAGATAGTACATTAGATATTAACGTACACGATACTTACTTTGTGGTAGCTCACTTCCACTTGGTAATGGGTATCTCTGCATTGTACGGTTTGTTTGCCGGTGTATACCACTGGTTCCCTAAAATGTTTAATCGTATGATGAATAAGAATTTAGGTTATGTTCATTTTTGGTTAACTGCAATCGGTGCTTATGGAGTATTCTTCCCTATGCACTTCGTAGGAATGGCCGGATTACCTAGACGTTATTATACTAATACGAATTTCCCATACTTCGACGATCTTGCAGATACTAACAAGTTGATTACTTACTTTGCTATTGCAACTGCCTTAGCTCAGTTATTCTTTGTTTACAATTTTGTTAAGTCTATTTTCTATGGGAAAAAGGCACCTGCAAATCCATGGAAATCTAATACATTAGAATGGACAACTGGTGATAAACATATTCATGGTAACTGGGCTGGTCCTATTCCTACAGTTTATAGATGGCCTTATGATTACAGTAAGGTAAATGAAGATGGTGAGTATGTAATTGCAGGACAAGATTATGCCCCACAACATATTCCACTACAAGATGGAGAAGAAGAGTTGAATCACTAGCCTTCTAATTATAATTCATATAAAAAAGCCGCTAAGAAATTAGCGGCTTTTTTATATATTTTAATTTTATATCTATGCTTCTCCTCGCGCCGGATAGTCTTTATCTTTTATAAAGTCTACTGCCTTAATCACATCTTCGATACTAGGCCTTGCAAATGGCATAGATTGAACTGAAGAGAAATACAACGTTCCGTCTGAATTTACAAGAAACATTCCTGGTTCTGAGAATAATTCTGGTTCTTTGTCACTAATTCCTTCAGAGAAATACAGTCCCCATTCTTCTGCGGTTTTTCTACTTAATTCATATCCTATAGGCAATTCGTCTATGTCCCATTCTTCTCCAGCCTTTTTAGCTCTCTTTTCTGTATCCATACTTATTCCTATAACGTGAATTCCTCTTTCCGTTAGGTCGTCTAGATGATTTTTTACAGATTCTAGTTGCTTTTTACAAACAGGACAATGCAATCCCCTGTAAAATATCAATAACGTAAAGGAATCAGCTTCTTGTTTATGTAATGACCATTGAGTATCGTTGATCAAATTCAATTCTAAGTTGGGTGTCTTTTGTCTTGGTTTCATATTTTTTATTTTAAGATACGACTGTGGTTTGTAAGTATTCACAAGTCTAACTTAAATGTTGTTAAGCTATTGTTATCTCGCTTTCGCGAAAGCGTATTTAAAACATTTTTTAACAGCACTTCTACTATAATAATTGGGTTGCTAAACTCTTAGGCTGCATAATGAGTAGTATATTTGAATTATGAATGAGAATCTCGATCCCAACGGTGGGCATTTTACAAATGAAGAGCATGATGTAGATAGAGCATTACGTCCTTTATCGTTTGATGATTTTGCAGGTCAAGATCAAGTATTGGAAAATTTAAAGATATTTGTAGAGGCCGCAAATCAAAGAGATGATTCTCTAGACCACGCACTTTTTCATGGACCTCCTGGATTGGGTAAAACTACACTAGCTCATATCCTTGCAAATGAATTAGGAGTGTCTATCAAGGTCACATCTGGTCCAGTACTAGATAAACCAGGCGATCTTGCGGGATTGCTTACAAATCTTGATGAAAGAGACGTTCTATTCATAGATGAAATTCATAGATTAAGTCCTATTGTAGAAGAGTATCTTTATTCTGCAATGGAGGATTTTAAGATAGATATTATGATTGAAACTGGTCCTAATGCAAGGACCGTTCAAATCAATCTAGCTCCTTTTACTTTGATAGGGGCAACCACCAGATCAGGTCTACTTACTGCTCCTATGCGGGCAAGATTTGGCATTCAATCTAGATTACAATATTACTCTACAGAGTTACTTTCTACAATTGTTACTCGTAGTGCAGAGATTCTAAATGTTCCCATTGATCATGATGCTGCGATTGAGATTGCTGGCCGCAGTCGTGGGACTCCTCGTATTGCAAATGCATTACTAAGACGAGTACGTGATTTTGCACAAATAAAAGGTAATGGACATATAGATTTATATATTGCAAAGTATTCCTTGAAGGCTTTACATGTAGATGCAAATGGGCTTGATGAAATGGATAATAAGATATTGTCTACCATTATTGATAAATTTAAAGGTGGTCCCGTAGGTCTTACTACTATAGCAACAGCAGTTTCAGAAAGTGCTGAAACTATTGAAGAAGTATACGAACCTTTTCTTATTCAACAAGGATTTATAATGCGCACACCTCGTGGTAGAGAAGTTACAGAGCTAGCTTACCAGCATTTAGGGAAAATCAAACAAAACAACTTAGGAGGACTTTTTGATTCATAATGAAACAAATCGAACAAGTTCCTACGCTCACATTCCTTGCTAAATCTAGACAGATTTATAAAGATCCTTTGCCGTTTCATAGAGAGAACTTTAAGAAATATGGGAACACTTTTAAAATAAGTCCTAAGCCAGGTTTGTTAATTCATTTTACTTGTGATGAAAAGCTTACCCAACATATTTTACAGAAGAATCAAAAGAATTTTCATAAGTCCACACTTCAAACGGAAGACTTGGGAAAATACATCGGTCATGGATTATTAACTGAGAACGGTGAGCAATGGCGAGCAAATCGTAAGTTAATTCAGCCGGCATTTTATAAAAAGTCTATTAGTTCCTTAATGGATGTCATGGATGAAGTCATCCAGGAAGAAATAGGTAAAATAAAAGATGCAGTTCCAACTGATGTTTATGAAATCTTCAATGATCTTGCTTTTAAAGTTGTGGCGAGAAGCCTTTTTGATTTTGGCGATATTGATAATTTAGATGCTAAAATTTCACGACTGCAGTACATCACAGAAAAGGCGCAGAAAACTTTAATCAAGGAATTAAGAATACCGTGGATGAAATGGTATTTTGATAGAGAATGGCTCTCTGGAGATAGGAGCATTCCACACTCATTAAGTCTCATTGAGGAAGCACGCGATATTCTTAGAAATATCATACACAATCGTAGGTCTGGAAATAAAGAGCCAGGTGACTTGCTTGATATGTTGTTACACAGCACTTATGAAGATGGATCACATATGGAGGATGATCAACTTATTGATGAGATTCTAGTTCTTTTTATTGCAGGTCATGAAACTACTGCAAACGCTTTGAGTTTTGCCGCGCAACTTATGGCTCATAATCCAGGTTCGATCTTAAAAGCTAGGCAAGAAATCAAATTTTTAGAAAATGAAAATTTGATGGAAGGATTAATGGCTATGCCTTTTATTAAACAATGTGTAGAAGAAACATTGCGCTTGTATCCACCAGCTTATGTTACAGATCGAGTGGCTCTTGAGGCTGACTCTTGTGAAGATATAGAAATTGAAAAAGGAAGTATATGGTTAGTTTCTTTTTATGAAATGCATCGCAGGCAAGATCTTTGGGAACGTCCAGAAGATTTTATACCAGAACGTTTTGAAAAGGAAAAGGCAAAAAGCTATAGAGATTTTTACTTTCCCTTTGGTGCTGGGCCGCGCATGTGTGTAGGAAATAATTTTGCCATTTTTGAAATGGTTCTTGCTATAGCTAGGCTTTTAGAGCGATTTGAAATAAAGCCTGTTCATAAAAATATTGAGTACCATCCTTTGATTACGTTGAAACCTAAGAATGCGCATTTACATTTTAATATAAAAGACTAGTAAGGTAGTTCTTATGTTTTTGAGAATACCGCTTTCGCGAAAGCTTAACTATTAACTTAAAGCTGGGTAGAGTCTCGCTGAATTAATTTTGTTTTTAGTACGATTTGTTGATATTCTACAGGTTCATTCCTCTTTCTTAACTTGATTTCTTTATAAAGCTGCTTAAAAGCAGCTTTACCCATTTTTACACCAGGTTGATCGATCGTACTTAATGTGGGAGATATGATGGAGGACATGAACCAGTTACTGAACCCTACAATTGCTATTTCTTCTGGAATTTTAATACCAGCTTTGTTAAACTCTGATATGGCACCTACCGCGACCAGGTCAGTGTTTATAAAGATACCATCTACATCTTTATGTTCTTGCATGAGAAGTCTTGCGTTTTCTTTACCTTCCTCAAAGCTATTATCATCGCACTCACATATATAAACTAAAGATGGGTCATAGTCAATGCCATTATCAGATAGAGCTTTACGGTAACCTAGAAATCTATCTATGGAGTTTTGAGGTAGTAACGAGCCTCTAAAATGTGCTATACGTTTACAACCTATGTCTATAAGGTGTTGTGTTGCATCATATGCTGCTTTTCTATCGTCTATAATTACTTTTGAGCAATTGACGATTTTGGCAATTTTATCAAACATAACGAGAGGCTTATTTGCATTAATTACATCGGTTAAATGTTTAAAGTCTAGAGTGCCGTTTGCTAGAGAGATAATAATACCATCTACCCTTTGATTCATTAAAAGATCAATTTGTTTTTTCTCTAACTCGTAGGACTCATTAGACTGTAATATTATTACGAGGTATCCTTTCTTTTCAGCTTGAGCAACTATTCCTTTAATTACATTAGAAAAAAAGTGATGTACAATAACCGGAATAATAAGACCTATAGTCTTTGATTCTCTAGTTCTTAAATTAACTGCAAAGGCATTAGGCTTATAATTAAGAGTGGTAGCGAGCTCTTTTACTAGCGATTTCGTTTTAGGACTCACATCGGGATAATCCTTGAGGGCTTTTGAAACAGTTGTTACCGAAATGTTTAATTTATTAGCGATTTCTCTTAATGTGACTGGTTTCATAATGGATTTATCAAAAATACTACTGCTAAAATACAAGAAAACTAATAATCGAAAACGTTTTCGGTATTTTCGAAAACGTTTTCGGTAAAAATTTTTAATCAATTTTCTATTCTAGTTCTAATTTAGAGCATTATTAACTCAACTTTTTACTTATAATTAAATTTTACTCAAATGAATATTAAGAAAACTACATGGAGTTTCATATTCACATTGTTGTTTGCAGTGGTGACTGTTACCGCGCAATCGACAATTTCTGGAACTGCTAAAGATGCCCAAGGAGAAACACTTCTAGGTGTGAATCTAGTCCTTCAAGGAACTGATAAAGGTGCTGTGACTGATTTTGATGGTAAATACACCATTGCAAATGTCCCAAACGGTGATTATACTATTGTTGCTACAAGTTTAGGATATGATAAAGTCATTAAATCTGTAAGTGTTAGTGGTTCTAATATTGTCGTAGATTTTGTAATGCAAGAAAATGCAGAATCTCTAGAAGCAGTAATAGTAACTGGTGTAACAAATCCTAAAGCAAAAATCGAGTCCAGTGTGTCTGTTACAACTTTGAGAACAGAAACTATTGCTCAAAGCGCACCTAGAACTACCGCTGAGATTTTTAGAACAATACCTGGTATACGTTCTGAGTCTTCTGGTGGTGAAGGAAACTCAAATATATCTGTAAGAGGTGTGCCTATTTCTTCTGGTGGTTCTAAGTATGTACAATTGCAAGAAGATGGTCTTCCAGTTTTATTATATGGAGATATGTCTTTTGCTACTGCAGATATTTTTACAAGATTTGACGCAAACGTTGCTCGTATAGAAGCTATTCGTGGAGGATCTGCATCTACACAAACTTCAAATGCTCCTGGTGGTATCATAAACATTATTAGTAAAACAGGAAAATCAGAAGGTGGCGTTATAGGAACTACTTTTGGTGCTAATTATGATTCTTTTAGAACTGATTTTGCCTACGGAACTGAGATTGCCGATGATTTATATATACATGCTGGTGGTTTTTATAGAGTAGGTGAAGGAATAAGAGATGCTGGATTTACTGCTAATAATGGAGGCCAGTTTAAATTGAGCTTGATGAAGGAATTTGAAAAGGGATCTGTAAGAGTTTATGGTAAGTATTTAAATGATAGAGCGATCGCCTATTTACCAGCACCTATTCAAGTTTCTGGTACAAATGCCAACCCTACTTGGGAAGATGCTCCTAATTTTGATGCTACAACAGGATCATTACATACTCCTAATCTAACTCAAACTCTACGATTAGGGCCTGATGGTGAGCCTTCACGAGGTGATGTTACAGATGGTATGCATCCAGTGTCTACATCCTTAGGAATAGCGGCAAATTTTGATTTAGGAAATGGATATAAAGTTTCTAATAACGGTAGATTCTCTGCAAACAGTGGAGCCTTTGTATCTCCTTTCCCATCGCAAGTAGGAACAGGTGCGTTAATTGCAGACTCTTTTGGTGCTGGATCTACATTACAATTCACAGATGGTTCTCCAGTAGGAGCAAATAGCCTTGTGGCACGTATCCACATGTTTGATGTAGAGTTAGAAAACTTTAATAACTTCATGAATGATATTAAATTATCAAAATCATATAACAACCTAGACATTACATTAGGTTACTTTAAATCGATTCAAAATGTTTCCATGAATTGGAGCTGGAATTCTTACCTGCAAGAAGTAAGAGGAGAAAATGCAAGATTGATCAATGCTTTTGATTCAACAGGATCTCCATTAAGTGAAAATGGGTTGTATGCCTATGGAACACCTTTCTGGGGTAACCTTGCAAGAAACTATGATACACAATACAACGTATCTGCGCCATATTTAAATATTGCATTAGAAGCATCTGAGAATTTAAATTTTGATGCTAGTATAAGATTTGATAATGGTAAAGTAGACGGTACATTTTCAGGTGGTGTAGAGTCTGCCATAGATATTAATAATGATGGAGTAATCTCAGCGCCAGAACAAGCAGTGTATAGTGTAGATAACGCAGCACCTACTAATGTAAACTACGATTATGATTACTTCTCTTATTCGTTAGGTATCAATTATAAGTTACAAGATAGACAAGCTGTTTTTGCACGTTACAGTAGAGGAGCATCTGCAAAGGCAGATCGTATTTTGTTCTCAGGATTAGATTACCAAAATTCTGACAGAATCAACGCTCTGGATTTCCTAAATCAGGCAGAAGTAGGATACAAGCAAGGATTTGATAATGGAGCTATTTATGTTACAGGATTTTATTCTTCAACTACAGAGCAAGCAGGATTTGAAGCTACAAATCCAGACTTAATCATTGACAACGACTATAAATCCTTTGGTGTAGAAGTAGAAGGTTCTTATAGAATGAAAGACTTCAGTGTAAGAGGTGCAGTAACTTATACAAATGCAACACTAGAATCTGGAGATAATGATGGAAACGCTCCTAGAAGACAGCCAGATTTTATTTACAATTTAATACTATCTTACAATTTTGGTATAGAAAAACAAAACTCCATAGGTTTAAGTTTTATAGGACAGACTAAGGCATATGCGCAAGACACTAACGAGTTAATCATGCCTGGATTTGTAATCGTAAACGGATTTGTAAACGTAGGGATAACTAAAAACTTAAATGCAAACCTATCTGCAAATAATATATTTGATACATTAGGTATCACTGAGTCTGAAGAAGGTTCTATTGTAGAAGGGCAGACTAATTATTTAAGAGCGAGAGCTCTTCCTGGAAGATCTGTTTCATTAGGATTGCAATATAGATTTTAATAGATCGTATGGTGGTGGTTGTTTCGCTTTCGCGAAAGCGAGATAACCCTTCATACTTCATTTAATAGAAACCTGGATAACAATTTTGAATTAGATCCTAACGTAAACTTGAGTAGAATTGGCATTATTTATTTAATGCCAATTTTATTTCCTAATTCAATTTACCATAGAAAAGATGTAAACTCTCAAGCATAGAATGTTGATCTTGATAAAATTTAAAAAATGATAGGTAAAGTAAAGCTGAATTTTTGGCAAATCTTGCATATGAATGTCGGTTTTTTCGGTATTCAATACAGTTTTGGACTGCAACAAAGCGCGGTGACGCCTATCTATGATTTTCTAGGTGCAACACCAGATCAAATACCTATTTTACATCTAGCAGGTCCAGTAACTGGATTACTTGTACAGCCTATCATAGGCGCTATGAGTGATAAAACATGGTCACCTAAATTTGGACGCCGCAAACCTTATTTTTTAATAGGTGCATTGTTATGTAGTGTGAGCTTATTGCTTTTTCCTTTTAGCAGTTCTTTGTGGATGGCAGCTGGATTACTATGGATTCTTGATGCAGGAAATAACACAGCGATGGAACCCTACAGAGCTTTAATTGCTGATAAACTGATACCAGAACAGCAACCTACAGGTTTTCAAATGCAAAGTTTCTTTACCGGTCTAGGACAGGTGCTTGCAAATTTATCTATAGTTGTTTTCCCCATTTTTATAATCGGTAAAACAGGTTCTTTACCTACATGGGTTTATGCTTCATTTTTTTTAGGCGCTGCTTTTTCAATAGGATCTGTTTTATGGAGTAATAGTAAAACTAAAGAAATACCTCCTACGGACGAAGAGCTTGCTTTAATGCGTGCAGAAAAACGTTCAGTTTTAGGACCACTTATTGAAATTGCATCGGCTATTAAGGATATGCCTAAGGTGATGTGGCAACTTGCTCTAGTATACTTTTTTCAATGGTATGCGCTGTTTTGTTACTGGCAAAACGCTTCAAAGAGTGTCGCACTTTCTGTTTGGAATGTAACACCGGCTAATGAGGAAGTATATAGCGAGGCAGTAAGTTGGACAGGTTTAGTAAATGGCTGGTATAACGTAGTAACCTTTTTAGTGGCTTTTGCATTAGTAGGTTTTGCAAAAAAATACAGTCCTAAATTAGTTCATGCGGTTTGTTTATTACTTGCTGCTGCTGGGTTTCTAGCATTTCCTCACATAGCTGATAAAAATTTGTTACTCTTTGCAATAACCGGATTTGGGATAGGATGGGCGAGTATGATGGGAATTCCTTATTTAATGGTAATATCTAATATTCCTAAAGAGCGTTATGGCGTTTACATGGGTATTATAAATATGATGATAGTGATACCTATGATATTTCAAACGTTGTCATTTGGATATGTGCTTAAGAATTTTTTAGGTAACGATCCACGTAATGCCATCACTTTTGCAGGGACATTATTAATTCTTGCTACTATAGCGACACTGTTTATTCAAACTAGAAAACCTGCCGTGCATGAATAACGTTTTTTATAATAAATCAATTGAGTTGCTTCATAAAGCCTCATCTAAGCATGGTTTTCTTGCAAGCGCTTTAGACATATCAAACTATAAAAGGGTGTGGTCTAGAGATGGAGTCATATGCGGTCTAGCAGCACTTGCCTCTGGAGATGGTAAACTCATTGAAACTTTTGAGAAAACCATCCATACTCTTGCAGCACATCAACATGAAATGGGAACCATACCGTCTAATGTTGCTTTTAAGGGTAAAAAAGTAGAAGTAAGTTATGGTGGTCTTGCAGGTAGAGTAGATGCGGTAACGTGGTTTGTAATAGGAGTTTGCCAGCTCGCATATTATAAGGAAGATCATCAAATAGTAGAAACATATAAACCTAACATTGATAAATGTTTAAAACTCTTAAATGCTTGGGAATTTAACAACAAACATTTAATGTACATACCATTATCTGGTAACTGGGCAGATGAATACATCACTGATGGATATGTTTTATACGACCAGCTTTTAAGATTATGGGCGTTAAAAAGCTATAATCATTTTGAGAACAACAAGGATGTCAGTAATAAAATTAATGCTATTGAAGAGCAGTTGCATATAAATTTTATAGGTGATTCAGACTCTGATAAATTTCACCCTAGAGCTTATGAGGCCAAGGATAAGAAAAGTTATCTACCAGCGTCATTTTCACCATCTGGATATAAAACGCAATTTGATGCATTTGCAAACAGTTTATTCTTGATACTGAACTTAGGCACTTCAGATCTTAAAGAAAGCATAGTTGCGTACAGCCAAAATCTATTATCTCAAAACAAACTCCATGTGTTGCCGGCATTTTGGCCACCAGTGATGCAAGAAGATGAGCAGTGGAACTTATTAAAAGATAATTGTAAATATGAATTCAGGAACTTTCCATATGAATTTCATAATGGTGGTAGCTGGCCTATGGTAAACGGATTTTATGGATTAGCCTTATGTCGTATGGGATATGAAGAAGCAGCTCAAGATTTATTGGAGAATATGAATCAATTAAATGCTCTTAAGGAATTTGCTTTTTATGAAAATTTCCATTCTTTGACAGGTGAACCTATAGGCGTACCTAAATGTGCCTGGAGTGCGGCAGGAGCAGTAATCCTGCATCAATCATTAAATAATAATTTTAAAATATTAATCGACTAGTGAAGACCATTGATATATTGTGTATAGGAGAAATATTGATTGATTTTATAGGTCATGAAAAAAACATGAGTATTTCAGAAACTAAAAACTATCACCGTTTTTTAGGTGGTTCTCCTACAAATGTGG
>MAAC01013832.1_pt1 | contig 14545 bp, 11 predicted proteins | sample 1115981 | NCBI WGS metagenome assembly MAAC01 (sample SAMN04961126, study PRJNA320927) | seawater metagenome | isolation source: sample BD02T64 sea water enriched with oil for 64 days | place: USA:Gulf of Mexico | collected 2013-07-27 | reverse complement strand
GGATAATAAAGGATAATATGACTTTTCAGGCAAATTATCGGATTGATTAGGAGTGATTTTTATAACACCATTTCTTCTAGTCCCAAACCAAGAACGACTTTTTGAGTCAATTAAAAAACTCAACAAATCTGGTGTTTCAAGTTTAAATATTGAGTTAATATCATCTTGAAAGTTTATAAATCCTCTATCATTCAACTTTTTATATTTTTTTTGATATAAACCAGTATTTAAGGTGCCAAGCCATAATTTGTTGCCTTTATCAAAATGAACAAAGCCAATTTCTTTTTCCTTAATCGCTTCTTTTACATATTTGTTAATGTAATAACTATTAAATAAGGCACTGTCAGGGGCCAATATTTGAACTCCCGAGGAAGTTGCTATCCAGACGTTTTTTTGTTTATCAATGAGCAACTCAAAAACGATATTATTATTTATACTTGTTGAAATGGAAGGTTCATGCTGATAAAAAAAGATTTCTTGGTTGCTTTTTTCGAACAAACCTAGCCCATGTGTAGTAGCAAACCAAATTCTTCCTTCATCGTCTTCTCTTATGGCGTAAGTCAAAGTGACCAACCAGTTAATTTGATGCTCAAACTGTTTTTCTACCTTTAATGTTTTGAGATCAACGGTAAACAATCCTTGGTAGATAGTACTTAACCAAAGCTCACCTTGCTGAGACACCATCAAAGCAAGTACGCTATTATCTTCTCCATTCTCATTTAATTTAAGCTCGGTAAAAACATAAGGAGTATCGATTAAGTTACCGTGGTGTTCATCGGTGTAAAAAAGTCCATTAACACTAGCAACCCATAATTTATTTTGTTCATCCACGATCAGTGAAAATATAGCTTGCTCATCAAATGGGGTGTTTTTAATCTCAACGACCGAAAACTCGCCACTGGCTTGCAATATGATTTTATATAACCCTTTTTCTGTGCCCAACCACATCCCCCCATCTGCGGCTTCAACCATTGAATAAACTTGGCTTTCATCATCTAAAGAATCTTGCCTTAAAAGTGAATTACCTTTTTTTTCTTTCGAAATAGCAGGAAAGTGTATAAATTGGTCGTTTCTAGGGTTCATCCTTGAAACACCACCAGAACCATAACCTAACCAAAGAAAACCCTTACTATCAATGATAAAACTAAAGACATAATCATCTAACAATGAATTCTCATCTGCTGTCTTGGTATATAATTTCTGGTCTATACCATCAAATTTATATAACTTCCCATCGGCAGCAATCCAAATAAAACCTTGTTGATCTTGTGCTAAGCGGTTCGAATGGTCAAAATTATGCTCACTGGCTAAACCTTTAAATTTAAATTGCGGTTTATCTTGAGAAAATGTTATTGACGAAAAACATACCATCGAAATTAAAAACATATATCTAAAAGCTAAAATTGTTAAACGAAAATTAATCAAAATCAATTCTACACTTTCAATAAACAGTTGAAATTCAATTGAATAGACCACAAGTCTGCGGAAAGCTCTTTCAGCTTCAACAACAGATATGGCGCACAGTTTGCCTTTTGACATTTGATTAGTATTTCTTGAGGTTTGTATATTTTAAATAGTGACAAAGTCATTTCCTCAGCAATAGAAAAGTCTTAAAAATTAATACCATATAGAATAGAAGATAATGAAGTAACTTACCAGAAGGTGATAAATCTAGCTGAAGAAATAAGAAAAGGACAGACACTAGATAAAATTGCTGTGTCAACGATGAGTACAGTTAGAAGGTTGGAGTTGAACACTACTTTATTGTCGGCATTTGTAACTTCCTACTATTAAACAAAAGCTTGCCAAAAAATGAACAAATAAAAAACCACTCAAATGAGTGGTTTTTTAAATTAATAGTTAACCTATAGTTGAATTAATAAGCTTGAATTTTCATTCTAGTTCAAGGCGATTGCGCGGGTCGCTCATTAACATCCATGTTATCGCGACATTAATATTTCCATATATGTCAGCTGACGATAGTCAGTGAGCACTTTCAACGCCGAAATAGGATGAAAAGGCTGTTATTAATAAACTATTGGCCTTTAACTTCTGACAAACCATTGAATATAGCTTTATCACCTAAGAATTCTTCAATACGTAACAATTGATTGTACTTAGAAACACGGTCTGAACGACATAAAGAACCTGTCTTAATTTGTCCTGCTGCTGTACCTACTGCTAAATCAGCTATAGTCGCATCTTCAGTTTCACCAGAACGATGAGAAATAACTGCGGTAAAACCGGCATCTTTCGCCATTTTAATCGCGGCAAGTGTTTCAGTTAAGGTACCAATTTGGTTGAACTTAATAAGAATTGAGTTACCAATACCTTGCTCAATACCACGGGCTAAAATTTTAGTATTGGTAACAAATAAATCATCACCAACAATTTGTACTTTATCGCCAAGTAATTTCGTTTGGTAAGCAAAACCATCCCAGTCTGACTCGTCTAAGCCATCTTCAATTGAAACGATTGGGTATTGATCACATAACGTTGCTAAAAAGTCTGAAAACTCGTTGGCGGTAAATTGCTTGCCTTCACCTTTAAGGTCGTAGATAGCTTTGTCGGCATCGTAAAATTCTGATGCTGCGCAATCCATCGCTAACGTTACGTCTTTACCTAATTCATAACCAGCAGCTGAAACAGCTTCTTTAATGACCGCTAATGCGTCAGCGTTAGACTCTAAGTTAGGCGCAAAACCACCTTCATCACCAACAGCAGTATTCATACCTTTTGCTGATAATACTTTTTTCAGTGCATGGAAAATTTCAGCGCCCATTCGTAAAGCTTCTCTAAAACTTGTTGCACTGACTGGCTGAACCATAAACTCTTGAATATCTACGTTGTTATCAGCGTGCTCACCACCATTGATGATGTTCATCATAGGTAACGGTAAAGAGTATTGACCCGGAGTACCGTTTAAATCAGCGATGTGTTCAAACAATTGTACTTTCTTTTCCATTGCAGCTGCTTTTGCATTAGCCAATGAAACTGCAAGAATAGCGTTAGCACCAAATTTTTCTTTATTTTCAGTACCGTCTAAGTCGATCATCACTTGATCAATGTTCGCTTGCTCTAAAGCATTTTGTCCAATCAATGCCGTTTGAATATCGTTATTTATAGCAGCAACGGCTTTCAATACGCCTTTACCTAAATAGCGGGCTTTATCGCCGTCACGTAATTCTAATGCTTCACGTGAACCAGTAGATGCACCAGAAGGAGCAGCAGCGCGTCCCCAAGCACCAGATTCTAAAAACACGTCAGCTTCAACCGTTGGGTTACCACGAGAATCCATGATCTCACGAGCGATAATTTTACTAATGTTTGACATTATTCTTCCTTTAAATTTTACGTTTACGTAAACTAATAAATTAAAATCTTAAAATGAAAACCGTAGCACTTGGCTACGGTTTTAGTTAATTTTATACTTAGCTTGATTGCTGTTTTTGATGCTCAAATGAAGCAGCAATAAAGCTTTCAAATAATGGGTGACCATCACGTGGAGTTGAATTAAACTCAGGATGGAACTGCCCAGCTATAAACCAAGGGTGATCGGGTATTTCAATCACCTCAACTAATGTTTTATCCGTAGATAACCCTGAGAAAACTAAACCAGCGCTGCTTAATTGCTCACGGTAGTTATTATTTACCTCAAAACGATGACGGTGTCTCTCATAAATTGTTTCACTACCATATACGTTATGTGCCTTGGTACCTTTCAGTATGTGGCACAACTGAGAGCCTAAACGCATGGTGCCACCTAAATCTGAGTCTTCATGACGATATTCAACTTGCCCTTCTTCGTCTAACCATTCATTGATTAAACCAATAACAGGGTAAGCCGTCTCAGCATGAAATTCGGTACTGTGAGCACCTTCTAAACCTGCAACATTACGCGCAAAGTCAATCAACGCGACTTGCATGCCTAAACAGATGCCTAAATAAGGGACTTTGTTTTCCCGAGCATATTGCGCCGTTAAAATTTTCCCTTCAACACCACGTTCACCAAAACCACCCGGTACAAGAATAGCATCAAGGTCTTTTAATATATCGGTACCTTTTGCTTCAATATCTTGTGAGTCTACATATTGAATTCTTACTTTTACTTGGTTTTTAATGCCGGCATGCTTTAACGCTTCATTGACTGACTTATATGCGTCAGGTAATTCGATATATTTACCCACCATACCGATAGTGACTTCACCTTTAGGATTAGCTTCTTGATAAAGTACTTGTTCCCATTCACTTAAATCAGCTTCTGGCACATCTAAGCCAAAACGCTTAACAACAAGTTCATCGGTACCTTGTGATTTTAATAATGCAGGCACTTTATAGATAGAGTCTACGTCGCGCATTGAAACTACCGCTTTTTCTTCAACATTAGTGAAAAGCGATATTTTTGCACGTTCGTTAGCGGGAATAGCACGCTCACTACGACAGACTAGAATATCAGGAAAAATACCGATAGAGCGTAGCTCTTTAACAGAATGCTGCGTTGGCTTGGTTTTAATTTCACCCGCCGCAGCAATATAAGGTACCAGAGTTAAATGCATGAACATCGCGCGTTCACGACCCAATTCAACACCAAGTTGACGAATTGCTTCTAAGAAAGGCTGAGATTCAATGTCACCCACGGTGCCACCAATTTCAACCATGGCGATATCAAAACCTTCAGCCCCTTCAATAACACGACGTTTAATGTCATTGGTAATATGTGGAATAACCTGAATGGTTGCACCAAGAAATTCACCTTTACGTTCGCGGGCAAGAATGCCTTGATAAATACGACCGGTGGTAAAGTTATTACGTTTAGTCATTTTGGTACGAATAAAGCGCTCGTAATGACCTAAATCCAGATCTGTTTCAGCACCATCTTCAGTAACAAATACTTCACCATGTTGAATTGGGCTCATTGTGCCGGGGTCAACATTAATATAAGGGTCAAGTTTAAGCATGGTAACCTTTAGGCCACGCGCTTCGAGAATCGCTGCTAATGATGCGGCAGCAATACCTTTACCAAGAGACGATACAACGCCACCGGTTACAAAAATATATCTAGTTGTCATGTGATACCAAATGTCAGGGGAAATAGAAATTTTGTTCGTATTTGTTATGTTAGCTTAGCGTTGTTTGAGATAAACACATTAACCTAACAGGACGGGGAAGTATTATACTCAAAATCCCCGGAAACGACAATATGATCAAACGATCATTGTTAATAATAATTTACTCATTCTTTTCAACAGATTTAAACTCAGTGATCATTGAAAATATAACAAAAAAAGTTAAGATAGTCTTTTCCCTCTAAGTAGACTCAAACTATGACATCTCAATTAAGTGCCGTGCTATCAGCCATTGATGCCATCAACAGCGAAGATCCTAACTCAACGCTAATCAATGGAAAATCTCAGCCTAACGAATTACTTTACGGGCAATACATGACCAGCTGCTTAAAACAATACTGGTCAGATTCAAGTGAGTGTTTACAAATTGCCGTGCGTGCTCAACACATTAAACGTTGGCACTTAGCGAGAAAAGATTTTCCAGAAGGAAAACAAGGCTACCTTAATTGGCGCAAAGAGCTTGGTAGGTTTCATGCTCAAACCACTAAAACCCTCATGTTGGATAATGGCTATAATGAAGCAGACGCAGAAAAAACCGCTTGTATAATTCGCAAAGAAAAATTAAAGAGTAATCAAGATAGCCAAACGTTAGAAGACGTTGCTTGTTTAGTGTTTTTACAATATTACTTTGATGAATTTGCCGCTAAATATACAAAAGTGGATAACGAAGCAAAAATCATCCGTATTGTGCAGCTCACTTGGCGAAAAATGTCAGAACGAGGTCATGAGATTGCTTTGTCGTTAACTTTACCAGACCATTTAGCAGCACTTGTTGGTAAAGCCTTAAGTTAAGGCTTTTACAGTAACTTTGTTCTGAGACTTTTCTGTTTCAGCTAAAGGCAAACGACAAACAAAAATGAACGGACAAGTGATAAGCGCGATCACAACCATGCGCATAATAAAACTATCTAACATGTAGAAAGACCATGCCACACTGGCCAACATGGTCAGTAGTGAGATTACTTTCGCTTTTTTAGGAATAGAGCGAGATTGTTGCCAATGATAAATCATCGGGCCAAAGGTTTTATTATCGAGTAATTTTTTATGTAGTCTTGGTGATGATTTAGCAAAACACGCCGCAGCAACTAACAAAAATGGCGTAGTAGGTAATATCGGTAATACCGCACCTAATATCGCTAAACCGACAAAAAATATCCCTATAATCTTATGAAACATTCATTTTCCTAACACAGTAAAATACCTATAATGATTAGCATAGTAGATAAATTTAATTATACATATGTTTAAAATACAAACATTTAAAAAAACAATCGAAAAATATAATAACCCCAAGGAATAAGATGAACCATTTATTAAATGCTGAAAACACTGGTACTCCCTTAATTATTATTGCCACAGAACAATTTGATCATTGGTTAACTGAGCAAAATGAGCAAGTGAATAGCTGGTTACAACAAACCAGTTATTCAGGTAAAGGATTGTCCTTAATTCCAAATAGTAACGGTGCATTAGCACAAGCATTGTTTGTCACTGCAAAGCCTGAAAACTATTTCTCTTGTGGTGACTTAGTCAATCAATTACCCGTTGGGAATTATCAATTAGTAGCGGCGAATCAATACCATGATGCTATTTGTTTTTCATGGCTAGTAGGTAGTTATCAATTTGATCGTTATAAAAAATCCGATAAGCAGTTCCCCGTACTCTCTATTGATAATCAAAGTACTGTTGATACGGCAATTAAATATGCACAAGCTACCGCATTAACTCGTGATTTAATAAATACTCCCGCTGCCGATATGATGCCTGAGCATTTAGCTCAAACGGCTATTCAATTAGCAGAGCAATTCTCGGGGCAAGTAAAACAAGTTATTGGTGATGAGTTATTAACGGAAAACTATCCTACTATCCATGCTGTGGGACGAGCAAGTGTTCATGCTCCGCAATTAATTGATTTAACGTGGGGAAACAAAAAACACCCTAAGGTGACTCTCGTAGGCAAAGGGGTATGTTTTGATAGTGGCGGCTTAGATTTAAAGCCAGCTTCAGGTATGCGTAATATGAAAAAGGATATGGGTGGTTCAGCACATGTATTAGGGTTAGCTCAGCTAATTATGGCGCACAATTTACCTATTAACTTACGAGTACTCATCCCTGCAGTGGAAAATGCAGTTTCAAATAATGCTTTTCGCCCCGGTGATGTTATTACTACTCGTAAAGGTCTTACGGTTGAAATTGATAATACTGACGCCGAAGGCCGCTTAGTCTTGTGTGATGCTCTAACCGAAGCTGAAAATGATCAACCGGAATTACTCATCGACTTTGCGACTTTAACTGGTGCAATGCGTGTTGCTTTAGGTACAGAGCTACCAGGTTTTTTCTCAACTAGCGATGATGTTGCCGCGGGCATAACCCTTGCGGGAAATAAAATAAATGATCCCGTGTGGCGTATGCCGCTAGTTGAAGCTTATAAAGATATGCTTAAAAGCCAAGTCGCTGATATGACAAACTGTTCAACCACCCCCTTTGGTGGTGCCATTACCGCAGCATTATACTTACAAGAATTTGTCAATGATGATACTGACTGGGTACATTTTGATGTGATGGCGTTTAATATTCGCTCACTAAGTGGTCGTCCGCTTGGTGGTGAAGCTTTTGGCATTAGAGCGGTATTTGATTATTTGGCAAAGCGCTATAACGAGCAAAAATAGCGTATATGAATACGGAGGTTAATAATACTCTCTCCCCTTAACAATGCATATTCAATGCATTGTTAAGGGGAGAATATTATCTGTAGATAAAACACTCTCTGTTGAATTATTGTACTAATCAACTATCATTCATTTACCCATGATAGTTGGAAATTTCGATGTTTATCCTTAAATATCTAGCTACTTTATTCACTTTAATAGCCTGTTTTTATATTCCGACGGCCACTGCAAATGCAAGTAATACTTGCCAGGCAAAGCAACAGACACCAAAAGTGGCCTTAATAGTACCGACCAGTGCAAAAAATTCATTCTTTGATCGCTTAGTTGAATTAACCGAAGCGGCCAGTAAACAGTTAAATGTGGAATTACGTCTGCATCGTTACGATGAACCCCAGTTTAATCGTTTTTTCTACGCTCAATATATTGATAATGTGCTGACTGCAGAAAATGATAATGATTACCTCATCAGTTTATTTTTCTCCCAAACAGAAATAAAAGTTATGGATGTAGTAACAAAACATAACATCAACTTTTTTTCCTTTAACTCCCCGTTATCTCCTAATGTTATAAAAATGATTGGTAAGCCCCGAGAAAAAACGTCTAATTGGATTGGTCATTTCTCCCCTAATGATGAACAGGCAGGCTATGATTTAGCGAAACAACTTATCGACAATAAAAAGCAGGAAGCAATCTCTATGCTCGCCATTAATGGCAGCAGAAATTCTGAAGTAGGTAAGATGAGAGCCCAAGGCTTAGTCAGGAAAGTGGCTGAAAGTGAAAAAATTAACTTATTGCAGTTAATTTACACCGATTGGACCTACCAACAAGCAAGAGATAAAACAGCGTTAATGCTACAAAGGTACCAAGATATTGATGTGGTATGGAGTGCAAGTGATTCATTAGCTCGCGGAGTAATTGATGAAATTACGCATACCAACCCCGAGTTACTGAAGAATATATCAACAGGCAGTATTGATTGGTCTCCACAAATTGTCCCTTACTTAAAAAACAATAAAGTAACCACCAGCTATGGTGGACACATCTTTGAAGGGGCTTGGTTGATGGCTCTAATTTATGATCACTTCAATGGCCTCGACTTTCAGAACGAATTAGGCGTTGTAATTCAAGATAATTTGTTACCACTAACTAAAGAGCATGCCGAGTTAATCGTCAAAACGGACAACGACAACATTAATTTTAAACAACTAAGCCAATGTTTAACGCCCACGACAACAGAGTATGATTTCAATCCTTTAGCACTACTTGTTAACAAGATTTCAGCTAATTAATCTCAACTTTGGATATTAAAGTAGGAATAAAGGGTGATTAATGCCATTTAATAGCATTAATCATCTATCTTTTATTTAGCAACAATACAGGGAGTTTTCGATGTTTTCCTTTAAATATCTAACATGTGTTTTCATCTTGATAGCCTGTTTATGTTTTTCTTCTACCCTTGCCCGTGCAAATCCTTCATGTCAGATAAATCAACAATCGCCAAAAGTTGCTTTTATAGTTCCGACTAGTGGAAAGCATGAATTTTTTGATCGCTTAGTGGAGTTAACTCAAGCGGCCAGTAAACAGCTCAATATTCAACTGCGTCTTCATCTTTACGATGAGCCCCAGTATAATCGTTTTTATTACGCTCAATATATCGATAATGTACTAAAAGCAGAAAATGATAATGATTACCTTATTAGCCTTTTCTACTCCCAAACAGAAAAAAAGGTGATGGATATAGTTGAAAAACATAACATTCGTTTTTTCTCCTTCAATTCCCCATTATCAAACAACGTAATAAAACTGCTTGGAAAGCCTCGAGAAAAAACAGCTAATTGGATTGGTCATTTATCACCCAACGATGAACAGGCTGGTTATGACTTAGCAAAACATTTGATAGACAAAAGTGAGCAGAAGGCAATTTCAATGCTCGCCATTAACGGCAGTAGAAATTCTGAAGTAGGAAAAATGAGGGCTCAAGGCTTAGTCAGAAAAGTTTCTGAGAACAATGAAATCACCTTATTACAACTACTCCACACTGACTGGACCTACCAACAAGCAAGAGACAAGACGGCATTAATACTACAAAGGTATCAAGATATTGATGTGATATGGAGTGCGAGTGATTCATTAGCTAGGGGGGTAATTGATGAAATTGAACACACTAATCCCACACTACTGAATAATATAATAACCGGAAGTATTGATTGGTCTCCACAAGTTGTTCCATATTTAAAAAACAACAAAGTAACCGCAAGCTATGGTGGACATATATTTGAAGGGGCTTGGTTAATGGCGCTGATCTATGACCACTTTAATGGCCTCGACTTTCAGAATGAATTAGGTGCTGTTATTCACGATAACTTGTTACCTATTACCAAGGAGAATGCCGAGTTAATCATCAAAACAGATAATGACAACATAAATTTTAAACAACTGAGTAAATGTTTAACGCCCTCAACAACTAAATATAATTTCAATCCTTTAGCACTGTTAATAAATGAAATTTCTGACGAATAATCCCATCGCTGTTTTATATAACTAGGAAGGATTAACACTTTTCACCCAAACTCCCCACTTATAAAAGCCACTTCAAAGTGCGCATTCAGCGCATATTGAAGTGGACTCAGATTTTATAAAATTAACATATCTTGTGTTAGAAACGATAATTTGCATATATTCCAATAGCTCTACCAAAATTATTATCCAATTTGTAACCATTTTCTTGAGCATCAAAACTTGAATAAGAAGCAAAAAGACCAATGTCCATATTTTTACTATAAACATAATTTAAATAAGTGTTTACATCGTGCGCTTCGTTTTGGTTAAAGTCCTTTAAATCACGATAAGTATATTGAATACCAGTACTCCAACTTTCTGTTAAGCCTTTTTGTAGTCCAACCATGTAACGAAATTCATTTTTATCTTCACGATTGTCTTCACTCCACTCTACAGCACCAAAGCCAAATGTCATCGCCAAGTCGTCGCTAAAAACATACTTACCAGACAAATCAAGACCATGTGCAACACTATCGTCGTTACTTCCTAAGTATTCATTATAACCACGGTGTCCATAACTAACCGCTAATTCTAAACCATGTTTATTATCTTCTCTTGCTAAAAATCGATATTTAATACCGCCAAAACCTATCGTCAAATTATCAGTTATGCCATAGCCTAAATTAACAAAGGTCTTTTTTCGATTTTCATCACTTTCTTCACCAGAAACTACGCCTGCAGTAACGGCAAGTGTACCGTCCATTAGCGTAATGGGTCTAAGAATAGGGTTTGTTGGATATTCTGTTTCAGCTACTGCTGATGACGTTGCTAAAATAAGTGCAAGTGCGGTTAATGTTTTTCTCATGTTATAAACTCCATTAATAGATGATTTTTTATATTGTTTCGATGGAGTAATGATAAAGAAAAGCTGCGTTTAATTATTGATGAACTTTGTATGGCAATTGTAAGTCAGATGTAAATATCTGTAAGCACGATTATACGACAACAAAGATGGTTACTTTGAGTAAAGTGAATGAAGAAATCTTGAGACATATGTGCCAGAATAACAATGTGGCGTTAATGATTAAGGCTTAATATTATTTATGAAAATTGATTTGGTATGATTAAAAGTTCTAAATCCCTGAGATCATCATTGCTTTTGTCACTTTATTTCCCTTTAGCATTGTTTGCTTTTGAAAATAACAATACAAATAAAAGCAATATCACCATGATCACCATGGAACAGATACCTTATGGTTTTTATGATCCCGATGGTAAACCTACAGGTGTGCTATTTGATATCTTAAAAATTATCATGAAGCAAAGTAACATAGGAGATAAAAACCTATTATTACCGCCTATCCGTATTATGCACCGAATGTTAGCTGAGCCCGCATGTACCGTGGTGGCTGATACTCATGAAATAGTATCTAATTTTGATTTAGTTGAACCCATAGGACTTGAGATGAAATCAGGAATTATTCCTAGGTCGGGTCTGATTTTTGTTGATTACGCGAGTTTAGCAAATAAACGTATCGCGGTACCTTTAGGTATTCTTTTTGACCAAAGGTTTGAAAATGATCCATCAATAATTAAAGAATTTCCGCCAAAATATCTTAATGCTATTCGAATGTTAATCAATGGCCGTGTTGATGGTGTTGCTGGCAGTATATTGGCACTAAAATATATCGCGAAACGCGAAGGAGTCGATGCTAAGAAGTTTGGTAAACCATTGGCTTTAAAAATTAATACCATGTATTTAGTGTGTAGTAAAAACCTTGCTAATGAAATAAAAAGCAAATTAAAGAAAACCGTTAAGCTATTGAAACAAAATGGAAAAATAAAACATATTCTGGAACATTATTTTGGTAAAAATTACTTAACAAATATTAAGAAAAAACAAAACATAAGCCTTGATTCAGGCTTAAGTCCTTAGCTTGAAATGTTGAGTTTAGTTAATCTGATTACCTTTCTGCATTCCAATTAAATAAATATGCGCCTAAGCTTAAAAAAACAGCTGACATTATCGCCAATATACCGAGATGGTAGCTTATATCACTAAGTGTCGCGCCTTCGGTGATCACTTTTCTTGCGCCCGCGACGAGGTGAGTTAAGGGTAAAAAATCTGCTACTGACTTTAATGCCTCTGGCGCCCCTTCTAAGCTAAACCATACACCGGAAAGGATCATCATTGGCCAAGAAGACAAGTTTAACAAACCGCCAATTAACTCTTCACTTTTACTGCGACATGCCACTAATAGACCTAAAGTGATCAAACTAAACGACCCCAATAAACCCACCAAAAATAAATCAAAGTAGCTGCCTAACATGTAGAAATCAAAAAAGAAGTTACAACCAATATAAACGACCGATGAAGTACACATCACAATGATGGTTCGAGAAACTAATTGGGCACTGACAAATTCAAAAGCAGACAGTGGCGTGGCTTTTAAACGCTTTAGTACTGCATTTTTACGGTAACGGACGATGACATAACCAACACCGAATAAACAACTGAACATCATATTCATGCCCAATATGCCCGGGAGTACCCAATCAACGTAACGAATTTTTTCGCCTGAAGTCGTTAATTGTTCAAAGTTTTGATGTGATGCTAAAAATATTTTTTCCACTAGATAGCCATTAGGTGATTCCTGATTAACCCAATACTGTTTGGCCTTAAAATCAACCAAGATATCTAAATTATGTTGTGATAATTTCTTTTGAGCGAGTTCCACCTTTTGATAATCAATAAAGTCGATATATTTAGTCTCAAGAAAAACAGACTCAACTTGTGATAAATTCATCACTCCCACTTTGTATGCGGATTTTCCATCACCAGAAAAGACAAATGACATGCCCACCAACAGCAAAATAGGAAAAGCTAAACTCCAGCCTAAAGATGATCTATCACGGATAAACTCGATATTACGTGCCTTAACTACCGCTAAAAATCTTTTCAAGTTCATGTTATTCCCTTAATGAGTGGCCGGTGAGTTTTAAAAAGAGATCATCTAAATTAGCGGATTTAACATGTAAACCATCAAGAGAAATTCGCTCTTGCATCAGTTTCGCTAAGGTTTTCTCAACTTGGTTAGTGGTTATCTCCACTCTTTCACCGACTTGTTGCCATTGATATTTAGCGACTTGTTCATCACTGACTTGCGCAATAGGCAAATAAATAAAAACTTCGTTAAAATGTTTGTTTAATAAGTGATGAGGTGTGCCACTTTCAATGATCTGGCCCTTATCCATGATCGCTATTTCATCACAAAGTTGCTCGGCTTCGTCCATATAATGGGTAGTGAGAATGACAGTTTTATTTTTTGCTTTAATATTTTTAATTAACTGCCAAAAATTGCGCCGTGCTTGTGGATCTAAACCTGTTGTCGGCTCATCAAGAAAGACAATATCAGGATCATTAATCAAGGCAAGTGCTAACAGTAAACGTTGACGTTGCCCGCCTGATAATAATCGATTGTCTCGATCAAGAAAGTCGCCTAAATCACACAGTTCAATCAGTTGTTCATGTGGCAAGGTATATTGATAAAAGGAAGTAAATAAATCTAAGGTTTCTTTGACCGTTAAAAAATCTTGTAAAGCGGTATGTTGAAACTGAATACCAATTTGTTGAGAAATATCGCTTTCTGCTGCTTTACCATAATATTCCACACCCCCACTAGTAGGTTTAATAATGCCTTCCATAATTTCAATGGTGGTGGTTTTACCCGCCCCATTCGGCCCTAACAAACCAAAACATTGACCTTTTTTAATTGAAAAATCAATACCATCAACGGCTTTGACTTCATTGTATATTTTAGTCAATGCTTTTACTTCAATCACTGTGGTTGTCAAAGATACACTCCTTTAATTATCTGACTTTCAACTAATACCAAACGGATTAATTAATTGACCAACTTAGAGCTTCAGTAGCAAGCTTAGAACAAACGAAATGTGTTAAACATAGTTATTCTATATTTCATTCATTTTGTGATGTTATCAGGTTACTACTGAGCTCCCGAAGGGCGAGTTTAAAAGGCTTACAAGCGGCGTTATTGATTTTGACAAGGTTCCTACATGGATGTAGGACATTAGAGCAACGCAGGAGCAGTTGCCGAGAATAACCATTCTCTTCAATCAATGCCTTGCCTACATGGATGTAGGTACTTAGGTTCAGTCTGGAACTATGAACCTGTGCCTCTAAGCCTTTTAATTCTCGCTAAGTGATCAATAAATTAGTCCGATTGGTAT
>MAAC01010688.1_pt1 | contig 14546 bp, 15 predicted proteins | sample 1115981 | NCBI WGS metagenome assembly MAAC01 (sample SAMN04961126, study PRJNA320927) | seawater metagenome | isolation source: sample BD02T64 sea water enriched with oil for 64 days | place: USA:Gulf of Mexico | collected 2013-07-27 | reverse complement strand
ATCAAAAACATATGCTTGAATGATTTTTTTGCACCTCAGAGTTGGGCGAATATGATTGCGAAAACCGAAGAAGAAATAAACGGCCTAACCGAAATCGGGGGTATAATTCGATTTGTTTTGGATGAAGTCGAAAAACAGGTGCGCCCGGGAATAACCACCCTTGACTTGGATACGGTTGTCGGCAAGCTACTGGCAGATAACGGGGCGAGATCAGCGCCAATACTTGCTTATAATTTTCCCGGATTTAGCTGTATCAGTGTAAACGACGAGGCGGCTCATGGGATTCCAGGGCCGAGAGCGTTGGAAGAAGGGCAGCTTGTAAACATAGATGTTTCTGCTGAAAAGAATGGCTATTGGGCCGACTCTGGTCGATCAATCCCAGTGGGAAATGTCTCTGAGCCACTTTTGCTTCTTTGCTCGACAACAAAGAAAGCGTTGGATGCCGGGATCAAGGCTGCGTTTGCAGGCAACGCCATTAATGAAATCGGCAGAGCGGTGGAGACGGTGGCTTCTGAAGCTGGGTTTCAAATTATCGATGGGTTAGTTGGGCATGGCGTGGGGCGTAATATTCATGAACCGCCAGAGGTTCATAACCGGTTTATGCCAGTGCCGAATATGAAGTTGCAGGAAGGGTTGGTTATTACAATTGAACCCTTCCTGACTCAAGGGATCGGTAATTACAGAGAAGGGCGGGATGGATGGACGCTACTTACAATCGACGGATCACATTCGGCGCAGTTTGAGCATACGCTTATCATAACAAAAGAAGCCCCTATTATTGTAACTTAACTACCCACCCATTTTTTTGACAATACTGTCCATAGCCACGGCAGTTGCAGCGATTGCATCGGCTGTGATGCCAGCGATTTCCTGACAGGTTTGGGCAGCGAGGGCAGTTGCACCGGCGCTAGATACGGCATTCAAACCTGTAATAGCTGTTTGGGTTTGTGAGTTAAGGGCTTGAGTAATTGCTGCGGTCTGCGCGTTATAGGATTCGCCAATCGTGGTCTTTTGCGCAATCAAAACCGCGGCTTCCGCATTCTTCAATGCAGATAGTGAAACCCCATTTGCGGTATTGACACTGTTTAGGACATTCGAGTTTATAGTGGCATTTTCAAGAGCTAGACCTGATGAATGCGCTGCAAATTGATATAGGAGCCCCATGGCAAATGAAGACGACTCTTCCACATTCGCCACGGCAAAATTGATGTTCGAACTCGGTTTTGGTTTCTTATCATCAGGCATGATCAATACTCGCACTTTGTTTATCTGATACGGAAATTATGGATGACCTTCTTTTGAACTGACCTTTAGGATGTTTCGCCATCTGCGCTTGGTTCAGCGTCTGCGTCCTTGCTTTTTGGATCATCTGGTTCGCCGTCGTTTGCCTGTGTATTTCCGGAAATTGCGTTTTGCATTAGCTCATAGTTATTGATGCGATCTTTCAGTGGCATATTAGAAATTTGTCTGTTAATTCCCTCCCACAAAATGTTCCCAGTACCTGCGGCTAATGCCGCTGTTCCAATTATATTGAGATGATTTTGAGTAGAGACAGAGTTTTGAGCACCCACACCTGCTGCGTGTGCCATGGAAATATACATTGTCGCCATTGCAGTTGAAGCTGCACTACCAAGCACAATTTGATTAACAGCCATAACAGAATCTGCAATATTATTTGAATAGTTTTTTGTTTTATCTGAAGTCATTAGTATTCTCCTAAGTAAAAAAGTAAAGTAATACTAATAAAATCAAATTCAATACTTAATATTTACTGAAATATTTTGACAAGTAATTTACATTTTCAATTCTTCCTTTGTTTTATCTGTAATCATTTAGTAATGGTGTGAAGCCGGGTAGATATAGGCTTTAATGAATTCTCCAATAAGGAGAAAAAAAATACTAAACACACTTTAAAAGTGAAAAATGCAACCCAAGTTTAGTAAATCAAAATACAAAACTAGAATTAAGAGAGCTTATTGGTTGCTTTAAGTGTGGAGGTGGCATCGTGTCCCAAAGATCCAGTTTACCAGTATCAGAAAATATGGAAATAATCTCAGTTCCGATGGGATCCGGGTTGGTTGAAGTCGGCAGAGCTCCAATGGCCTCCGAACAACCTTGCTTCTGGACCGCTTGGAATAAGCATCGTGAGTATCTACGTCGATTAAGCATGATTTGGATGAATATTAGCGCCATGGATGCAGAAGATGCGCTAAGTGACGCGACTATTCGAGCTTTTGAAAAATATCAAAATCATGCGGACCAAATCTTGAATGAACGGGCCTGGTTTGCCCGCCTACTACATAATATTTGCATTGATGCCCATCGATCGAATAAGCGACGGTTTCGGCTGGGTGAAAAGGTAAAAGAGGTTGTTACGGTTGAAGAGGATACGTTTGAAAAAATTGACCTAACACCCGAAGGCGAGCTCTTAAATTCGGAACTTGGGGAGCATCTGACGAAAGCGATAAATGACTTACCTGTAAAACTAAGGGAGCCATTGATAATGCGTTTAGTCAGAGGAGATGAATATTCTGAAATTGCTGAAATACTGAACATTTCAAACGATAATGCGCGCAAACGCGTTCAACAAGCCCGCGCGATACTTCGCCAGAAGTTAGCGTCTCATAAGCGATCTGGTGCCTAAAGGTTTTTTCGTTTTTTGTGATAGGTGAGGGCGCGGAAAAGAAATTCGCTCACCAACGGAATTGGAAGTTCTGCATCAACACTAAATAAAAGGGCTCTATTTTTCTCATAATTGAAGCCCTGCGGTGCCATCTCTTTGGTGTCTTCTATGAGTGTCGTTGTGCAGGGAACATAGATCGCGTATTGGCCCGTTTGGGGTTTATACCCTAATCGAATTGTTGTTCCGCTTTTTGGTGATTTTGTCAGGTAGCTGACTTGGTTCCATTTCAAACACTCCTCAATAGTCCCTATGGCTTCGTTTGAAGTCGCAATGGTGTAGATGAGGTTCCGTATATCCAGAAGTTTACCGCGAACACTCGACGGGAGCGCCTTATAGGTGCCGGCAACTTCTAAAGATTGGATTGGAAAATGGTCGTCCATCGGAAATGCTCTGCCTTCTCATAAATATCCAAAAGGATTATTTGAATTTGGCAGTCACATTCCCGAAGGTCAATTGTCTATTTTACTAGAGGAAACTGTTAGCTGGCATGTTTAAAGTTTTGACGCTTGGCTGCAGGTCTTGCAGATGAGCGTGAAGCTGGTTTGGCTCCCACATGCTTAGTTCGTGTATCCGCGCGTTTGTCAGTCCTGGCTGGCTTGCCACCAGGTTTGCCGCCGGGCTTACCACCGAGTTTTGCTTTTCCCTTAAAGGCTGGTTTTTTAGTTTTCGAGAAAGGACGCCCTTTTGGTTTTCCTGGTGCGCGCTTATCTTTGTACGCCGGAGCCGGGAAGGGATGGTCATCATCCACAGTTACTTTTTGTTTGATGAATTCTTCAACGCTTCGAAGAAGATTTCTTTCGCGTGGCTCACAAATTGAGATGGCGATGCCTGACGCACCGGCACGGCCCGTACGACCTACCCGATGAACATAGTTCTCAGCTTCCATTGGAAGATCATAATTGATCACATGTGAAATGCCGCTAACGTCGATGCCGCGGGCAGCAACATCTGTCGCCACCAACACAGTAATACGATCATTCTTGAAGGACCTTAACGTCCGCTCACGCGCCCGTTGAGGTTTGTCACCATGAATGCAGTTCGCTTTAATGCCTTCAATGTTTTTGTGAATATCTTCCACAAGGCCTTCTGTAGAGGCTTTGGTCCGAACAAACACAATGACCTTCGTTTTGTCAGATTGACCCAAAAGATGCATGAGCAGGTCTTTCTTGTGATCACGAGAGACCATAAGGACGGAATGCTCAATTGTGCTTGCGACAGCAGTCTCGCGAGGGGCTTCAACATACATAGGTTGGTTGAGAAGCGTTTTTGATAAACGTTTAATCTGCGGGCTCATAGTTGCCGAGAACATCACAGTTTGATGGTTCGCAGGCATCTTGCTGGCAATTTCTTGAACATCTTCCACAAAGCCCATGTCAAGCATACGGTCGGCTTCATCAAGGACGAATGTTTGAATATTGTCCAGTTTGACTGTGCCGCGCTTCATATGATCCATTAACCGGCCGGGTGTTGCCACTAGAATGTCAACGCCGCGCTGCAGGTCTTTCATTTGCGGGCCGTAAGGCGCGCCGCCATAGACAACTGTATGAAACATTTTAATGTCGCGGGTGAAAATCTGGATTGCTTTGCCGATTTGGCTAGCGAGTTCGCGGGTTGGCGCAATAATAATCGCTGTTGGCATATGTGCTTTAGGCCGTGTGCGATCTTGAGACAATGTTTGAAGGATCGGAAGTACAAAGGCTGCAGTTTTGCCGCCGCCTGTTTGTGCGATCCCCATTAGATCTTTGCCTTCGAGAAGATGGGGGATTGCTGATCCTTGAATTGGTGTTGGGGTTTCGTATCCTTGTTTTTCAAGAGCACGTAAAAGCGGTTCATCAAGATTCAAATCGGAAAAACTAGTCATAAATATTCTGTCCTCACAGAGGTTCGCCCGGAAACACCAATGTAGGTGTCCAGTGCGATAAAGCCAAAAGGTGGGAACTGTCTCTCCCAGCCTGGCTCGGATTATCTGAAGGATGATCTGACCGGCAGCAACATAAACATGTTACGGAAATACTGTTCTCATTACCCAACGAAATGGAGCTGTCAAAGCAAATGCTGCAACTGCTCAGTTTATTTCGAATGTGCAGAGGCATATGCTCGTTTTAGCAGGGGAAGTCAAGACATCATTTATCAACTGAAAATAATATTAGAAATTATTTGCCTCTTTTTGGTCTCAAATTTAGACCCCTTTAGGGAGCTGTTAGGAAAGATCTGGTAAAAGCCAACCAACTGCGGTAAAAGCGGCGGTTGATTTGGTGCGGTGCACAATTGCCGGTGCCTTTATTCTTTATAAGTCAGGTACGTAACGTGCAAACAGAAACCCCAAAAATCGCAACTGTCGATACCTCATACTCAATAGTTCGCATTAAAACAGAACTACTTTCTGGGCTCACCGTAGCCCTAGCGTTGGTGCCAGAGGCCGTGGCCTTTGCATTCGTCGCGGGCGTTCATCCGCTTGTCGGATTGTATGCAGCTTTTATGGTGGGATTGATTACAGCTGTGTTTGGTGGCCGCCCCGGTATGATTTCCGGTGCAACTGGCGCGCTTGCTGTAGTGATGGTCAGTTTGGTGGCCTTGCACGGTGTTGAATATCTATTTGCGACGGTTGTGCTTATGGGAATAATTCAAATACTGGCGGGTGTTTTCAAGCTGGGTAAATTTATTCGTATGGTGCCCCATCCCGTTATGCTTGGGTTTGTGAACGGTTTGGCAATCGTTATCTTCCTCGCGCAATTAGGCCAATTCCAAATTGCAGATACAAATGGCCAAATGGTGTGGATGGAAGGCTCTAGCATGTACATCATGTTAGGTCTCGTCGCTCTAACAATGGGTATTATTTATTTCACATCACGCGTAACCAAAGCTATTCCTGCACCATTGGTTGGCATATTTGCCATCTCCATGTTGGTGATTTGGTTGGGGCTAGATGCCCGCACTGTCGGTGATCTGGCCTCTATTGCCGGTGGCCTTCCAGAATTTCATGTACCCGCGGTACCGTTCACTCTCGAAACGCTTTGGATCATTCTTCCCTATTCAATCATTTTGGCGGCAATTGGTTTAATCGAAAGCCTGCTTACACTGAACTTGGTGAGCGAGCTGACTGAAACCCACGGTGGCGCTAGTAAAGAATGTATTGCCCAAGGCGCAGCTAATACGGTGACAGGTCTGTTTGGCGGCATGGGTGGTTGCGCTATGATCGGTCAGAGCATGATCAACGTGACGTCTGGTGGACGGAAGCGTCTTTCAGGTATATCGGCGGCCTTATTCTTGCTTGCGTTTATTCTATTTGGATCGTCTTTGATTGAACAGATCCCACTTGCGGCTCTCGTCGGCGTTATGTTCATGGTGGTGATTGCCACTTTTGCGTGGTCGAGTTTCCGAATTTTGAATAAGATTCCACTTCATGATGCTTTTGTGCTGATCCTCGTTTCTGCGGTTACTGTTTATAGTGATTTGGCGATTGCTGTGGTTGTGGGTGTTATCGTTTCCGCACTCGTATATGCGTGGGAAAGCGCCAAAAAGATTCATGTTATCGTTGAAACTAGCGATAATGGAACCAAGGTTTATAAAGTAGATGGACCTTTGTTCTTTGGATCGGCCGCCAATTTTTCCGATTTATTTGATTACGCCAACGATCCAGATGACATTATAATTGATTTTGAAAACTCACGTGTTGTGGACCATTCAGGGCTGCAGGCAATTGACAGCTTGGCAGAGCGTTATTCTAGCGCCGGGAAACAATTACATCTGCGCCATTTAAGCGAAGACTGCTTGGATCTGTTACATAAAGCCCAAAATATGGTGGAAATTTCAGTACTTGAAGATCCCCGTTATGGCGTGGCCACAGACTATAAAAAATAGGTTTTGTCAGAGGGCAATTTAGTCCAAACTAATCTATAGATGAATATTAAAAGGATCTGCGACGGCGCCATTCGGTGACAACGTCAGCAGGGGGGAACGGCATATGAGTTTTTTCGAAAATTTTAATTTGGAAGAGGTCGGGCAAGAGCTGGTGACAGTATTGACCACCTACGGTTTGGATATTGTGGGCGCCATTGTCATCCTGATTGTTGGCAATATGATCTCAAAACGCGTGCCGAAGACGGTCACTAAGGTATTGTCGAAGAAAGACGTCGATAAAACTGTCGTCAATTTCCTCGCAAGTTTAAGTCGTATGTCAATTATGACGATTACGCTTCTATTTGTACTGGCTCAGTTCGGTATTCAAACAGCAAGTTTGATTGCTGTTCTGGGTGCTGCGGGTCTTGCTATCGGTCTTGCGTTGCAGGGGACATTGTCAAATGTTGCTGGCGGCGTGATGCTTCTGTTCTTCCGTCCAATGCGCATCGGTGATTTTGTTGAAGTGGCAGGTCATGCCGGCACTGTTAAAGCTGTGAATTTATTCACAACCGAGATGGCAACTGGTGATAACGTTCAGATTATCCTTCCCAATGCATCTGTCTGGGGAAGTGCTATTAAGAACTTCAGTTTTCATGATACTCGCCGCGTTGATATGGTTATCGGCATTGCCTATGAAGACGATATGGATAAAGCGCGTGGCATTATGCTCGGACTTATTGAAGCCGATACTCGTGCACTTAAAGATCCTGCACCTATGGTTGTTGTCTCAGAACTTGCAGACAGTTCAGTGAATTTCACGGTGCGGATTTGGTGCAATAGTGGCGACTATTGGCCTTTAAAATTTGATATGACAAAAGCTATGAAAGAAGCCTTCGATAAAGGCGGTATCTCTATTCCATACCCACAACAAGTGGTTCATATGGTCAAAGAATAGCCCCTCGCAAACTGATACTAAAAAGCCCCGAAATTATCGGGGCTTTTTTTGTGGCCTTTATCCGCGGCCTCTGTAACTTTGAACGCCTTGTTCTGGTATCCAAACACCTGTTGGTGCTTCTCCAGTTTGATAGAAAACATCTATGGGGATGCCACCGCGCGGATACCAGTAGCCGCCGATACGCAACCACCGGGGTTCCAATATATCCACCAACCGTTTTGCGATAGAGACGGTGCAATCTTCGTGGAAAGCCCCATGATTTCTGAACGACCCCAAAAACAGTTTTAGCGACTTGCTTTCCACAAGCCAATCCCCTGGAATATAGTCAATAACGAGATGCGCAAAATCAGGGGCTCCTGTCATGGGGCAAAGAGACGTAAACTCTGGCGCCGTGAAGCGAACAACATATCCTGTGCCTGCTTGTGGATTGGGAACTTTTTCTAAAATTGCCTTTTCCGGATTGTCAGGCAGTTCAGTTGGGCTTCCCAGCTGTTGGAGATTTGCGTAGATATCTTCTTTTGTCATTTTACTATTCCTACAATGCGAGGGCAAAGGGCTATACGCCGCGTTTGTTACCCCAAATTAAAACATGAAGTTGCGGCAGAACGGTCGCACTGAACCAGCGATCATTAACAACCTTGCTCGTTAGCCAGTCTAGTCTGCTTGTTATGCCGTCGATGTCGATTGGCGCATCAGCGTTGTCTGGTGGCGGTGGCGTATGGTTACCCGGCTGTAAATAGACTGGAAGATTTGGGTATCTACGCGCAGCGTCTTTTGCAAATTCGTAATCGATATCATCAAAAATTACGATTTTAAGGGCAATTTCAGGCTGATCTCCTGCCATCTCCAAACATTGATCAAATAGGCTCCAGTCCGTTTTCATCAAGCTGGATGGGGGCTTTGGGCTCAAGGTCAGTACATCCAGTTTACGGAACCAATTTTGCGAAACGGACCCTTGAGTTTCAAGCGCAAAACGATAATCCTGTTCATGGCCCAAATCGATTAACGACCCAAGGGGTTGGATGGCGGGGTTTCCGCCGGACAATGAGACGACTAGAGGCACGCTGCCAGATAGTTTTCTCACCTCTTCCCAAATGGATTGGGTTGTCATCGGGGTCCATAGGTGGCGATATTCGCTATCCACCGCATGCAGAGTGTCACACCAGCTACATCTGTAGTCACAACCACCTGTTCGGACGAACACTGTTGGTTGTCCGATCAAGGCGCCTTCACCTTGAATAGTTGGCCCAAAAATTTCGTTCACGCGGATGGTTTCAGTGCTATTTCCGGTCATGGCCGATATTCAGCCCATGTTTTTGGGGTTTCGCTCACCCGGATCGCACTCACTTCTTCCCATCTGGACTTGCACCAATCAAATAGATGCTTGGCCATATGTTCTGCCGTTACATTGCTGTCGCCCAGAATGTCATTTAAATGACGATGATCAAGGGTTTCATCAATATACGATTTAAACGGAGCCAATTCGTGATAATCCCGAACAAACCCAACACTGTTGAGCTCTTTGGCTTGAAGTTCAACTTCAACCACGTAATTGTGGCCATGCAGTCGTGCGCAAGGGTGGTTATCAGCAAGACCAACCAATTGATGGGATGCAGAAAAATGAAATTCTTTAGTTATTTTAAACATTACTTTAGTCCTGGCACATCCGCGTTTGCAATGGCTATTTTCCAGTAATCTGGATCATCATATTGGGTTGGGTCTTCGACATTTGCCAAATGAAAGGCTTCCCGCCGTTCAACACATGTGCCGCATCGCCCGCAGTGTTTCTCTCCGCCCTTATAGCAAGACCAAGTGTCTTGGAATGGGGTTTCATACTTTGCACCAGCGGTGACAATTGCCGATTTAGGTTCTGTCACAAATGGGGTGTAAAGCTGGATATCGGCATAGCCCGCCAACGCTTGTTTTTGCATGGCTTCAAAGGCATTGATGAATTCAGGGCGGCAATCGGGATAAATGAAATGATCGCCTCCATGAACGGCGGTTGCGATAGCGTCAGCGCCATTTGCGGCCCCAATGCCGAAAGCCACGCTCAACATAATCGCATTGCGGTTTGGAACCACTGTTACTTTCATGTTTTCTTCAGCGTAGTGACCGTCGGGAACATCGATGTCATCAGTGAGGGCCGAACCACCCAAAAGTTTCCCGATGGGTCTGATGTCGACAACATCACAGGGAACACCTAGTCGTTCTCCGCAAGCGATTGCAAAGTCGATCTCTTTATCATGGCGCTGGCCATAATTAAATGTGACCAGACGTACCAGCTCATGTTCATTGGCAATTTTATGGGCCAATGACACAGAATCTAATCCGCCTGAGCAAACAACAATTGTTTTCATACTCTAGTCCTTGTTTTCTCCGGGTAGGCTGCGACCGGGGCCTGAACAGTTCAGGCGCATTGAGTTTGGCTCTTATAATCCTTTTTATAAATCAAGCAAGTTTTGTTTATTAGGATATCGATAATATTGATAATTTAGGAAACCTTAAGTGTCATCCGTATGGGTAGGGGAATGACCCATGCCGTGCTTCCGCCAGTGGATTGCCCGGACATTTACAAGGAACGCCGTACTCCAGCCAAACAATAATATGCCACTCACAGCTTGCAAGGCGGATGTCAGACGCCATTTCTCAGACAGTATAATGTCTCCGTAGCCCAACGTTGTAATTGTGACAGTCGAAAAATAGACGGCTTCGGACAAACTACTGCTTTCTCCAATGAACCAATAGAAGGCTGCCCAAATCCAGGCCTCAATCGTGTGGGTGAGAAACAGCCCAAGGACGACAATAATCATAATGATGACATGGCCAAAACGCGGCAATTTTAAATCCCACTTGGGGCTTGCATTTTTAACGCGGCGCAATAGGAACTCAAGGCATAGCGCGTGGTTTACGACACAGGCTACAATGAGAAGGCTTCCGATGAAAAGCTGAATGAACATTGACGGTCACTGTTTATAGTTATTTGGGTTGAGAGAAAATGCACCGGCAGCACGGGCCTGCCGGTACCGATATTTAAGCGGCTTTTTCGCTCGCAGTTGCGCTTGCTCTGATGAAGTCGGCTGCTTTTTCGCCGATCATAATTGTCGGCGCGTTCGTATTGCCGCCAATCAGGGTTGGCATAACCGAAGCGTCTGCAATTCGAAGGTTTTCAATGCCGTGAACCTTTAGCTCAGGATCCACAACAGCCATATGGTCAATACCCATTTTGCAACTTCCAACGGGATGGTAAACCGTATCGGCTCTATTTCGAATGGCTGCAATTATATCTTCGTCAGAGTCCATGTTTACCGGGTTCAATTGATCCCCCCGAATACCATCAAAGGCGGGAGCGTGAAGGATGCGTTCCATTTCTTTGACAGAGTTGAGAAGAACTTCAACATCGTCATCATGGCTGAGGAAATTTGGATCAATTTTTGGATCTGCACTTGGATCAGCAGAATTTAAGCGAACTGTTCCACGGCTTTTGGGGCGTAACACACAACAATGACAGCTAAAGCCGTTACCAAAGTTAGTTTTACGAGCGTGATCTTCCAACATGGAAATAACAAAATGAAGCTGATAATCAGGGATATCAAGATCGGCCTTGCTTTTAAGGAAGGCACCGCTTTCAGCAAAGGTTGTGGTTATCAAACCGGTTCTTTTTTTACGCCATTCTCCGACAGCTTTGAATATTTCACCCGTGCCGCCTAAAGAAATACCAAATGTATCTGGCGAAGATGACTTATAGGTTGTTACATAATCAATATGGTCTTGGAGATTTTCACCAACACCTGGAAGTTCGTGAACATGTTCAATGCCAAAAGGTTTAATGGCATCCGCAGGGCCAATGCCGGAAAGTAGCATCAACTGAGGAGTTGCAAAGGCACCGCCACACAGAATAACTTCCTTGCTGGCCCGAATTTCAACTTTGTTTCGGCCTTTTTTATATTCAACGCCAACGGCTTTTTTGCCTTCCATAATGATCTTGGTGGCGGGAGAATTAGTGAGAATTTCAAGATTTGGACGGGATAGATTAGGTGTCAGATACCCTTTTGCCGCACTCCAACGCTCTCCGTTTTTTTGTGTCGCTTGATAATACCCAACACCTTCTTGTTCGGGGCCATTGAAATCATCGTTCATGGGGTGTTGTAATTCTTTAGCGGCACTTAAAAAAGTCTCGTTGATTTTCTTTTTTGAGCGTAAATCCGCAACGTTTAACGGGCCGCCGCTACCATGAAGATCATCCTCACCGCGTTCGTTATTTTCAGCGCGCTTGAAGTAAGGGAGAACGTCATCAAAAGACCATCCTTCGTTGCCCAGGCTAGCCCAATGATCATAATCCCATTTGTTTCCGCGAACATATAGCATGGCATTGATTGAGCTGGATCCCCCCAAGGTTTTTCCGCGAGGTTGGTATCCTTTTCGGTTGTTTAGGCCCGGTTGGGGAACGGTTTCAAATCCCCAGTTGTTGATTTTTCGGGGGAGCATGGCCGCAACACCAATAGGGGCGTGAATAAGAATACTTTTGTCTGGCCCGCCCGCTTCAAGTAAGCAAACCTTTACATTTGGATCTTCAGTAAGCCTGCTTGCAACTACGGCTCCGCCAGAACCACCGCCAACCACGATATAATCATACATTCCGTTCTCTCCCCTTATGATCGATGTATTTTTATTTGTTACGGACCAATGTCTGCGGAACTTATCAAGCAGATTGATTTGTTTCGCATGACAATCCCGTGCGCCCATATGGAACGGTACATTCGCGGCCCCTAATAACCAAGCAAAAAAACCCGCAGGCACGTGATGCACTGCGGATTTTCTAATGGTATAGAAGTGTTTACGTAGCGTCAGGCGACGCTCTTTTAAAGGCGTCTAGTTGATTGCAATTTTTATAGATATTTGAGATTTTTGGGAAAGCACTCATATCTTGATCGAACCGCAGGGCGTTATACACTTGCGGTATTAAATACAGATCAGCCAAAGTAACCTCATCACCAAAGCAATAGGGAGTCGCTTTTAATTGAGGTTCTAACGCATCGAACCCCAATTTGATCCAATGATGATACCAGATCAGCTTTTCATCTTCAGACACAGACAATGTGCCCGTTAGATATTTTAGCACCCGAAGATTATCCACTGGGTGAATATCGCAAGCAATGATGTTGCACCAATTGCGGATTGTTGCCGCATCAAAGGGATCGGTAGGCAATAGAGGCTTATTCGTAAATACAGTCTCTAGATATTCAAGCATGGCAGAGGATTGATTTATGATCCGCCCATCGTCCAATTTTAGGGCGGGCACAAGCCCCTGAGGGTTAAGGTCAAGGTAGGCGTCACTTTTATGCGCGCCCTCCAGAAGATTTACATCCGTCAAGGTATGATCAATCTTTTTAAGGTTCAGGGCTATACGGACCCTGTAGGCCGCAGATGACCTGAAATATGTGAAGAGTTCCATTGATCTACCTATATGGCCGGAAGGATAGTTCCAATAGAGCTACCAAATCCGATACGAGCAGCTCCATCTTTGCTGCAATGGCCGGTGATGATTACGGTGTCGCCATCGTCAAGGAAGGTTCGTGTCTCACCATTTGGCAGTGTTACAGGGTTCTTGCCGCCTGTTGTCAGTTCAATCATTGCGCAGGCTTGAGATGCATCTGGACCGGACATTGTGCCTGTCGCAAACATATCGCCCGGCTGCATGTTGCAACCGCCGACGGTGTGGTGGGTCATCATTTGAGCCACTGTCCAATAGCTGTATTTCATGTTTGATGTGGCGAGAGAGACTGGTTTTGAGCCCTGGTCGCGCATGGTCTTTGTCTCAATGAGAACTTCCAGATTAATATCTAGGCCGCCGGAATTGCTGTTTGTCTCGCTTGTTAAATAATCCATCGGTTGAGGATCATTTTCATCCCGCGTAAATTCGATGCGGTAGGGAGCCAATGCTTCATTGGTTACAATCCACGGTGAGATGGTGGACGCAAAGTTTTTAGCGAGGAAAGGACCAAGAGGTTGATATTCCCAACCTTGAATGTCACGGGCTGACCAATCGTTGAACAAGCACATGCCGAAAATATGTTCGTTGGCATCGTCTATGGAGACACGGCTTCCCATCTTGTTGCCCGAGCCTACAAATATGCCCATCTCAAGTTCGAAATCAAGCCGCTTGCAGGGACCCAAACTTGGAACATCTGCATCTGGCGCTTTTGTTTGACCAACGGGGCGCGGGAAGGATTGACCCGATATATCAATTGATGAAGATCGCCCATGATAGCCGATGGGGATCCATTTATAATTTGGTAGCAAAGGGTTGTCAGGACGGAACAAGGCACCAATATTCGTTGCGTGATGAATGGATGCGTAAAAATCCGTGTAATCTGGAATAACGCAGGGCATCGTATGTTCAGCGTCTGACATGGAAACAAGGCAACTAGAAAGCCCGGCTTCGGCAATCGCGCCAGAACGAAGGGCGCGTGACAGCGCAAGGCGCAAGGCTGACCAAACGTTTGACCCCATTGCCATGAACTCATTCAGCTTATCTTTTGAACAGGATTCTAGTGCGGTTTGTGCCTCTCCATCAAATATTCCAGATTTTGCAGCCGCGGCCAAATCAAGGATTTGATCGCCGATGGCTACGCCGCCTCGAAAAGCCTCATTTCTGCCAATTTTCCGAAAACTCGCGAATGGCAGATTTTGAATAGGGAAGTCTGTTTTGCCATCATTAGCGGATGCAACCCAGCTTAATAATTTGGGGTCATGCGTTTCGTTTAGTTCATACATGTGCGAGCCTTGTTCGTTGCCTAGTCAATTACGGATGGACTGACCGGAATATCCAATGTAGTTTCATTTGAAATTATTTTATTCGGTTGCTCTTGTTTAAGCAATAAAAATAGTTACTATTGAAACTAGTAGAGCGATTAATAATAGTGCGAAGCGTTGCTTCCAGTATAAATTGGCGCGGAAATAATAGAAATACAGGTGTTGAAATGGCTAAAAAACCTTTTGCTTCTTCTGCTGACACAGACGAAAAAACAGAAACCCTCGAAGTTCTTGCTGATGGCGTGTATGCGCTGA
>MAAC01000702.1_pt1 | contig 14563 bp, 17 predicted proteins | sample 1115981 | NCBI WGS metagenome assembly MAAC01 (sample SAMN04961126, study PRJNA320927) | seawater metagenome | isolation source: sample BD02T64 sea water enriched with oil for 64 days | place: USA:Gulf of Mexico | collected 2013-07-27 | reverse complement strand
CAATTAATCTAAAAATATTGCTTGCAATCATATCTTAAGTATCTTTACGCTGCAAAAATATAAAAACAAATCATGTTAGCCAATTTTTTCAGCAAATCAAAACCAGTTAATTTTATACTCATTATACTACTTTTTTTTATCTACTATGTTTTAGATAACTTTATATATAGGTCTGTAGTATTAAATTTCGAAATGGTAACTGTGGTGCTATTGTTTTTCGGAATGTTTTTCTTGTATAATTTTATTATTACTAAGAATAGGTTAACAAAAGACGACTCGTATGCTTTTTTGTTGTTTGTGGTGGGCTTGGGCTGTTTGCCTCAATTAAATGTAGCATCTGTTATATTGGTGAAATATGTGATACTTTTTTTATTTCTGAGAAGAATTTATAGCCTAAGAACTTTAAATGCTGTTTATGAGAAGTTGTTTGATAGTGGGCTTTGGTTAGGGGTGTTATTTTTAATGTCACCTGAAAATGTGTTGTATTTGTTTTTGTTGTTTGTAGCTGTGATTCTTCTTGTTAAGGTCACATTTAGAACAATTGTAATTCCGATACTCGGCTTTTTAATGCCAGTTTTACTAGTTTTTACTTACTGTTTTTATAGTGGCTCAATGGTTGATTTTTATCAGGTTTTTGAGATGAAGTTTACGCTAGATTTTAGTATGTATAACACTGGTTTTTATATGATTTCTATGACTGCTTTCGGATTGATTACTTTTATTTCTGTTCTATTGAGATCTGGTAGGATATTTTCTGTAAGTAACCGATTTAAAAGAAGTTGGAGTTTATTGTTGTTGCATTTGTTGGTTGCTTTTGGTTCCTTGTTTTTAACCGACTCCAAAGATGGTACAGAATTGATCGCGCTATTAATCCCTTCAACAATATTGATTGCAAATTGGATTCAATCAGTAGAAAAGAAAACTATTGTGAATGCGGTTTTACTGCTGTTGTTAGTGATTTCTTTTAGCGTGCATTTTATAGCTTAGCGCCAAAAGCTAAATCTCCTGCATCACCTAAACCAGGTACAATATACCCTTTGTCGTTAAGCTCATTATCAATGGCCGCAATCCATAAATGCGTGTTTTGTGGAAAATGATTTTTGACAAATTCAATTCCTGCAGTTGAACCAATAACACACACAATATGAATTTCTTTCGGTGTTCCGTGTTTTTTCATTCCTTCGTATACAGCAACCAATGATTGACCTGTTGCTAACATTGGATCTGCCAATAATAATGTTTTATTGTCAATAGTTGGAGAGGCAAAATATTCTACAACAATTTCGAAGGCTGCATCATTATTTGGGTGATGACGATAGGCAGAAATAAAGGCGTTTTCAGCAGAATCAAAATAATTTAATAAGCCTTGATGTAAAGGTAATCCAGCTCTTAAAATAGAACACAAAACAATATTGTTATTTGGAAGTTGAATGTTTTTAGTTCCCAATGGAGTCTCAATATTAGCAGATGCATAAGATAAATTTTTGCTCAATTCGTAGCCTAATATTTCCCCAATTCTTTCAATATTTCTTCTAAACCGAAGCGCGTCTTTTTGAACAGTTATATCTCTAATTTCTGAAATGAATTTATTTAAAATAGATTTGGTTTCTTCTAAATGATGAATGATCATAAGGGGTGTTTTAAGAATTAGAATTTAATACTTCTTCAATTTTTTGAATGACTGATTTTGGTGATATTGTTCTCATTACATCTTTATATCCTGCAAGAACTTTGTTTCCGTAGATGGAATTAGGGAGATTTGGAAACTTCTTTAAATCTGGGACTAAACAATAATCAATAGGTTGGTTAAATGGAGCAAATCCTGCAAAAGGGTGGGTGCCACCCCAAAGTGTAATAGTAGCAACCTGTTGCATGGCAGCAAAATGTGCATTTCCAGAATCCATGGCCAACATACAATCTAAATGCGCAATTAAATTTAGTTCTTCTTTTAAATTTAGTTTGCCAGCTGCAGAAATACAATGTGGGTGTTGCCTCGCAATCTCAGATAAAACCTGGGATTCTGCTTTTCCACCGCCAAAAAGAAAGACACGATAATTTTTTGAGAGTTCTAGAATCACTTTTTTCATTAAATCTATCGGGTATACCTTAGGAGAAAATGCCGCAAAAGGTGCAATGCCAATCCAATGTTGCCTTTTCTCAGAGGTGATCGATGCAACTTTTTTATTTAATAACGGTTTTTTATATGGAGTAGGATTGGAAATGTCAATACTGAAACCCAGTTTTTCAAAAGTATCGGCATACCGTTCATGTGAGGTTTTTAACTGCTTAAATTGTTTGTTTTCAGTTCGTGTTAATGCTTTTTTTTCTGCTCTTCCTTTGTCAATTACAGCAATAGTATTGTTAGAGAATTTAAAAAATGAACGTAAAATTTTGGATCTTAGAACATTGTGTATATCTGCAATATGTGTGATGTTCAATTGCTTTAATTCTTTGTGTAATTTATGCAATCCTAAAACCCCTTTATGGGTGCCATTTACATCGGCCGCATAAAAATGTACATTCGGAATGTCATCAAATAACGGTTTTAAAAAGGCTTTAGATAAAAATGTAACTTTTACTGATGGATTCTGCGATGTAAGAGCTCTTATAACAGGAACTGTCATGGCAACATCTCCCATCGCTGATAATCGTATTACTAAAAGATGTGAATTTTCTGGCAAAGGTTTCGCTTAAGGTTCTGGGTAAAAATACTCAATTCTAAAGAAAATAGACCGGTTTTTATCAATTTACTCTCACTATATATTGTGGGTGTACTAAAGAATTATTCCTTAAATAATTATGTACCTTTGTCGCTCTATTTTAAAAAAGTATTGAATGATCCAATCAATGACAGGTTATGGTAAGTCAGTTTTACAGCTACCAACCAAAAAAGTAACCATAGAAATTAAAACGCTAAACAGTAAGAATTTAGATTTAAATGTTAGAATTCCTTCTTATTATAAAGAGAAAGAATTAGCGGTACGCAAAAAATTAGCGTCAGGATTGGTTCGCGGAAAGATCGATTTTTCTATTTACGTAGAAATGACCGCAGATGAAACCTCAACAGTAATTAATAAAACGGTTGTGAACGATTATATTCAGCAATTAAAAAATGTATTATTTACAGAAAATAATAGCGATGTTGAGTTGTTGAAAATGGCTATAAAAATGCCAGATGCTTTAAAAACAGAGCGAGAAGAGTTAGATGAAAGCGAGTGGGAGTTGATTGAAGTAGCAATAAATGAAGCATTAAAAGAAACCATACAATATAGAATTGATGAAGCGGCTTCTTTAGAAGACGATTTTAAATTAAGGATTTTAAATATTAGAAAATATTTAGAAGAAGTAAATGGGTTGGATGAAGAACGATTATACAATGTAAGAGAGCGTTTGCAAAAAGCAATTGACGATTTGAAAGTAGAAATAGATGCAAATCGTTTTGAGCAAGAACTTATTTATTACCTAGAGAAATTAGATATAAACGAAGAAAAAGTTCGATTGGGAAATCACTTAGAGTACTTTTTGCAAGAACTAGGTAGTCCAGATTCTAATGGTAAAAAATTAGGTTTTATTGTTCAAGAAATTGGAAGGGAAATAAATACAACAGGCTCAAAAGCAAATTATGCTCCCATGCAAAAATCTGTAATTCAGATGAAAAATGAATTGGAAAAAATAAAGGAACAAATCTTAAATGTATTGTAATTAATGAAGAATTTTGAAGGTAAATTATTTGTTTTTTCGGCACCATCTGGTTCTGGTAAGACTACGATTGTTCGTCATTTATTAGCGCAAGAAAAGTTCAATCTTGAATTTTCTGTTTCTGCAACATCAAGAGAAGCAAGAGGTTTTGAAGTAAACGGAGAAGATTATTATTTTATTTCTTTAAAAGAGTTTAAAGAACATATAAAAAGTGATGCTTTTTTAGAGTGGGAAGAAGTGTATAGAGATAACTTTTACGGAACGCTAAAAACAGAAGTAGAACGTATTTGGTCACTAGGAAAGCATGTGATATTCGATATTGACGTTGTAGGAGGTTTGCGTATTAAAAAGAAGTTTCCAGATCAAACCTTAGCAGTTTTTGTAAAGCCACCAAGCGTAGATGAATTAAAAATTAGGCTAAAAAAACGCAAAACTGAAAGTGACGAAAAAATAAATATGCGCATCGCAAAGGCTTCTGTGGAGCTGGCAACGGCACCGCAATTTGACGTGATTATAAAAAATTACGATCTAGAAGTAGCTTTGAAAGAAGCAGAGCAATTGGTAAGTGATTATTTAGGTTTAGAATAAACAAAAATGAATATTGGTTTATATTTTGGTACATTTAATCCGATCCATGTTGGGCATTTAATTATTGCCAATCACATGGTCGAGAATTCTGATTTGGATGAGGTATGGTTGGTAGTAACACCGCACAATCCATTTAAAAAGAAAAGCAGCCTATTAGACAATCACCATCGGTATGAGTTGGCTTTTTTAGCAACAGAGAAATACGATAAAATTAAACCGTCAAAAATAGAATTTGATTTACCACAACCGAACTATACTGTAAATACCTTAGTTCATATTTCAGAGAAATATTCACAGCATAATTTTAGCATCATTATGGGTGAAGACAACTTAAAGGGATTTCATAAGTGGAAAAACTATGAAACTATTTTAAAACACCATAGTATTTTTGTGTATCCTCGAATTTCTGAGGGAAAAACAGCAACATTATTTGATCAACATCCAAAGATTCATAAAATAGCATCGCCAATTATTCAAATTTCATCTACTCATATTCGCAACGGAATTAAAGAAGGTAAAAATATTGAGCCAATGTTACCTAATGGCGTTTGGAAATATATTGATGATATGAATTTTTATAGAAAATAGTTTCACTATTTTTTCGTTGTATATTTGTAATTATTAGACAAACTATTTGTGGCTAAAAAAACACCAAGTAAAAACAAATTTCGACAACGGATAACCAATAAATTTAGATTGGTTGTCTTAAATGAAGACACCTTTGAAGAAAAGTTGTCTTTTAAATTGACCATTTTAAATATTTTTGTTTTGAGCGGTGTTTTTTCAATTGTTTTAGTGGCATTAACTACGGTTTTAATCGCGTACACACCCATTAGAGAATACATTCCGGGGTATGCGCCAACCAAATTAAAGAAAGATGCTTCTAAGCTCGTGTATCAAGCAGATTCTTTGAGAAACAAGTTGCAATTATTGCAAAATTATACACGGGCATTGCGGCCAATTTTGGCTGGTGAACAACCGATTTCAAATGTAGATTTTGACTCTCTAAAGACTAATTCTGATCCAATCCAAATTGATGAGAAAAAACTGGCAGCTTCTAAAAATGATTCTTTATTTAGAGAAAAGGTAGAAAGCAAAGATCGTTTTCCGTTGTTTGATAAAGCCGAAAATAAAATAGATATTGTCTTTTTTGCTCCAATTACCGGAAGTATTACACAAGAATTTAATATTACGAATAAACATTTTGCATTGGATATTTCCCAAAAAACAGGGACTCCTGTAAAAGCGATTGAAGATGGTCGGGTTATTTTTTCAGAATGGACTACAGAAACTGGGTATGTGCTAATTATTGAGCATGGAACAGGTTTTATCTCTGTGTACAAACACAACGGTGTTTTATTAAAACAACAAGGTGATTTTGTAAAGTCTGGCGAAGCAATTGCAACGGTTGGTTCTACAGGAGAATTAACTACAGGTCCACATTTACATTTCGAATTATGGTATAACGGTTATCCCGTAAATCCAACAAACTATATAGATTTCAAATAATGAGCATAAAATCTGTATTTGCAATTCCATTTGCCAAACAAGTCACAAAACGAGTTCTTAAATGGGCAAATAACCCGCATGAAACGCAAGAAAAAGTATTTCGAAAATTAATTTCTAAAGCAAAGAATACTGCCTTTGGAAACGACCATGATTTTAAAAATATTACTTCATATAACGATTTCAAAAACCGCGTTAAAATACAAGATTATGAAGGGTTAAGACCCTACGTTGATAGAATTGTAGCAGGAGAAGAAGACGTGCTTTGGAAAGGTAAACCCTTGTACTTTGCAAAAACTTCGGGTACAACTTCTGGAGCAAAATACATTCCCATTACTAAAGACTCCATGCCTACTCATATAAAAGCAGCACGGAATGCGTTGTTATTTTATATGGCAGAAAAAAAAGATGCTAGTTTTGTAAATGGAAAAATGATTTTCTTACAAGGAAGCCCTGTGCTGGAGGATAAAAACGGCGTAAATTTAGGACGTTTAAGTGGCATAGTAGCACACTATGTTCCTCAGTATTTGTTGAAAAATAGATTGCCAAGTTGGGAAACCAATTGTATCGAAGATTGGGATACAAAGGTAAATGCTATTGTATCAGAAACGGTTAATGAAGACATGACCTTAATTAGTGGGATTCCATCTTGGGTACAAATGTATTTTGAAAAACTTATTGAAAAAACAGGAAAACCAATTAAGGAGATTTTCCCGAATTTTAATTTCTTTGTCTATGGAGGTGTTAATTTTGAGCCTTATAAAAATAAGTTCGAAAGTTTAATTGGCAAGAAGATTGATTATGTGGAATTATATCCTGCTTCTGAGGGGTTCATAGCTTATCAGGATTCACAGACGGAGCCCGGAATGTTATTGCAATTAAATTCAGGAATCTTTTATGAGTTTATTCCGGCAGCAGAATTTTATGATGAAAATCCAACCAGAATTTCTATTAAAGATGTGCAGTTAGAAGTGAATTATGTCATTATCTTAAATACCAATGCAGGTCTTTGGGGATACAATATTGGAGATACAATTGAGTTTACTTCATTGTTGCCGTATCGAATAAAAGTAACCGGTAGAATAAAGCATTTTATATCAGCTTTTGGAGAACATGTAATTGGCAAAGAAGTAGAAAAAGCATTGAACGATGCAATTAAAGAAACAGGAATAAATATTAGTGAGTTTACTGTGGCTCCACAAGTAAATCCAGCAAACGGATTACCCTATCATGAATGGTTTATTGAGTTTGAAAACGAACCAGAAAATCTAGAGGAGTTTGCCGCAAATATAGATGCTTCTATGCAAGTGCAAAACGTGTATTATTTCGACTTAGTAGAAGGAAAAGTCTTGCGTCCTTTAGTAATTAGAAAAGTCAAAAAAGGAGGCTTTCATGAGTATATGAAGTCGATTGATAAGTTTGGCGGGCAGAATAAGATTCCACAATTATCTGATAATAGAAAAATTGCAGATGTGCTGCAACACTTTTTAAAAGCTTAAAACGATCACACCACTTTGAGTATGGGTGAGAAATATTGAAGGTTTTGAATATATCAAACTAACCAAAAAATTAAGTTTATTATGAAAATCGTAGCGACAAATCTTGGGGATAGAAAAGAAGTGAATTGGAAAGGGAAACTTATTACAACAGGGATTTTTAAATATGCTGTAGAAAAACCAATTTATTTGGATATTGAAGACGTAAAAGGAGATGCAGTTTGTGATCGTAAACATCATGGCGGTATTGATCAAGCAGTTTATGGATATTCTTTGAAACATTATGCTTATTTCAAAGAGTTTTATCCTGATTTAGAGTGGCAATTTGGTATGTTTGGAGAGAACTTGACCATTGATGATTTAGATGAAACTAATATCCATGTTGGAGATGTTTTTAAAGTGGGAGATGCCATTTTAGAAGTGACAAAGCCTAGACAACCATGTAAAACATTAGGTGTGCGTTTTAATGATATGAACATTGTAAAACAGTTTTGGAATAGTTCTTTCTCTGGAGTTTATTTTAAAGTATTGCAAACGGGTTTTGTGAAAACTGGTGATGATTTTGAGCAAATTAAAAAATGTCCTAAAAATCCAACAATTGCAGCTGTTTATCAAAAAAAACGTATTAAAAAAGGAATCAAATAAGCAGGTTGCTTTTCTTCGTTATCAAAAACTTTTTCTCTAAGTTGATATGAATTGTTTCTATTGCAATCTTTATATGTTTTACAGCTTATTTTTTGTTGTTTATTTTTGAAGAGTTAGCTGCTTTACGACGTAGTACAAATTAGAACGTTGTTCTAATTTATTGGGTTTTATTTGCACCGACATAAATCATCATAATTCTTTCATAATTTAATATTTTTCAGATGCAAGACCTCTGTCAAGATAAGAGTAAGGTGATTTTTGATCGCATAAAAAACCGAAGCATGTGTGCTTCGGTTTTTATTTATATAAAATGAATTTTTATTTCTTAGCTAACAAATCTCTGATTTCGACTAATAAATCTTCTTGACTCGGCCCGGCTGGTGGAGCAGGAGCTGCAGCTTCTTCTTTTTTCTTAGTTGCATTAATTCCTTTAATTACCATAAACATTACAAAAGCTACAATAATAAAATCTATAATATTGGTTAAGAATTCGCCGTATAATATAGCAACTTCGCCAGTAATTTTACCAGTAGCATCGGCCACCCCTTCTTTTGCGATGTATTTTAATTCTCTAAAATCAGCTTTAAATGCCAACCCAATTAAAGGAGAAACGATTCCGCCTGTAAAAGAAGTTACTACTTGTTTAAATGCAGCACCCATTACAAAACCAACTGCAATGTCTACCAAGTTGCCCTTCATGGCAAAATCTTTAAATTCTTTTAACATTCCCATTTTTACTTGTTTTTAATGATTAATAGAAATCGAATTTAAGAAAATTTTAACATTTAAGCAATCTTTTGACTCGCTGAGAAATTCCTGTTAAAATTTCGTAAGAAATAGTTTCAGAATTTGTAGCCATTTTATTTATCATTTCTTGCGAGTTAAAGAGAATAACTTCGTCACCTTCTTTACAGTCAATTTGGGTGATATCAATCATAATCATATCCATACAAACATTTCCAATAATGTTTGCGTACTGGTTATTGACAGTAACAGCGTAATTTTTATTTCCTAATTTCCTTGGAATTCCATCTGCATGTCCAATAGGAATGGTTGCTGTTCTCATCGGTTTATTAGCAGTAAATGCACTATTGTAACCAACAGATTCACCAGGATTAATTAAATGAATTTGAGAAATAATAGATTTTAATGACATTACATTTTTAAGCGCTTCCGTTTTTTGAGTGTCATTCCCGAAACCATACAATCCAATTCCTAAACGCACCATATCAAACTGTGCTTCTGGATAGTTTATAATTCCCGAAGTATTTAATAAATGGATACAGGGTTTGTAGTCTAAATGATTAAGAAATTGGGTTGCGATAAAAGTAAAATCATTAATTTGTTTGATTGTAAATTCTTTTTCGTTTAGATCATCACTTGCTGCTAAATGTGAGAATACTGAAGCTACTTTTGTGTGATTCGTTTCTTTTAGTTCAGAAATAATTTTTGGAATATCGGTGTGCCAGAAACCTATTCTGTTTAATCCTGTATTGAATTTAATATGAATTGGGTAATTCAGTAGTAATTTGGTGTTTGCCAGTGTTAAAAAAGCAGTAAAAATTTTAAAATTGTAAAGGTTGGGTTCAAGTTGATATTCAATAATCAACCCTAAATTTTTAATTTGTGGATGTAGCACTAAAATCGGGGTTTCAATTCCTGCATTTCGCAAAGCAATGCCTTCATCAGTATAGGCGACTGCGAAATAGTCTACATCATTTTTTAAAATTTTGGCAATTCCGCTTGCTTCACTTCCATAGCCAAAAGCTTTTACAACAACTAGAATCTTAGTGTTCGTTTCTAGCTGTTGCTTAAAATGTTGAAGATTGTGCTTTAAAGCATTTCCATCAATTTCTAAAACGGTAACATGGTTATTCATATTGTTTTATGCCAAGCTTGTGTCAGTGTTAATCAAATCTTATTGAGCGTCTTTTGTATTTGATTCCGGTTTTTTTCCAATCAATAATTTTTCTTGTTGTAATTGCAACGCTTTATAATATGCGGCTCTACTTAATGGTTCGTATTCTTCCACTTCTCCTAGTAATACCAAATCATCGTTTTGTGCTTTCCTAAAGCTATAATGTGCTAAATTTCCTGTATGCGTACATACTGCATGCACTTTAGTTACATATTCTGCCGTTGCCATTAGTGCAGGCATTGGCCCAAATGGTTTTCCTTTAAAGTCCATATCTAATCCCGCAACAATTACACGAATACCTCGATTTGCTAAATCGTTACATACGGTGACAATTTCATCGTCAAAAAATTGCGCTTCGTCGATTCCAACAACATCTACGTTATTTGCGAGTAACCGAATATTTGAAGAGGAAGGAACGGGAGTAGAGCGAATGCGGTTGTCGTTATGAGAAACTACTTCTTCGTCGTCATAACGTGTGTCTACCGCAGGTTTAAAAATTTCGACACGTTGTTTTGCGAACTGTGCACGTTTTAACCGGCGAATCAATTCTTCTGTTTTACCAGAAAACATGGAGCCACAAATTACTTCTATCCAGCCAAATTGTTCTGTATGATTTACTGTATTTTCGAGAAACATTTTGTAATTTTATGCTTGAAATATGATTATAATTGTATTTTACTTCAAGTCTTACAAATTTATTAAAAAAATGATGCCAAGCGTCAATTAATTTATCAACTTATGCACAAAAAATTAGCAGCCGATTTAACAAGCTTAGCACACGGTATTTTACAATTAAAAAATAAAGAAGACGTTTTTGTGTTAAAACAAAAAGCATACGAGATTTACGAAAAATTGAACGTTTTGGCATATGTAGAAGAATATATTAACACCACACCAAATGCGTCTGAAACCAAAGAAGAGATTCTAGAGAAAATAGAAAATGCAACGGCTAAAGAAGTCGTAGAAACAAAAACAAATAAGGAGGTTGAAGCGGTTGTAGAAGAGTGTGTTGTTGAAGGAGAGGAAGAAGATGGAATTGTGGTTGAATTTGTTGTGGAGGAATCAGATGAGCATGTTGTAATAACACTTGAAGAAGAAGAAGAAGAAGAAGAAGAAGAAGAAGAAGAAGAAGAAGAAGAAGAAGAAGAAGAAATTGATATACCTACTTTAAAAGTGGTTGACGAAATAGTAGAACAGCCTTTTGATGAGCTAGAGAAAACGTTATTTTCTTCAGAAGATTTTGCTCAAGTGGATGAAAAAGAAGTTGTAGAAAAAAAGACAGGTACTCTGGAAGAGGAGCTAGAAGATATTATTTCTGTTGATGTTGCAGCTGATTTGTTTGAGAAGGCACCTGAAAAAAAATCCTTAAATGATGCCCTGCAAAAGAACTTGCAAATAGGATTAAATGATAGAATTGCATTTGTTAAAAACTTGTTTGATGGGAGTCAAGGAGATTTTAATAGAGTAGTCTCTCAAATCAATTCTTTTAAGACAGAAAAAGAAGCTAAGAAGTTTATAAATAAAATGGTGAAACCAGATTACGATTGGTCTAGCCAAGAAGAATACGAAACGCGTTTTATTTCGTTAATTGAACGTAAATTTGCATAAAAAAAACTACACATGAAGATTGAAGTATCAAACGGAGAAATTATTGATAAATACACAATTTTAGAGATCAAACTTTCTAAAATTAAAGAAACAAAAAAGTTAGCAAATATTCAACATGAATACGATACACTAACGCCAGATGTAAAAAGTATTTATACCGAAGTAAAAGAAGTGTCACATCTTAAAAAATTACACAAGGATTTATTGGAGGTAAATAAGAAATTGTGGAAAATTGAAGATGATATTAGAGAATGTGAACGTGCAAATAATTTTGGACAAACTTTTATTGACTTGGCACGAGCTGTTTATTACGTAAATGATGATCGTTCTGATGTAAAGAAAGAAATCAATACCTATACAGGTTCTGATTTAGTAGAAGAGAAATCTTATGAGAACTATAAATCCTAATTCATTCGGGTTTTAATGATCTCAAAGCTTAATACATTTTTAAAAGCTACAAGTATGATCATACTTGTAGCTTTTTATTCTTGTAAAACAAGCTATCAAATCCGAAATTTTCAAGATGAAAAGATCCCAGAATCGCCTGATTATTCAAATGAAAAATCTTGGGCGGTACTCCCTTTAAAATACCCAAAATCATTACAAAAATTTGCGTCAAAGAATGTTGAATCACTAAAAGCGGATGTTTTTTATGTGTACCCAACACTATTAATGGATGCAAACGATTTGCGTTGGAATGCCCCAATTGACGATGTGGCTCAAAAGAATAAAATTATTCAAAAGGCCGTGTTAAATCAAGCCTCACCATTTGCAACTTCTGGTAGAATTTATGTACCAATATATAGACAAGCACATATTAAATCATATTCTTTATATAATAATGGGGGAAAAAAAGCATTTGAAATCGCATATGCAGATGTTAAAAAAGCATTTGAGTATTATTTAAAAAACTACAACAATAATAGACCTATTATTATTGTGAGTCATAGTCAAGGAACAAATCATGCCACACAATTGTTAAAGGATTTCTTTGATGAGAAGCCTTTGCAGAATAGACTGGTGGCTGCATACATTCCGGGTATGGGAATCAAACCCAATGAGTTTAAAACAATTCAGCCTATGACAAAACCTATGCAAACAGGTGGTTTTGTTTCATGGAATACGCGTAAAATAAATTCTTATCCTAAAAAGAAAGATGCTTATAAAGGCTCAGTAACAACGAATCCAATTACTTGGGATGTTAGCAAAACTACCAAATTGCACCAGCACAAAGGTTTTTTATATTCTAATGGGAACATGTATACACAAGCTTTAAAAATAGAAATAACAGACGGAATGGTTTGGTCAACTAATCCAAAGTTTCCGCTACGATTCTTTATGTCCTTTCTTAAAAATTACCATGCAGGTGATATCAATCTTTTTTGGCAAGATATTAAAGAGAATGTAGCGCTGAGAACAAAGACTTGGTTAGAAAATAACTAGCCAATAAAAGCATGGAGTCTTTCGATTTCTTTTTTACTGTTTCCGATAAAAATAGCATTGTCGATAATAAATACCGGGCGTTTTAATAAAGTATATTCATCTAAAATATATTGTCTATAGTCTGCTTCAGAGATTTGCTGATTTTTTAAATCCATGGCTTTGTATAATTTAGCACGTTTGTTGAATAGTGCCTCGTAACTTTTAGAGATTGCGTACATTTCATCCAATTGATGCACAGTTATTGGTTGTCCTTTAATCTCTTGTTTTTCAAAACCATCAAGGTTAACTTCTTTTAAGATTCTTCGGCAGGTATCACAAGTTTGTAAAAAGTAGACTTTCTTCATTTTATGCTGTATATTTGAGGCTAAATTTAACAATAAATAATGAAGACTCAATTTGATATCCTAAGAAAATCTAGACAGTTAACATTAAAAGCAATTAATGGTTTGACATTAGAACAAATCCATACAATTCCTGACGGATTTAAAAACAACATTGCTTGGAATGTAGCGCATTTAGTAGTTACACAACAATTATTGCAGTATAAGCTTTCTGGACTAGATTGTTTGGTGCCAGATGAATTGATTGAAGCTCATAGAAAAGGAACTTTTCCAACAACGTCGTTTACAGAAGAAGAATTTGAAGAAGTAACCGATCTGTTGGCTGGATTACCAGATACATTAGAAGAAGATTTTAATGAGGGTCTTTTTGAAAACTATGATGCCTATAAAACAAGCACCGGTTTTGTGTTGGATTCTATTGAAACTGCAGTTAATTTTAATAATTATCATGAGGGATTGCATTTAGGAATCATCTTGGCAATTAAAAAACTAGTGTAGCTTTTAACAAAAAGAGGTGAACTAAGCTTTATATATACTACAAAAAAAGCCAATGCAATTGCATTGGCTTTTTTTGTAGTATATATAGTAAGTTAATTTTTGCAGAATATACCACCAGAAAAATTAAGGTGATAAATAATTCCCACTTGCAGGTGAATTAACCACTCGTTATTTTTATTCGAAATATGATTTGCTTGTAAGCCATCTACTGCATCAGAGAAAAAAAATTGCCAATTAAAGTTTCCCGCTAAGTCAAATTTTTCTGATAATTTATATCTTGTACCTCCTCCTACTGTTAGAGAAAGTGTACTTCCACTACCAATATCTACTTGCCCCGGTCCTTGATATTTTAACGGAAGGATGGTTGGGTCGGCTCTCCAGTCTCCTGAACCATATGTAGAATTAAGTGTATTTGAGTATAAGGTGTATTTTAAGCCTAAACTAAAATATGGATTCCATTTTATATCAGAATAAGGAAACATGAATTCTCTTAAGTCTTTAAAATAATACTCTCCTTGTACACCAAAACTAGTCATAGATAGTGTACCTGTCATGGCTCTTAGCTGTTGGGCGAGCAAGTTGTCCCCTACTGTATATTCCCCATAATGCTGAAATTTAGCCTTGGTCATTACATTTATTTCTGATTTGATCATCAGGTGATTGGCAAAGTCGCTTTCTGCGTTCCAGCGAGTATCAACATTAAAAAAATGGAGGTAATGAACTAAACTAAACGATATGGTGCTGTTTCCATAACTGCTAAAGAATTCATCTCTTTGTCCGTAGTCTGTTTGGATGGTAGCGGTACCAACAAACAACCCAAC
>MAAC01016132.1_pt1 | contig 14576 bp, 15 predicted proteins | sample 1115981 | NCBI WGS metagenome assembly MAAC01 (sample SAMN04961126, study PRJNA320927) | seawater metagenome | isolation source: sample BD02T64 sea water enriched with oil for 64 days | place: USA:Gulf of Mexico | collected 2013-07-27 | reverse complement strand
ACTATCAGTTAGTAGGGCCTAGTTTTGCATTAACGCACTACTCCACAGCACCCACAAAAGTTAAGAAATAAGATCTCTTTATTGTAGATAACATGTCGTGCATTCGACCTGCTAAATCAATTTTTTAGAAATAGGTGGAGTTGGCCGATAAGCCGGGTTCTGTCGTGGACAGTCATTCATCTGGGATGCACATCGCTATGCACCTCGAGCGACCTACCCAGAAGCCGTGTGGGCCACACGTCGTAACTTGCGTTACCACTTCTCTATTTGGTCTTGCTTCAAGTGGGGTTTACCATCGCCGTAATACGTTACCGTACACGCGGTGCGCTCTTACCGCACCGTTTCACCCTTACCGGTCTATAAATAGACTTAGGCGGTTTTCTTTCTGCTGCACTTTCCGTAGGCTCGCGCCCCCCAGGCGTTACCTGGCACTTTGCCCTATGAAGCCCGGACTTTCCTCCCTGCTTGCGCAGAGCGACTGTCTAGCCAACTCCGAGTGCAGTGTACAAACTAACACGCGCTGGAGCAATTTATATTCTTTAAAAATTGTCATACTGACAGATAATGGGGCACACCTTAAAAGCCTATCAAGTTGCCTGATCGGCAAAAGTAGTAAATTTTTCATTGATAACTTCATCAGTATTAGCTAATGTTATGCGCTAACAAATTACTTAAGTGTGAACATAAGAGCTATACCAAATGTTTACTCATACATTTAGCTACACCAAGGAAGGGTTAAAAATATGAAGAAAGTCATCGTGTTATCGCTCATTGCATTGAGCTTTTCTATCCTCGCACAAGCCACGCCGATACCCGGCAGCTTAATTAACCAAAGTAATGTTGCACAATTTGCAGATTATTTAGATCCACCTGTTGTGGACCTACTAACAAAAGGCCAGCTATCTGTGACCGTGGGAGAGCATTTTGATATCGCACCGAACCCACTTTTTTTACAGCAAACAGAAAAAAACAAAGGGACTGTCTCAATCGATTCTAAAACGGGTCAAATACTTAACTACCAAGATGGCCTTCCCTTCCCTGAAAAACCAACTGTTAGTGATCCACTAGCAGGGCTGAAATTAGCTTGGAATATGCGTTACGCCTATGGTGGAGACACCTCTTTAGTCGACCCTTTTATTTGGGATTACATTAATATGAAAAGCGGTAAAGTTGAGCGTACGCTTAAATTTGTGGGCAAGGTCATCCGCTACAAACACCGGTTGTTAATGCAACCCACACCTGACCTTCCCAGAAACCCCGCCAGTATTTTTAACGGTATTTACTTGCAAGCAAAAGAACCGTTTGATTTAAAGAATACGCAATTATTGGTTCACCGCTTAGAGGATGATAGTGCTCGAGAAAGGACTTGGCTATACTTATCGGTTCAGCGACGCGTTCGTCGTTTACCTGCTGGGCAAACAACAGATGCTTTCTTAGGTAGCGATATTATGATCGAGGATTTTCTTGGTTATAACGGCAGAATCAACGATATGAGTTGGACTTATTTGGGCACTGAAAATTTATTAGCTCCCTTTTATAAACATAATGCAAATACGCAAGAAATTGAATCTGCGCAGGCCGGTGAGTATAAGTTTGGGAATTTCCATGGGCAAGGCAATTGTTTCCCAAATGTGCCATGGCAACTAAGGGAGCTTTATGTCTTAGAGGCTAAACCAAAATTAGCAGATCACCCTTTATCTAAACGCCTTTTCTATGTAGATTCTCAAACACATATCCCAATCGCCGGGCGTTATTATGATAGAAATAATAAAATTTGGCGTATCGCAATCAGTGGCTTTTCACACCCTGATGATCACCTTGAGCACAATAAAGGCTCTGGCGTTGCTATTCCATCGCTTATTTCAATGATTGATGTTGAAGCCCAGCACTGTACGACTCTCAAAATGAAAACACGGGTTAACCACCTTTCAGTTAAACAGAAAGACTTCACTGTCCAGTCTTTGCGTAGCAGAGGAAAGTAACGACAATTTAGGTATACAACGTCTTTTTTGATTTTTCATTATTAGGGGGAGATTACGATTAATTTCTTCCTAATAATGAAATGACTCAGAAGGCAGGCTCGGTGTTTTCACCCTTCCTTAACATCAAACCCCACTCCGAATTATCCGTTAAGAAAGGGTATCAAGCCTATTAGAACCATATACTTTTGACAATGCACTTCATAGTGCAAGCCCATAATCTACAACTAATAGTTTTTTCTCTTCCCCCGTCTTATCCTTTTAATTTCGTTAAAGTCATGTACGTCAATATTTATTTCAGAGGATTGATCGAGGCTAACGCGAACGCCTCTTTGGCGCGGACGAAAAACCTTATTGTCTAACACTAAGTTTGCTTGAGAGGAATTGATACTCTTTTCTTCTCTGGGCCCTCTACGAGTTTGCTCAAATTGCTTGGAAGCCATATTCGGCTCATCTGTTAAGCTGTCTTTTGCATTTACAAAAGAGTAGTTAAAAATTAATGCCAACAAAGTAACATTTAAAACTGTAGTTTTTCTCATATTAATTCCCATATCACATGAAGCGTTATAATTTTTAGGCCCGTGACTGCTAATTTTCAATCCAAAATAAGCTTTTAATAATCCCTAATTAAGCCAGTCATCCGGGTTAACTTATTTGAAAACTTATAATGTTTTCAGCAACACTAATTAGGCGTAAATGTATCCAAAGAATGTTGCAGAAATATGTGATTTAGTTATTTTAATAGGAATATTTAATGCTTTTAGTTATCATCAAAGTGAACCGTTAAGGAAAATTACCTTGGTCTTAAGCACATGGAAGAAAAGTATTATGGCGATCTAGTTTTTGATAGTGATTTTATTTTTGCGATAACTAAAAATAATAAAAAAATCAAATTTACTAAGTACGAACGTGCATTATTAACAAACTTCGCCTCTCGCCCTGGGAAATTACTAAGCCGTTCGATGTTATTGGACTTTGTTGTAGGAATTGACAAGACTAGCTTTGATCGAAATATTGATTATCTAATTAGCCGCTTACGACGAAAATTAGGAGACTCTGCTGGCAACCCTTTATTTATTGCAACTCAATATGGCGAAGGTTACATATGGATTGCTAAAAGAAATGAACAAAAACCAAAAATAGAGCAAGGAATTTACTTTTCTATTGGCCCTATTTATGGACTTGATAAAATAGATGAAAAAAACAAAATAGGCGAAGAATTCGTCAATGACCTCAAGTTCTTGTTAAGAGAAAGCTTAGGCTCCGAGCACCGTGTTGAACTAATTGGCGCAGAAAAAACCGAAAACATCAGTAGATATCAATTGCATTACACGTTGGAGCTTAGTTTTTTGATGCTCAAAAATATATGGACATGCTCTCTTGTAACACTCAACCAAAAAACGGGGCAAGTTTTTGATAGTATTCTTCACACCCTCCCTCTCCAGCAAAAAAGTGGTAGCAATAACTCAATTTGCATACTGGTAGAAAAAATTAAAGAAAAAATCTGGAACAAACAGATATTTCGTGAAAATGAGCAAATCAAGGCTTCTAGTGACTCTTTAGTTGTTGGTTTATATAAAGCATCTATGTTGTTTGAACCTGGATTAGATGATTTTAGTGAGGTCGAAAAAAAGTTAAGAGAATGTTTACGGTTAAACCCTCAAGATCACTATGCCGCTATCTTATTAGCAACCAACCTACACATTCAAATGTATACCGGTAACTTAAATCATTTAGAGACTAGGGAAAAAGAGATTGAGGTATTGGTGCTAAAGCATCTGCCATACGTACAGAATGATGCGCTTTATTTATCCGCTGCAGCCGAACGGTTATATGGGCAAGGCCACCATGATTTAGGGGAACTCTTGGCATATCGAGCTTTGGATCTTGGGCCCAGCTATGCAGCATGCTACCTGGTTATTGGCCGTATAAAAGTGCTCCAAGGTGATATATATGAAGGGATTTCATACTATGAAAAAAGCATAGAAATGTCTAAAGAAGGTGACACTATGTACATTTTATTGCAGACAATGAAATGCATTGCCTACCTATCATTAGGTGAGCATGAGCAGGTACGAAACTTAGCGGCCTATATTATCAAGATGGAGCCTGAAGAGCATAAAAAAATTGCTTTGGGAATCATGTTTTTAGCCGGTGACCGAGAAGTATTTGGTCCAACGTACATTGAAACATCAAAGCAACTTCCTGTAGAGTTTGCAAGGTATTTGCTAGAGGTTATATACCACATTGGGGCTCGACTTTTTCATCATGAAAAACATAGAGAAAACCTATTGAAAGGCCCCGTTAATTTATTCTATAACCTTCATGGTTGCAGTATTGTTCCTGAAAAGGTAAGGAAATCTATACCGCGTTTATACTCTGATATAGAAAACCAAAGTATTAAATGATTCAGACCTCCGTTGCTCAGAAAAGTGTATATTTTGTTTATTCAATAGCTATTAAATGTGCCTGAGAATAAAAAAATCCTTATTGATATTAACTGTTTTTTCTAACAGTGTATTGGCTGAAAATTCACCCATTAGCAGCATACAATTAAAAGACCTCGTTGTTAATCACTCGGTTAATACTGAATACCCATTCAAGGATGCCCCGTACAGTAGTCGATCTTTTACGGCTCAAGACATTAAAGAGCAAGATATTAACTCAATGCAAAGCATTAGCTCAAAAACCCCGAACTTTAATTTTTTAGACCTTGGAATGGGCTCACTTAACAGCGTCGTAACTGTGAGAGGTTTAGGTAATACACCGTTATACAGCCCACCGTCGGTTATTTTTTATATAGATGATATCCCATATAGTGATGTGTTTAGTTTTGCTAGCCGAATACATAACGCAAAAAGCATCGATGTTTATCGAGGTCCGCAAGGCGCTCTATTTGGTAAAAATAGTTATGGTGGCGTTGTTTCAATCAAAACAAAAAAACCAAGCAATCAGACAAAATCAGCGATGTCTTCTGAATATTCAAGTTTTAACAGTTGGGGTGTAGATGGTTACAGTAGCGGCTCACTGATAGCCAATGAATTGTTTTTTAATATCGGCGGGGCATTCTCCCAAACTGATGGCTATTTATATAATCGTTTTTTAAACAAGCCAGCCGATGAGAAGCAACGTATGAGCGGGCATGCATCACTGATATGGATACCATCGAAGGCGTGGGATATTAGCCTTACGATTAATAGAGATGACTTTAATGATAATACGCCGCTCATTTCCTCTTTAGCAAGCAACGATCCATTGACCATTGAATCCAACCAAAATGGCGTATCAGAACATCACTCTAATACAACGGCTTTTAAAGTCATTTACCAAAACAGTGCCTTCCGCTTTTTATCAGCAACCTCTCGTAGGAAATGGCAACTCGATGACTATTTTGTTGATACTGACCTTAGCCCGTTAGCCATAACTAGCGTAGAAGGGAAACAAGAGCAAATTCAATGGAATCAAGAGTTTCGAATTAGCGGGAGTTACTCAAATCTTGATTGGGTTGTTGGGCTTTTTGGCTCCATTGATGACAACCACGGCAAAAGGGCTTTGAAACCCTTTGGCTTACCCGACATCCTCTTAGATAGCCAAGTTAAAAAAAGTGACACGGCAGCATTCACCAACCTAAGTTATAACGTGTCAGACAGGTTACGCATTCATACCGGCTTGCGGCTGGATTATGCCTATCAACAAGTAGACAGAGGCATCAGTATAACGACCCGTTATCAAAAAAAACGACACTCTTTTCATATCAGCCCAAAAATCAGTATCGATTATTTGCTTTCAGATGATTTTTTACTCTATTCGTCGACAGGTTTAGCCTTTAAACCTGGGGGATTCTCCGTCTTAGCAGTAAACCCCTTGATGTCTGAGTTTGACAGTGAAACCATGTGGGCTAGTGAAATAGGCTTTAAATTAAATTGGGCAGAAAATCGTATACAAACTAATGTCGCTTTCTTTTATTACAAAATTGACGACTACCAGCTTGAAAAAGAAGTAACACTAATGGATTACACGATCATTAATGTTGCAAAAACAACCTCACAAGGAATGGAAATAGAAGCAAGTGCAGAGTTGTTACCTGGATTGAAAGTAGAAGGCGGTTTTGGTTATACCCACATCCGTTTTAATAAATTTAAAAACTCTACGTCAAAAGGGCACAGCCCCCCCTTCATTCCAGAAAAGAACCTAACGGTAGCGGCACAATACAAACATCAAACAGGCTATTTCATTAGAACCGAATGGCAATGGAGTGACAAAATTTATTTTGACGATGCTAATTCAAATAGTTTTAAAGAAGACAGCTACTCCAACCTAAGTATGCAACTTGGCTATCACGGTCAACAGCTAAGCGTTTATCTATTTGCTAAAAACCTGACCAATAATGAATATTATCGTTCCATCCTGCCAACCATGAATGCGGGGGTTCCCAATAAGCCCAGGTCTCTAGGTATAAAAGTTCGTGTCGACTTTTAAATCAGCCTTTCATATCACTATCATTGTTTAATGTTAACGCTGTTTTATATAACTCTTTTTTTGATTGTCCTGTCAGCTGCACCGCGAGTTTCACCGCTGTTTTAACGGAGCATTCGCTCATCAGGGTTTTTAAGATAGTGATATCGTCGTCTGATAGACCGTCATTTGCGTGTTTCTTTTTATCGAAACCTTCAATCAAGACAACAAATTCACCGCGCTGCATATTCGCATCAGCTAGTACTCGCTGGTACACCTCTTCCACCGTACCGGTGACAATTGTTTCGTAGGTTTTCGTCAGCTCTCTTGCTATCGACATTTTATGCATGGGTTCGTACACAGCGACCACGTCGTCCATACATTTTGCGATACGGTGACTCGATTCATAAAAAACCAGTGTGCCTTGACGTTTTTGATACGCTTCGAATACCGCTTTTCGCGCGCCGGATGTTCTTGGCAAAAAGCCTTCAAAACTAAAGCGGTCTGTTGCAATACCTGACGCGCTTAGTGCAGTAATAATCGCGCAGGCACCGGGAATAGGTATCACGCTAAAGCCCGCTTGTTTCACTTTCTCAACTAGGGAATAACCGGGGTCGTTAATCAGTGGCGTACCTGCGTCGGATATTAACGCGATCGATTCACCGGCGCTCAATTTCTCCAGTAGAAACTTACTTTTACTGTCTTCGTTGTGTTCATGGTACGCCGTCATCGCTGTTTGAATTGAATGATGATTCAACAATACCTTGCTATTACGGGTATCTTCAGCGGCAATAAGATCAACCTGCTTTAGCACCTCTAGGGCGCGCTGGCTAATATCAGCTAAATTGCCAATCGGTGTCGCGACTATAAAAAGCACGCCTTTACGCTCATTGCTGTACAGTTTCGTTGAAGCCGAAGAGACACCCCCCTTACTTAATTCAGCTTTATCATTTGACATCGCTGACCTCGAAAAAGATACTAAACACCGAGTTGATCATTTTTTAATTTTCCGATTTAAATCGTTCATTTATGAGTTATTACAAAAAAAATTTCATCGCGCCTTTAAGGCTGTTCTTTATCCTATTAGTCGCAATGGCTTTATCAAATTGCGCCAACATTCAACCTTCAGAAACCACAAGGGTTGAACAGTCTAACCCATTGGCAGTACAAGCCCAAGAAGCTTTATCTCAGCAGCGGTTCGCGGTTGCTGCACAACTGTTTGTACAACTAGCCAACGGCAGCAACGCGCCCTTAAAAAACCAACATTTCATCTCTGCCATTGATGCTTATTTAAAGGCCAACGATTTAGCCAACGCCGATTTACTCATTAGCGTTTTATTAGACCGTTCATCACAACTGTCTGCTAACAGCAAATTACAACTCGCCAGCGCCCTGTTAAACCAAGGTAAGGCCGAGAATGCCATTCAACTCCTGATGAGCATCGATGAAAGCAACTTAGCCACTCAGCAACGTATTCATTTACATACGCTGAGTAGTTCTTCTTTTTTTCAATCGGGCAATTTAATTGAAAGTGCGCGAGAGCGTGTTTTATTAGACGCTCTACTGAATCAGTCCGATGAAAAACTTAACAACCAAGCAGAATTACTTGAAGTCTTATCCTTGCTGTCTGAACAAGCTCTAACTTTCTTACGCCCCACGGCTGACAACAATATGGCTGGCTGGATTGACCTTGCACTTATATTCAAACAGCAAGTGATTTTTAACGCCAACAGCCCAGTTGTCGATGTATGGAAAGAGCAACACCCATCGCATACAGCCAATGGCGCCTTTCTTTACAGCCTTGCTGAACAGGCTCAAATTGATTTCAAAACGCCCGATAAAGTTGGCGTGTTTTTACCTAGCCAAGGGCCTTTTGCAACGGCCGCTCAGAGCATTAGAAAAGGCATCACCGCTGCTGCGTATTCAATGGCTAATAGCTGGCCTTTAAATATAACGTTTTACGATACCTCCGCTGCCTCTATCGAAACGCTATACCAACAAGCTATTAACGATGGTATTAACGTCATTATCGGCCCATTAGACAAAGCCAATATTGCCAAAATAACCGCGTTAAATGAATTGGCTATCCCTGTTATAGGGCTCAATAAAAATGGTAACCACCACAGTCATAACTATTATGAATTTTCATTATCGCCCGAAGAAGATATCACCCAAGTATTAAGCCTCGCTTGGTTAAAAGGGCATGAAAAAGCTTTAATCCTAGCACCCCAATCACGCAGTGGAGAGCGTTTAGCGCGCCACTTCTCAACCCTCTGGCAGCAACTAGGTGGCGACATTCTTGGCGTACAGACATACCCCCTTAAGCAAGCTGATTACTCTGCTCCCATTAAAAACCTATTACAAATAGATAATAGTATTCATCGGTTTAAGCAACTTCGCCAACGCCTCAACTTAAATATTGAATTTGAAGAACGGCGTCGACACGATGCCGACTTTATTTTTCTATTAGCCGCGCCGCGAGAGGGTCGCCTAATCAAACCGCAATTGCGTTTTCATCGCGCTGCGAATGTTACCGTTTTTAGCACATCAAAGATTTATGAAGGCGAGCTTAATAAGGTTGCCAATCGTGATTTAGACGGTACTTTTTTCTGTGATATGCCTTGGCTTATCGAACCTAATAATGAGCTCGATGATCAGCTCAACAAGGCGCTAAAACTTTGGCCAAACGCGCGTGGCTTACACCGTCGATTACTCGCGTTTGGTTATGATGCCTATCAGCTTATCCCTCACTTAGAGCGCTTACAGTCTAATGATTTTGCTCGCCTCAAAGGAAAAACAGGCATTCTTGCGGTGAATAATAGCAACGTCATTAGCCGTCAGCTAAGTTGCGGTCGTTTCAAACGCGGCAGCATTAAGTCGTTAGGGCTTGCACCCCACCTTGAAAGAGCACTCAATATGCTACCCGCAGATGCCAGCAGCCAGGAGCTTAAACAACCCAACACCTCACCGTTGTAATGAGTCAATCCAACACGCTGGGGCAGCAAGGTGAAGACCTCGCACTAAAATTCTTACAGCAAAAGGGCTTAACACTCATCCAAAGAAACTACCGTAGTCGCTTAGGTGAAATCGACTTGGTGATGAAAGATCAAGAACACATCGTTTTTGTCGAAGTTCGGTTTCGTTCTTCAACACGCTTTGGTGGCGCATTGTTTTCGATTGACCGCCGCAAGCAATCTAAACTTATAAAATGCGCCCAACATTACATCGCAAATGAGTCTAGCCAACAAACCTTTCGTTTTGATGTGATTGCAATTTCGCCCTCCGCTAGCCAGCATGAGATACAATGGATCTCCAACGCATTTGATGAGTTTTAACATGAGTTTACAAGAAAGAATCTATCAGCATTTCACCGATAGCATTCAAACAAAACATGACGCTTTAGAGTGTTTGCCAGACTCGATTGAATTAGCTGCTCAAACCATTGTTCAAAGTCTCCTTAACAACGGCAAAGTATTAACTTGCGGTAATGGGGGCTCTGCTGGCGATGCTCAACACTTCTCATCCGAGATGCTTAATCGCTATGAGCGTGAACGGCCTAGCCTACCGGCTATCGCACTGAGCACGGACACATCAACCATCACCTCCATTGCTAACGACTATTCATATGAGGAAGTGTTTTCCAAACAAATACGCGCGCTCGGTCAAGCCGGCGATATTTTATTGGCATACACAACCAGTGGAAACTCTGGCAATGTCGTCACCGCCATCAAAGCGGCCCATGACCGAGAAATGATAGCCATTGTTGTCAGCGGTAAAGATGGTGGCAGCATTGCCGCTCAGTCGCTGTTAAATGAACATGATATTGAATTAAGAGTCCCCTCAAATTCAACCGCTCGTATCCAAGAAGTACACTTAGTGATCACTCACTGTCTGTGTGACCTCATCGATTTTCAATTATTCGGATAAATTTTCATGTTATTAAAGAAAGCCCCCCTGTTTGCCTTATTACTTTGCACTATTTTGCTATCTGGCTGCGCTGCAGTCGCTGTTGGAACGGCAACAACGGGTGTTGCGGTCATCCACGATAGAAGAACCGCTGGCACGGTCATTGATGACCAAACCATAGAGCTAAAGGCGCTCAATATCTTATATGGCGTAGATAAAATCCGCATTAACACCCATGTAAATGCCACTTGCTACAATGGCGTACTGCTACTCACCGGCGAAGCACCAACTGAAGGTTTACGCAGTGACATCAGCAACCGATTGCGCCAGATAACCAAAGTTCGCCAAGTACACAATGAAATCATATTAGCCGCACCAAGCTCGCTCGTTGCTAGAAGCAGTGACAGCCTAATCACCAGCAAAACCAAAATAGCTTTATTTAAGCTTAACGACATAAAAGATTTTGACCCGACACGAGTCAAAGTAGTTAGCGAAAACGGCGTGGTTTATTTACTCGGCATACTAAGACAACACGAAGTGAACCCAGTCATTGAAACCGTCCGACGCGTTGGCGGTGTACAGCGAGTTGTTAAGTTATTCGAAATTATTGGCTAATGCACGGCGACCCTAACGACTTTTTACCTCAACTAAAAAAAATATCCCGAAGAATCGCTATTGTCAGACCCTACCGATTGCTGGAGTTATCGCTACGACAATAGCCGTCGACACAAAGAACCTCTTGCCGTTGGTTTTCCTACCACACACCAGCAAATAGACGATACAGTTACATTATGTAAGGCTCACCATGTCGCCATTACTGCGCGCGGCACCGGCACAACGGGCGCGAGCGTGCCCTCCGACAAGGCGATTGTTTTGTCTACTGAACAAATGGCCAACATCATTAAAATTGACTCAGATAACCGTCTGATGGTGGTCGAGCCTGGCGTCACTAATCAGGCCATTCAACAAGCCGCTGCCAATACGGATTCTTTTGGCCGCCCGGACCCCACTAGTTCTGCTATTTGTACGGTTGGCGGCAACCTCGCATACAATTCTGCCATCCCCCGCGCCGTTAAATACGGCACACCCCGTGAAAACACATTAGGCCCCAACCTCTGTCACTGGAGACGGAAAAACCCTTAAAACAGGCGCTTACACAAGTAAAAGCATAGTTGGGTACGACATTACCCGGCTTATTATTGGTTCAGAAGGAACCTTGGCGATTATCACTCAAGCCACACTGAAGTTAACATCCTTGGCGGAAGGCAAACGAACACTTCAAGCCACTTACAATTCTTTAGAGGCTGCGGCGGCGACAATTGCCAGCATTATGGCGCAACCCATTACACCTTGCGCGTTAGAGTTTATGTACGGCACGGCCCTTTCCCTTGTTAAGGAGAATGCCCAGCTCGATTTGTCCGAGAATGCACAAGCCTTGTTAATGATTGAGGTGGATGGCGATCAATTTGAGCTAGATGCAGTAGCAGAGAAAGTCGCTGCCAGCGCATCCGTTGATGGCCTTATCCATATTGCGAACACGCCCAAGCAAATTAAACAACTTTGGTCGACCAGAAAAGCGCTGTCTCTTTCTTTACGAAAAATAGCCCCGAAAAAAATCAATGAAGACGTTGTAGTCCCTGTCAGTAACATTCCAGCGCTAATCAACGGGCTTCAAGCATTGTCCAAACAATATCAAACACCCATCGTTAATTTTGGCCATGCTGGAAATGGCAATATTCACGTCAACCTCTTGGTTCAACTTGGGCAACTTGAGACAGCAAAAGCGTGTTTAGCGGATGTATTTGAATTGGTGATAGCCCTTAACGGCAGCCTCTCAGGTGAGCACGGTATCGGCCTCGAAAAACGTGACTATATAAGTTTAGAATTAGACGCTACTGCTATTGGCATTATGAAAAAAATTAAAGCCCAATTTGACCTAGGAAACCTCTTAAACCCCGACAAAGTATTCTCAATAAATTAATGAAAAAGGCTTGCCAAACAAGCGGATAAGCTCGTATCCTTAGCAACACAACATATGAATTTATGGACGCATTATGACGAATTATCGACATATTCTTGTTGCTCTTGACCTTGGTGAACAATCAGCTTTGATTTTAAATAAAGCGCACCAAATAGCCCAACAAAATCAGGCCAAATTATCAATCATTCATATTATTGAACCCCTTATAGAGTCCTCATACTTAGCCTTTGATGGCAGTATTGCAACGGACATATTGCCTCTTCAAGATGAAATTGAAGCCACGGCAAACACTAAACTGAGAAAGTTAGCCGCGTCTATCAGTCTTCCAGAGGAAAACCTGCTCATCGAGTTTGGTCGCCCCTCCGAGCAGATCCATCAATTAAGTGAAAAGATACCTTGTGACCTGATCGTGATGGGGAGCCATGGGCGACATGGACTCGCATTATTACTAGGCTCAACCGCCAATGCTATTATGCACGGTGTCAGCTGCGACGTATTAGCTGTTAGAGTAGGAGAATAGATTAGGCTTCGAGGTCTACACGCATGGATAGATCGACCGCTTGAATATTTTTCGTCAACGCGCCCACTGACACAAAGTCCACTCCAGTTTTCGCAATGTCGCGTATCGTCGATAAACTCACATTGCCTGACGCCTCGAGTTTTGCTACACCATTATTTAGTTCAACCGCCTCGCTTAATTGATCCAGCGTGAAGTTATCTAATAATAAGATATCAGCCTTCGCCTCAAGTGCTAGCTTTACTTCATCAATACTTTCGACTTCCACTTCAACCGCCACCGTATCACTCGCTAACCGAGCCGCAGCAACCGCGTTAGCTATAGAACCCGCTGCCATAATATGGTTTTCTTTGATTAAAATACCGTCATATAAGCCCACACGATGATTAGATGCTCCACCACATCGCACCGCATACTTTTGCGCTAATCGTAGACCTGGGATAGTTTTACGTGTGTCCAACACGACCGTTTGAGTGCCATCTACTGCCTTAGCAAACTGGTTTGCAAGTGAGGCTGTAGCAGATAATGTTTGAAGCATATTTAACGCTGCACGCTCACCCGTTAATAAGGCGCGGGCGGAACCCGACAGATAACACAAAACATCGCCAGCAAACGCTTGCTGGCCTTCTTCGTGTTGCCAATCAATGACAATACCGGCATCGAGTTTTTTAAAAACTGCATTGAGCCATGCTTGGCCGCAAACCAACATGGCCTCTCGAGTGACAATCGTCGCTTTAGCCAATTTCCCCTCTGGAATAACCAGAGCTGTTAAATCACCTGTTCCGACATCTTCTGCAAGAAAACGAGTTACGTCTTCGTCTATTATTTTTGGGTCAACCATGAAATACACTTACTCTTAAAAACAAAAAAACCTCCCAGTGGAGGCTCTTTATTATCACACATTTTAGTGGTGATAAAAACGTTATGCCAAACTTGGCTCAGCACCGTCAGGCGTCATTAATTTTTTCATACCCATCAGCACCCTCTCCACTAATGGTACTTTTTCATGCCCAAGCAATGTCATCCGTTTTTGTCTTAACTCTTCTGAAAAATCAGCCAGACTGATATCCATTGCTTTCGCGCCAAGTTCATTGACGAACAAACATTGCATCGTAACGCTGCTTTTCCACGATAATTTAGCACGCAACGCAGTGCCCTCCGCACTGTTATACTCAACCCAATCACCCACTTCCATGTTATTCGCGCGTTTGCTGAATTTATCATCTGGCATTTGTGCTATTTCACTTTCGAGCTCTTGTAACAAGTCATCCTCAGGGCTAGCGCATATAACATTATCAAACTCGACTAACACCACCTCTTCATCAAGAGCAGGAGCGTCAGCTTCACTCAAACCCACTGCCAACAAATGCTTATGCCTAGACTCTAACTCCTTAAAAAATGGGGCGGACTCATGGAAGTCGTATGAAATATTCTCCAGACCAACCTTAATATCTTTGAGCAGCCTTGCCAAACCATTGATGACCTCATTTCTAACTGCAGCATCATTCGGTTTAATAACGCTGGTCACTAAGCGCTCGATCACGTCAATACATTGCTGCGTTTCAGCCGGTTCCCGTTCGCGTCTCAATAAGGCTAACACCAGTACATCTTTCCACGCCTCGTCCAAAAATAACTGCACAAACTCGGGTATTGCTTTGCCATTTAATCTTAGGGCAATTTCATAAGCAGCTTGACGTTTAGTTAATTCTAACTGCTCGCTACTTTTTGTTACCTTACG
>MAAC01017720.1_pt1 | contig 14592 bp, 17 predicted proteins | sample 1115981 | NCBI WGS metagenome assembly MAAC01 (sample SAMN04961126, study PRJNA320927) | seawater metagenome | isolation source: sample BD02T64 sea water enriched with oil for 64 days | place: USA:Gulf of Mexico | collected 2013-07-27 | reverse complement strand
GTTCCCAACTCCTAGCTTCTGTCTTCTCGCTTAATTATACCTTTGCCACCTATGAATTACGTGCCAGATACCATTTGTGCTTTATCTACTCCAAACGGAATAGGAGCCATTGCTATGATTCGTTTATCCGGAGCTGAATCTTTTGTGATTATGCAAAAGCTGTTCAAAAAGGATTTAAGCGTGAAAGACTCTCATACCGCTCATTTTGGTTTGATTAAAGAAGGTGAAAAACTAGTGGATGAGGTAGTAGCCGTTATTTATAAGAATCCTAAATCGTTTACCGGTGAGGATATGGTAGAGATATCTTGTCATGCTTCGCCATTTATTGTGCAAGAAATTTTACGACTGTTATTAAAAAATGGATGTCGAATGGCTCGTGAAGGAGAGTTTTCTCTTCGTGCTTATTTAAATGGAAAAGTAGATTTAAGTCAGGCGGAAGCTATTGCCGATTTGATTGCTTCCGAAAACAAGGCATCTCACGAAATGGCGATGAATCAAATGCGTGGTGGATTCGCCAAAGTCATTAATGGTTTACGGGAGGAATTGATTCATTTTGCCTCGATGATCGAGTTAGAACTCGATTTTGGAGAAGAGGATGTAGAGTTTGCCGACCGGACGGAATTGGTAGTCTTAGTGGACCGAATTCTTAAAGAAATAAGACGTCTATCGGGGTCGTTTGCCTTGGGTAATGTATTGAAAAATGGCGTGCCGGTTTCAATTGTGGGGGAGCCTAATGTAGGGAAATCCACGTTGTTGAATCAATTCTTAAACGAGGACCGCGCCATTGTATCCAACATTGCCGGAACCACACGCGATGTGATTGAAGATACCGTTACCTATAACGGGATTGAGTTTCGGTTTATTGATACCGCTGGTATTCGTGATACCACCGATGAAATTGAAAGTATTGGCATTGAAAAAGCCTTTGAAAAAGTGAAACAAGCATCCATCATTTTGTATATGATTGATGCCGCTCATACCGATTTAAGTTACGCTAGGTCTGAATTAGGTAAAGTACGTGCGGTAATGGGGAAAGATAAAGAACTCATTGTAGTGATCAATAAAGTAGATACGGTTGAAAAAGTAGATGTTCCACAATTTCAAACTGCTTTAGGCCATGATCAAATAGTGTTGATGGCGGCTAAAGAGGCTAGGGGAATTGAAGAATTGAAAGATATTTTGGTGCAGTTTGTACAGAAACAAGGAAACGTTACTGGCCAAGTAATTGTGAGTAATGCCCGTCATTTTGATGCCCTAAATTCAGCCGATGAATCGTTGGAACGAGTGAAATATTCTTTGAATAACGATATCCCTACGGATTTAGTCGCTATGGATATTCGCCAATGTTTACACTACTTAGGAGATATTACTGGGAATATCAATACCGAGGATTTATTAGATTCTATTTTTAGTAATTTCTGTATCGGGAAATAGGTGGCCCCTTCGAGACGCTTCCCCGTTGTGGAAGTGTCAGGGACCTTGGATTGCTTCTGGTAATTGGAAAGAATTCAAATAGGGTTAGAAATTATGTTTGGTAGAATATAGATTTATGGAAATAGCTAGTTTAATAGGGAGTTACCTAATTGAAGGGATAAACCAAGACGAAGAAGAAACTACATATGAAGGTAGTTTAACGCTATCGCTCCGTTCAGATGGAGGTTTAAATGCGGCCTGGCTCATTAAACCAGACCAGTTACAGTATGGTGTTGGTTTCTTTAAAAATGAAATGCTGGTTTTCAATTTCGATTATGTAGGAGAAAATGATGTCGTATTCCGAGGTGTAGTTGCATATAACTGTTCAAAAATGGATGTCCTAACCGGAATATGGTCAGAAGAAGCGGGTAATTCAAAATATGTAGGTGTTGAAACCGCTCGTATAATTAGATCTGGCTTTTTAGATTAGTAACCGGCCCTTCGCCCTTCGAGACGATAGGTCTCCGACCTATCCCTCAGGGACCTCAGGCCCTTAAAACAAAATCCTCAGGGACCTTTGGTTGTTCCTTCGAAATATACTAACCAACTAACGAACGGTTTTTTACCCTTGAGGATCCTGATTCTTGCTGCCAAGAAAGAATTAACTCAAGTATGTAAACAAGGAAATGTAACAATAGATGATGTTTTTAGATATTACTCGCCTGTTTTTAGAGGTAGAAATAAAGATAAGAGTAAAGAGGTTGGTTTAAGAAAATTTTATTCTGAGAACAATTATGAAAAACTTAAAAATGAGAGTTTAATAACTGAAATGTTACAGTTAGCTAATTTCTGGAGATATCTCGATGTGGGTGTGCTCCCTGACAATGACATTAATTATGTAGTTTCAGAAGAAGCTAAAAAGCAAATTCATTGTTTAAATTGTTATCCTAATGATTTTTGGAAATATGCGAAGTGTTTTCTTCTTACAAAATAATAATAGGGAGTCTTTTGATCATGATTTTGTTGCTTTTCTAAAAGAATTATTTACTGAATTCATTCATAAGCCTACGGTTAATGCGATTAAAGATGATATATATGCGACATGTATTTCGATAATTGATAACAACACCTTAAGGTATAAAATTCAATGGAACGAGGAATAGTTGAGAAAGGATTTTGATAACTATTCGTCTTCAAGAATCTTTAGAGGCCTACTTTTATTGGATGCGTATCTTAAACCGGCTCAAGAAAATCTGATTAGATCAACTTTTGATATTGAACATATTTTTCCAAAAAAATGGCAAAACACAAACTATAATGGTTGGAGTATTGAAGATGCTAGTAATTATTTAGATCGTTTGGGTAATAAAATTGTTTTTGAAAAGAAATTAAATATCCAAGCAGGTAATGGGTATTTTGGAATTGAAAAACAGAAACATGCTTTATCAGGTATTGCCAGTGTGATTGATTTAGGTAGCTATGAAAAGGATGATTGGCTAAAAGAAGATATTGAGTTAAGAGAAATTGAATTGAAAAATAATATTATTTCTTTTTTGAAAACGGAGTTATCAATACCAAATGATTTGATTGTAGGCTAGGGTAGTTCTTCAAACACCATCTTTAGCTTTGTTTACATTTATTCAACAAAGCTAAAGATGGAAAGATAAGGCTAGTTGATCCTCCATAATATTACTAACATATTATCAACCGCATAGATATGTCCAGTTTATTAACTAAAAAACTGGACATTTTCACTGCCTTTTGGGAAGATGTAATAGGTGAAAAGCATTGATTATATAGTAGATAGGGTTGAGATGTAAATTAGAGGGTAGGAATTCACCTATTTAGATTTTACGACATCGCTGAATACATAAAAAGTAGAATTTAAAGAAAGAGGGCCAAGAAGTTGATTAGTCAAGTTTTTTGAGCGATAAACATGACATATCAGAACCTTTAGCTAAAACATAACGTTTCAATAAAGAAACATAATAGCCTATATTTGTATCATTAAAGAAACGTTATGGCAAATAGGAGTCCTGTGATATTCCCAAAAGGAAAACGAATTTTAACCGATTTAGGAGAGAATATTAAGATGGCACGTTTAAGAAGAAAACTAAGCAGTGCTCAAGTTGCCGAGCGTGCGGGTATAGGTCGCTCTACTTTAGTGAAAATAGAAAAGGGTTACCCGGGTGTGGGTATTGGTCATTTTTTAAATGTGCTTCGTGTTTTAGGTTTGGAGCAAGACTTTTTAATGTTGGCAAAAGATGATGAACTAGGCAGAAAACTACAGGATGCCAACTTAACAACCAAAAAACGCGCGCCAAAAAAGTAAAAGAGAATGGCCAAAGTAAAACGTAAAAGAGAAGTATTTGTTTATGCCGATTGGCAAAATATAACCACCCCTCAATTAATGGGTGTGTTAAATGTGGAGTTGTTGCGGGGTAAAGAAATTTTCTCATTCGAATATAACAAGGAGTGGCTCAAGTCTAAGCATGCACAAATACTAGACCCAGACCTTCAGCTATATCCAGGTAAGCAATTTTTGAACGATGGAACAAAGACAAACTTTGGTCTTTTCTTAGACTCGTCTCCCGACCGATGGGGAAGAGTGTTAATGCGTAGAAGAGAAGCCGCACAAGCGAGGGTAGAAAAAAGGATGGAAAACACCATGTTTGAAACTGATTATTTATTAGGTGTTTTTGATGGCCATAGAATGGGGGCCTTAAGATTCAAGTTAGAGGAGGCGGGACCATTTTTAAACGACAACAAAAACTTGGCAAGCCCGCCATGGACCTCCATTCGTGAGCTGGAACAAATAAGTCTTCGCTTAGAACAGGATGATGTTTCAACTAACCCAGAATACTTGAAATGGTTGAATATGTTAGTCGCTCCAGGGTCTTCACTTGGGGGTGCCCGTCCTAAAGCGAGTGTGGTAGACAACGACAACAATCAATGGATTGCTAAATTTCCAAGCAAGAATGATGATACTGATATGGGTGGCTGGGAATTGGTGGTTCATAAACTAGCCCAAAAAGCAGGAATAGATATGGCCGAGGCTAAGGCACAAAAATTCTCGTCTAAAAATCACACTTTTTTAACGAAACGTTTTGATAGAAAACAAGATGGCACGCGTATTCATTTTGCTTCTGCAATGACCCTTTTAGGATACACCGATGGACAAGATTATACCGAAGGAGTTAGCTATTTAGAGTTGGCAGAGTTTATTACCAATCAAAGCGTTTCTGTACAAGAAGACTTAGCGCAACTATGGAGAAGAATAGTTTTTAGCATTTGTGTTTCTAATGTAGATGATCACTTGCGAAATCATGGTTTTATATTAACCTCTACCGGGTGGAGATTGTCTCCGGCCTATGATATAAATCCAGTTGAATTTGGTACAGGCCTGAAGCTGAACATTTCGGAAAACGATAACGCTTTAGATATAGATCTTGCATTAGAAGTAATCCCCTACTTTAGAATTAAAAAAGAAAAGGCAGAAGTAATTATTAAGGAAGTGAAAACGGCTGTTAGCCATTGGAAAGAAGTGGCAAAAATCACCGGCCTATCTAACAAGGAAATAGAATTAAAAGCGAGTGCATTTCAAATTGCTTTAACATAATAACCTATGAAATTTACTGAATCCCAACTTGAACAAGCATTTATAGATCTTTTAGTAAAAGAAGGTTATCCACATGTATTAGGTAACAACCTTTCAAGGTTGGCCGAAGAGGTGTATTAAAGTGGATTTAATTATTCTCTTGGCCGAAAATTGGTAACCGCCCATGGATAGAGATGAGGTGTACCTAAAGATTTTTGAGCAAGCAGAGAATTTTAAGACGAATAGGTGATTTCTTGAAGGGCCGGTTCTAATAAACCCTAAATCTCTGAAAGCAGAGAGTATGACCTGGTAGATAATTTTGAAACCATCAAAATATTACCCGCCACATTAGATTACCCTTATTTGAAGATAAACGCAAATCAAAGAGCGCTAAAGACCTTTTTTATTGTAAAGGTAAAGATGCCTCCGCCACCGGTGAAATGACCAATGATTGCTTTGTAGTGTATAAGGGGAGTGTTAAAAGGTAGGATTTCCCTAGGGTAAAAAGCAGGTGGTTTTACTCTTTAAAAATAGGGCTATGTTGTTTATCCTTACAATTGCAAATTTATAGATGGGTAGGTTTAACTCTTTGAAAGCGTTCAGTTTACTTAGATAAAACCCCTTTGGGAATCCGTGGAAAATATAATACATAGAAAACATGAAAAAAATCACTTTGCTAATGGGGATAACCTTTCTTTTAGGTGCCTGCGGGATGCAATTCAATAAAACAAGTGAATTAGATTCTCTTTTAGATTTTGGAACCGTAAAGGAACCGAAGAAGGATAGTTCATCCACTACCCATATCAAAGACCCTATTAAGAGTGTGACGAGTACGCATTACGGAATTGATATTTCCCATTTTCAAGGAGATTTAATGAAAATGTATACTTCTAAAGGAGGGATGAGTTACGTGATATGTAAAGCTACTCAAGGTAATTATTTTGTGGATCCTGATTTTAGAAGCAATTGGAATGAGATTCGAGAGCATGGGCTGATTAGAGGAGCTTATCACTTTTATGATTGTAAGATTGACCCCGAAGTTCAAGCTCTATTTTTTGCTACCCACGCATCGGATATCAATTCCACGGATATTGCACCTATTTTAGATATTGAGCAAGGAAGTATGACAAAGGCTGTTTCGGGTGCACAAATGGAGACCGATATTTTAGTTTTTCTAAAAACGGTAGAGAAAAAATTTGACCGAAAGCCCATTCTGTATACCGATTATGCTTTTGCGCAAGAATACCTTAAAAACCCAGAGTTTGCGAATTATGATTTGTGGCTTGCGGAGTACTCTGGAAATACCCAGCCAAGGGTTCCTGATTTGTGGAAAGAGAAAGGCTATAAAATATGGCAAAAAAGTTCTTCCTATCATCTGGAGTCCGAAAGGGTAGATTTGGATATATATGAAGGGATATTGAGCCAATTAATTAAATAACCTAATCTCAATACACATGAATTTATCAAAAAAATTACCATTAATAATTACTGTAATTCTTATTGGTCTTTCTCTTTTTAGCGTATTTGAGGAAAGGGCACTATTTTTTGTAAGTGATGTATATAAAAAAAATGTCAGCTTTTTGGCGTTAACCACCGAGATAAAGTTGGTGATGGCCGGGTTAAGTTCTATGAACATCCCATTTATAGCGGGGTATACTTCTGATTTAAATGTCACCATAGAAAAGGTTCAAGAATTTCTTCTGCTTACAAATGTCATTTCATTTTTGCAGGTAATATTGATTTCCATTAGTAAAAGTTGGATATTAAAAATCATTACTCTGGTACTTTTCGGTTTGTGTTTTCTTAAAAAAACGAAAGTAATAAGCTCTAAAATATTACTGTTATCCTTGGCGTTAAATCCAGGGCTCATCCTATTTTCGGTAGGGGTACAACAATTATCTCAGGAAGCCTCGATAGACTATGGTGGGAAATATCTGGAAAAATTAAAGGCCTCGGTACATGCGGGTAAGTTGGAGAATGCGAAATTAATGAAGCAACATGCGAGTGATCTGGCGAAAATTCATAATGGTCAAAAAGGAATTCAAATACTAAACGAATTCAAGGAAGCTATTTCGTATGATTTTAAAAAAGTTAAATCAGACATTAAAGGGGCAAATGCCAATATTCGACTTCTAATTCATGAGGGAGGCCATGAGTTGACCACTAAATTATTTGGCTTTGGTTCCATGATTATTTTTAATATGGTGATTCTTCCCATTGGCTATGTTTTGCTCATTTATATTTTGTTTAATTCTTTATTTAAAACCAAGGAAATGGAGTTGGCTGAAAACCCTTTGGCGGCCATTAAAAATGGCGCGTCCAATGTGAATAAACCTACTTTTAAAGGGAAGTTGAACAATCTATTTAAAACGTACTTGGAAGAGTTCCATTCCATTCCCAAGACCGTGGATCAGTCTTCGGTTTTTCAAAATGGAATATCAAATATAGAGGAGCTAGAAGGCAAAATAGTTTCGAAGGCGAAGGCTGTGGATCATGAAAAAGAGGATACATTGAAGTCAGAGGAAACCAAAGAACTAGCTACATTAAAAGAAGAGGCAGAGGACAAAATAAGTCAAGTAAAAACGAGCATTAAAGAAGAAGTTAATCCAATAAAACACACGGTAAATCATCCTGAAAATGGCGAAAGTACGCCCTCGATAAAGAAGAATAAACCTCAGGTACTTTCCATTTAATAATAGAACCATTCAAAAACTGCCTATTCGTAGGGTAACTTAGGTTGCCTAGGGTGAGTGGAGTCGAACTAATTCCAAGGCCCGATTCCCCTAAAAAAAAATCTTTTCTCCTATCTTCCGTCTTCCAACTTCTCGCTTAGTGATACCTTCGTTTCTCATGACCATAAATAAAGCACTTCAAATAGGCATGGGTACAGCCGCTATCGGGCGCCCCGAATACATCAACATTCGCCAAGGCAACAAACCCCCATTCACCATCGAATCATTCCGTGCTTCCGGACTAGAAATGCTCGATGAAGCCTACCATCAAGGAATTCGTTATTTCGATACCGCACCCGGTTACGGAATGGCCGAACAATTACTCCTCGATTGGATCACGGAAAGAGCGTACTCGGATGTGGAAGTAGCTACAAAATGGGGATATACCTATGTCGCTAATTTTGACCCGCAGGCAACGGTGCATGAAGTCAAAGAGCACAGTTTGAAAAAACTTAATGCGCAGTGGGCACAATCCCAAAAATTACGCCCCAGTTTATCCACCTACCAGATTCATTCGGCCACTTTCGAATCAGGGATTTTACAGAATACAGCGGCTTTAAATCGATTAGGGGAACTAAAACAAGAGTTTGGTTTACGTATTGGGATTACCACCACAGGTGCTAATCAAGAGGAGGTGCTAAAAACTGCGATGAATATCGCGTACGAAAAAGAATTGTTGTTTGATGTTTACCAGGTCACCTACAACGTTTTAGATCAGAGCTTGGCTGAAGTAGTACAACAATTAAACTCCCAAAACAAAAGGGTGGTCATCAAAGAAGCCATGGCCAATGGGCGTGTGTTTTCCAACGCCAATTTCCCACATTATGAAAACTTATACCACCTGATGCCACAACTAGCCGAGAAATATTCGGTAGGCATAGATGCCATTGCTATTCGGTTTTGTTTAGATTCCATCCATCCATTTATGGTGTTAAGTGGAGCGTCTCAAAAACACCATATGATAGCTAATCTCCAAGCTTCCAATTTTCAACTTACCCTAGAAGAACTAGATCAATTAAGGAACTTATCCGTGTCCCCATCATCGTATTGGCAAGAAAGACAAACGTTAGGGTGGAATTAATTGGGGGTGTTTAGAGGAGTCCAATACCTCCAAATGTGCTATAATTTAAGTTTTCCTATGGACCGAAGTCGTGTATATTTGACCCATCAAAAATAAAATCCCCATATACAAAATAGGTGAGGCAGATCACTCCCATTATATTGAGGTGTTGGAGTTGCAAGAGCGGAATAGCTACGATACTTCCAAACCTCATAAACACGAATACATAGAGATTTTCTTATTTTCCAAAGGAGGAGGAACCCATGCCATTGATTTTAAAGAATACCCCATTGGCGATTCATCCGTACATTTTGTGTTTCCCAACCAAATTCATAAGGTAAAGCGTGAATTAGATACGCATGGCCATGTGGTATTGATATCTAAAGAGTATTTCTCGGATCTGGACTATGAGTTATATGTACAGTTTTTTCATGCCTTTTATTTGCAACCTACGTTGAATCTGTCGGTAGTGGATTTTGGGCAGGTTTTTGGGGTTTTGGATCCAATGAAAAACGAGTTGCAATCATGCCACCTGTTTTACCAATCTATCGTAAAAGATTACCTACATGTGCTGATCAAACTCTTTATGCGTCAAAGGTTAAATTCCAATTCCATTCGAGGTGTAAATAACAAGGATTTTAAATTATACATGGATTTGGTTTTTTTAGTAGAAAATCAGTTTATCCATCATTTCCCAGTATCCTATTTCAACGAGACTTTACAAGTATCCTTACGGAAACTTAATACGGTGTGTCAAAAATTCCACTCGACTACTTGTTCAGGTGTCGTACATGACCGAATTGTGCTAGAGGCTAAAAAGCTTTTAGTACATACGGATAAATCCGTAAAAGAGGTCATGTTTGCTTTAAACTATAAGGATGCCGCCTATTTTAACCGGTTCTTTAAAAATAAAACAGGCTATACACCATCTGAGTATAAATCGAAAAATGTAGATAAGTACCACAAATAGGCGGGTTTGTCTCTTGACATCATTAACGAGGTAGGTGAGCTTTGTGGGAAATCTAAAACTATGAAAAAAACATTTATTTTAACCCTAGGGATTTGCTTAGCCTCCATAGGATATTGCCAAGTGTGGCAACCAGTTGAAGCTGGAACGACCTTAAAATTAAACTCGGTTTCTTTTGGCTCCCAACTCGTAGGTTACATTGGAGCGAACGACAGTACTTTATTAAAGACCATGGATGGTGGACAAAATTGGACGGTTCATCCCACTACAGGATTTCGGTTTTCTACCCGATTGCCCAATATTACGCATGTTGAATTTGTGACTGCCGATACCGGTTTTGCCATGTTGGGCTTAGCGCCTTTTGATGGGTATATGTATAAAACAATAGATGGCGGGAGTCATTGGACTCCCGAAGTCGTAAGTATGTGCTCTCCTATTTTTACGTATCATTTTGATAGCGAAAATGCATACATCATTGGGTCTAGTTGTTTTGGAGGTAAAACGATCAATAAAAAAGTAAATGGGGTAATACAACCCAATACGACCTATTTATCATGGGGCAACGAATATTTGAGAACCATTTCTTTTTACGATACACTGTACGGTATTGCGGCTGGCGATAGTGGTACGGTACACCGAACGTTTAATGGTGGGGTGTCGTGGGATACTGTAACCACTTTTTCGGACGAAATTATTTGGGACCTACAATTTGTCAATGACAGTACTATTTATGGGGTCGTAGATTCTTTGTCAAATACCTTAATGTTCAGTACCGATTCGGGGGCTACTTGGAGTCATCATTCGCAAGCACTGACATTTATTTCCCCTAAATTTAAGGCGTTAACAGGAATGCAGAATGAAGGTGTAATTGCAGTGGGGTCAGCAGTTCAGGCCCAGATTGGTTTTATTACTTGGGGCAGTGAATCTTCCTTTTTGTGGGATGTGCAAACCGCTCCACAGATTTTAAATAATGTAACGGCTGTGAATGATACCCTGGCTTTTGCGGTAGGCGATAGTGGTTTAATCATGGCTAACTGGGGCATAGTTAATGGAGTGGATTCCCCAGAGTTGAAATTGGAGATTCGGGTTTACCCAAACCCTGCAAGTCATCAAATTTCAGTGCAATCGGAGCAAGGGGAGATTCATTGGGACGCACAGTACAACGGGTGACGTATGATTTTGAGCAAATTCAGGTAAACCAACTCCCACCAGGACTCTATCAAGTAATGGTAGAAACAAAGGGGAGCCGTGAGGTGGTTAGCGTAGTGATTGAGTAGGACTAAGACTAAGACTTGGGGGAGTAGTTAATGTTCCCCCAAGCCTTCATCAACCATGTTAATATACCCCATTTTATCTGGTTCTAACACTACGTACAAAATAAAATCCCGTTCCATTTCGAGACCGAAAAACAAGAGCCATGGTAGAGAAGGGTAACTGTGCTGAATAACAGAATTGTACTAACGTATAAAGCCTTATCTCGGGTTCGGGTAAATGAGTAAGAACGGTCGTGTTTTCTTTAATACAAAAGGATGATGAGAGATTAAGTTAGGTGATATTAAAATGAAAATGGCTAATTGTTATCTGAGTGAAAAGTGAGAATATGCAGATAAGTACCACAAGTAGACGGTTTCGTCTCTTGACACCAAGACCTAGGTAGGTGAGCTTTGTGGAAAATCTAAAACTATGAAGAAATCACTTATGTTAACGGTAGGAATTTGCTTAGCTTCTCTAAGTTATGCCCAAGTGTGGCAACCTATTGATGCAGGAACGACTTTAAAACTAAACTCGGTGTCTTTTGGTTCCGAACTCGTGGGCTACATTGGAGCGAACGACAGTACTTTATTTAAAACCACAGATGGTGGAGAAAATTGGACGGTTCAACCCACGCAAGGAATTCAATTTACGGCACAATTATCTAATATTACGCAAGTCGATTTTGTGAGTTCAGATACGGGCTTTGCAATGGTTGGTGAGGCTATATATGCTGGTAATATGTATAAAACAGTAGATGGGGGCAGTAATTGGACCTTGGAGTTTTCTAGCATGTGTTCGCCTATTGCTTTTTATAATTTTGATAGTGAAAATTCATTTTTGGTCGGCTCAAGCTGTTTCGGAGGGAAAACCATAGACCAAAAAGAAAATGGCGTTTGGGGGAGTAATTCCGTTTACTTATCGTGGCAGAATGATTATTTACGAACGATTACATTTTACGATAGTCAATATGGTATGGCTGCTGGCGATAGCGGTACAGTACATCGTACTTTTGATGGGGGGCAAACTTGGGATACCATTCATACTTTTACAGATCAAATTATCTGGGATTTACATTTTGTCAATGACTCTGTCATTTTGGGAGTGGTTGATTCCTTACAAGTTTCCATGATGATTAGTACCGATTCGGGAAGCACATGGGCTCCAGAATTAAATTCATTGAGTTTTCAATATCCCCATTTAAAGTCAATCATCGGAATGAAAAATGGAGGTGTAATTGCGGTGGGTTCTAGTTTGCAGCCTGTAACTGGTGTTGTTTTATTGGGTGACGAAGATTTACAATCATGGGGTACAATCCCTACCTCAGAAGTTCTTAACTCGGTAGCAGCTGTAAATGATTCCATTGCATTTGCAGTAGGAAATAATGGATTGGTTATGTCTAATAGAGATATTATTAATAGTGTTCCAGTTCTTGATCAAGATGTTCAAATATGGGTATATCCAAATCCTGTAAACTCTTATTTTACAGTTCGTGCAGCATCTAGTACGATTCAAAAAGTGGTTTTATATGATGTGTTGGGTCGACCCGTTTTAGAGGTTTTGCAAAATTTTGATCAAATTGATGTAAGCCATTTGGCCCCTGGTTTATATCAAATGGTGGTAGAAGCAGAGGGGAATCGAAAAGTAATGTCTCTAATAGTAGAGTAGGGAAAATAATTGGGGAGTAGTTAATGCTCCCCATACCTTACATGATCCATTTTATCGGTAAATATGTTTAAGAATTCAAGTTTAATATTCGTATGACCTCCACTGTATTGACCAAATCGGCACGGTAGTATATGTGGTACTCTTCCATTTGCAATACACGATACCCATCCCGAGTATTTTCTATAGATTTTCCAATAGTGAAATTATTCGCAATTTTTCTTAGTTGAGAGATGAGGTGCGTGTATAATTCATCGGCTTCTTTTATAGAACCTGTGGTTAACGCTTGCTTCCAATGGAGCTCTAAATCGGAAATGGCCATCTCGCTTATTAATAGTTTGGATTTACTCATGCTCTTTTTGATGCAATTGTTGCAAATGATTTTTTGGATTGAAATTGGCTAAAACAGAACTGTTTTCTCCCGCAATTAGTTTTTGTATCAGAATGGTATTTAACCGTGTTTCTTCTTCTCCAAATTTCAATAAGGTTTTCAAGAGCTCCTTATTGATAGAATTTTCTTTCAATGACGGCAGCTGTCTGTTTGGTGTGCGTTCTTCTTCCTTTTTCATTGCTTCACGAATAAATTTAGTGCTTTCAAAAAACTAACGTAAATAAAACTGTTTAAACTGACTGGGTGTTTTCCCTGTTTGGGTTTTAAACCATCGGGAAAAATACGGATAATCCTTAAAACCCAATTCAAAAGCCGTAGGTGTTAGTTCGCTATCTGGGTGTACTAACATCCGTTTTGCTTCCAATAATACCCGTGCGTTTATTAATTGAGAAGTGGTTTTCCCGACCGCATTTTTACAAATGCGGTTTAAATGTTTGGAGGTCATATTCATTTTTTGTGCATATACGTTGGGTAGTTTTTCAAGTTTAAAATCGGTATCGATAAAGCGTTCCAATTGATTAAGCTTGGAAAGATAACTAGGGGAAAGCCCTGTTTTATCGGAGGGAGAATGGGTTAGTTGTTCCGAAATTTCAATGTAAAATACATCGATTAAACTGCAAACTTTCTCCGCTTTAGAAATGGATGGTATAGGATGCTCAGATAGTAGTACCCTAAATGTGTCTACTGTTTTTTCTGTTTGTTGGACATTTAATTGTAAAAAGGGTGGAAAGCGTAGGGAGTGAAAAATTGGAAAGTCGGTAATGCTTTTTCTCGCAAATTGACTGTCGTAGAATTCTCTAGAATGAAAAAAAATATAACCTTCAATATCATCCGATAGTTCCCAGCTATGGGTTTGGCCGGGATGTAAAAAAAACAAAGCCCCTGGTCTAATGGGGTACGATTTAAAATCAACTTCATGGATGCCATGCCCATGGGTAAAACACACCGAAAGGTAAAAATTGTGTTTGTGTGGGGTCGTTACCGTAGTGTGATTACATTTTAAATGCTGCGAAAATGTATTGGCATAAAAGGATTCCTCACCCGAAGTGTTTTGAAACTGTTCGATATTTAAAATAGGATACTCTTTATCTGGCATAATGTCTCAAAAGTACAAATAGGAGTGTCATGTGTGCAACGATTTATTGGATATTACTGAATACCTTTGCGTTTTAAAATCCATCGGAATGAATTTTGTGCAAAAAGTAATAGCGGCCAAATGTCCTATTTGTGAACAGGAAAAGGTTTTTGAATCCTCTGGGAATATTTTAGTGTTGAAGGCACCCAAAATGAATGAGGCTTGTGGGAATTGCGGGCACAAGTATGAAACGGAACCCGGATTCTTTTTCGGGGCTATGTTTGTTAGCTACGGTATGATTGTAGCAGAATTGGGTGCGTTGTATTTTGTTGTTCAGTATTTTGTATCCAATTTAGAAGCCCTGATTGCGATCATGTTTGGAGCCATAATATTGACCAGTTTTACCAACTTCAAATACTCCCGATTAATATGGATGTATA
>MAAC01017043.1_pt1 | contig 14597 bp, 12 predicted proteins | sample 1115981 | NCBI WGS metagenome assembly MAAC01 (sample SAMN04961126, study PRJNA320927) | seawater metagenome | isolation source: sample BD02T64 sea water enriched with oil for 64 days | place: USA:Gulf of Mexico | collected 2013-07-27 | reverse complement strand
TTTCTGCGTTGATGGGCTCTACTTTTAATTTCTTGAAAGTCATCGATACGAGATTTACTTTTGGTTGTTCTGGCTTTAGGTTGGCGACGCATCCAAGTCAATTCCTTTTTGTAGAGTTGTTTTGCTTTGGTAGTTTCTGATGCGAAATTTTCGATACGAGCATCTCTTTTTTCCAAATAATAACTGTAATTACCTTTATAGCCATAGAGAACACCTTCATCTAATTCTACAATTTCATTACAAACCCGTTCTAAAAAATAGCGGTCGTGAGTCACCATAAAAAGGGTGATATTTTCTTTTGCAAAAAAACTTTCCAACCACTCAATCATTTCTAAATCTAAATGATTTGTAGGTTCGTCTAATATTAATAGTTGAGGTTGCGCTAATAAAGCATTAGCAAGTGCCAATCGTTTTTGTTGTCCACCACTCATGGTAGCCACTTTCTGATTTAAATCATCGAGTTTTAACTTTGAAAGAATTTGCTTATAAACAGTTTCAAAATCCCAGGCTTGATTCGCTTCCATAGCGTCAAAAGCAGTTTGAAAGGTTTCAGTGTCTTCAGGATCTAGTAGCGCATTTTCATATGCAGCTATGATTTTTAGAATATAATTATCTGAAGTATTAATCACCTCTTCTACGGTAAGATTTGGATTTAATACAGAATCTTGAGAAAGATAGGAGACTTTTAAGTCTTTTCGGGTGACTACGTTTCCAGTGTCTGGACTATCTATTCCAGAAATTATATTTAAGATGGAAGTTTTTCCGGTTCCGTTTTTAGCGACAAAGCCTATTTTTTGCCCTTCATTTATTCCAAAGGAAATTTTCTCAAACAAAACACGATCTCCAAAAGATTTAGAAATATTTTCAACAGATAAGTAATTCACAATTCTATTTTTTACAAATTAAATGAATTCCTAATCCACTATACTAAAGAGAGGGTTTTATTTTTGAAATAAATAAAATATTAAATTCTTTACCAAACAATTGTGGAAGGGGATTATTTGGGATTATAATATGAATTCCTTTACCCAGACCCTAAAGGGAGGGAATTCCTTTTTTCACCACCCTTTAGGGCTGGGGAAGTAAAAAAATGTAAAATGTTTAAAGACATATTTTTTAATCTATTTATTAAATACACTAAGAGCGTGAATTGTTTAGTATTGTAGAGTGAATTCCTTTACCCCGACCCTAAAAAGAGGATGTTATATTAAGTTTTAGAATGAATTCCTTTACCCCAACCCTAAAGGGTGGAATTCATTTTGCTTGCATTAGATTTGGGATAAGCAAAAAAATTCATCTATAATCCAAATTTCAATTTGTTTAATTCACCAGTAAAGAGCGGGGTTTATTTTTTCACCACCCTTTAGGGCTGGGGAAGTGAAAAAACACAAAAAATATCTAAGGGCATATTTTTTTAATATGTTAATAATCTCTATAATGAGCAGGATTTTGATTAGGGTTTTAAGTGAATTCCTTTACCCCGACCCTAAAGGGAGGGAGTTAATTTTTGCTTGCATTAGGACTGGGTAAGGCAAAAATTTTAATTAAATTTGGTGGTGTTATGATTAACATTAAATCAATATGAGTGATAAAAACCCATTTCATGATAATAGTATGTGGAAAGGAGCAAGTCCAAATATTTTTTCAAAAGCAAATCATTTAAGAAAAAATATGACTGAAGCAGAATCAGTTCTTTGGGAAGAATTAAGGAATAAGAAAATGTTAGGTTTTAAGTTTAGAAGACAACATCCTATTAGTATTTATATAGCAGACTTTTATTGTCATAAACTAAAATTAATAATAGAAGTAGACGGTAAATTTCATGATAATAAAGAGCAACAAAAATTAGATCTAAATCGCTCAAAAGAATTAGAGTTCCAAGGATTAAAAATTATTCGTTTTTCTAATAATGATGTTTTAAATGATTTGCCAAAAGTATTAAAAAAGATAAGTGTCAAAATCAAAGAAGATAAATCATAATGTTTTTTCACTTCCCTAGCCCTAAAGGGTAGAAAAGTGAAAAAATGTAAAATGTTTAAAAGACATATTTTTTAAATACACTAAGAGCGAGATTAGTTGAGTATTGTAGAATGAATTCCTTTACCCCGACCCTAAAGGGAGGGAATTAATTTTTGCTCCCTTTAGGACAAGGGTAAGCAATAATACAATATACCACCAAAATTATTTTTGTATTGTTCTTTACATTAACTAATACTGTAATTAATTTTTCACCACCCTCTAGGGTCGGGGTAAGTGAAAAAATTAAGAGGAAAAAGCGCACATAAAACAAAATTTATTTTATTATTAATGTGGTTAGGTTATATTTGCTTAAAACAACCCAATCAATATGAAATATACCTACCTGCTATTTTTCATTGTATTAACACTTAATTTCACCTCCTGTGTTTCTACCAAGCAGCTTACTTATTTGCAAGAAAATGAAGAAACAGTAGATAGCTTATTCACGGTTAGAAAAATACAAGAACCGTATCGATTACAAATAAATGATTTGTTAAGTATTCGTATGAAAGCTCTAGATCAAAATGAGGTTGGGATTTTTAATCCTATAAATGATACAAATCCAAATACTACCGGTGAAGAGAAATTGTATTATGATGGTTTTGTAGTAGACCTTCACGGGAACATTCGGATTCCTAGTTTTGGAGAAATGCAGGTCTTGGGGTATACGGTAGAGGAAGTAAGAGAAAAAATTGAGGAACGAATGTTAAAAGACTTTTTTAAAGAAGAAGCCAATATTTTTGTTACGGTAAAATTAGCCGGTATTCGGTATACTATCAATGGAGAAATTGGCAGCCCCGGATCTACGATAATATATAGAGATCAGGTATCCATTATGGAAGCAATTGCCAATAATGGAGATATTACGGTAACAGGAGATCGTAAAAATGTAGTGGTCATACGCCAATATTCATTAGGGCAGAAAGTACATCATATAGATTTAACAGACATCAATGCCATGAACTCTCCCTATTATTATGTAAAACCCAATGACTTGATATTAATAAATCCCTTACCTCAAAAATCTTCAGGATTTGGAGTAACAGGTTTAAACTCATTTACCACGATATTGGCTTTAGTAACCGCAGTTACCACCACCATATTATTATTTATATCCTTATAGATGAGTGAAGAATTTGACATAAACGAGATTCATTCTACTTTCGATTTTAAAGGCTTTCTCTTTAAATTACTAAGTTATTGGCCCTTATTCTTAATTTCTTTGGCCATTGGTTTTAGTATCGCTTATTATATAAATGTTAGAAAACTACCGGTATATAAAATGGATACCATGATCTCTATAAAAGACGATCAAAATCCTTTTTTCACCTCTAATACCAGTTTAGTTTTTAATTGGGGAGGCACGACAGATAAAGTAAATACTGCGGTAATAACTCTAAAATCTCGTTCTCATAATGAAAAAGTAGTAGAGCGCAATCAATTTTATATTAATTATTGGAAAGATGGAAAATATCAAAAGGTAGATGCCTATAAAAAGACCCCTTTTTTTGTTGAAATCGATTCCTCAAAATATCAAATATTAGGAAAACAGCTTCAAATTAAATTTATAGATTCTACAAGTTTCACACTATCTGTCGCTTTTGAAACAGATGGTAATGCTACCCTACAACAATTTCATACCAAAGAAAAAAAATCAAAATACTTTGAAGCAAAAATTTTCTCAGAGCTATACCGTTTTGGAGAAAAAATATCTCTACCCTTTTTTAATGGTAAAATTATTCCGAATCCCGAAATGGAAATCGCCCCTAAAAGAGAATATTATATCAGTTTTTCAAATTTTGATTGGATAGTAAAAGGCTTTATGAATATTGGAATAAGACCTGTAACCAAAGGATCTTCAGTGTTAAGGTTGAGTTTGGTTGGGAAAAACAAGTCTAAATTAGTAGATTATTTGAACAACTCAGTACAGGTATTGAGTAATGATATGTTGGAGCGTAAAAATCTATTTGCTACCAAAACCATTCGATTTATCGATAGTAGTTTGACAAATAAATCGAAAGAATTACAAGGAGTCGAAGAAGAACTGAATAAATTTAGAAATAAAAACGATATTTTTGATTTAGAGTCTGAAGGACAAGAGATTAAATTTAAATTGAATGCATTAGATCTTCAGAAAGAAGATATAGATCGACAGCTTAATTATTATCAAGTTTTAGAATCTTATTTAATAACGAGAAATGACTATCGTGAAATCCCAGCACCTTCGGTAGCAGGTATTTCTGAAGGGAGTATAGTAGCGAGTGTTGGCAGAATTATTGTTTTAGCAGAAGAACGGACCAATTTAGAATATACTTTTAAAGAAGGAGCACCTGTATTTAAAGATATCGACCGACAGATAGATGCCGTAAAAGAGGTGTTACTTGAAAATATTAAGTCATCTAGGGGATTACTTACTCATGAAACAAACACTATCATTAGTAAGATAAGTAGTTATGAAAACGAAATAAAAAAACTTCCAAAAGAGCAACAAGAACTTTTAAAGATTGAACGACGTTATAATTTAAGTCAGGGGACCTATAATTTATTTCTAGAAAAACGTAGTGAAGCAGGTTTGGTAAAAGCTGCTAATGTTAGTGATGTGATGGTCATTGATTCTGCAAAGGATACTGGCGGAGGAAAAGTGGGGCCTAATACACAGCTTAATTATATGATGGCCTTATTGTTTGGACTCATGCTTCCCTTTATTTTTGTTTTTCTTAGAGTGTTTTTTAATACTAAGGTAACCTCAATTAAAGAAATTGAACGACTTTCAAAAATTCCTGTATTGGGAGTGATCGGAAAAATTAGAGGGGATGATAAATTAGTCGTCCTAAATAAATCAAAATCATCGATTGCAGAATCTTTTAGGGGATTACGTTCCGGACTTCAGTTTATTTATAAGAAACAAGGAATTGAGGGGGCTAAAACGGTCTTATTAACCTCTTCTATAAGTGGAGAAGGAAAAACGTTTTGTTCTATCAATATTGCTTCTGTTTTTGCATTGTCTAATAAAAAAACCATTATCGTTGGTTTAGATTTACGAAAACCTAAAATATTTGGAGAGTTTGAGATTGACAATAAAATTGGAGTTGTAAATTATTTGATTAATGATGTTAATTTAGATCAGATTATTCAAAAAACAAAAGTAGAGCACCTTGATGTGATTACTTCTGGCCCCATCCCTCCAAATCCTTCAGAACTATTAATGGGAGAACGTATGGAAGAGATGATTAATGAATTAAAAAAAACCTACGATTATATTATTTTAGATTCTCCACCTATAGGTTTGGTTGCAGATGCATTAGAATTAACAAAATATGCCGATGCTACTCTTTACATTGTAAGACAAAACTACACTAAAAGAGGAATGTTTAATTTTATCAACGATAAATATAAAACTGGAGAGGTCACTAATATTAGTTTTGTATTAAACTTCTTTGAAGAAAAAGCAAAATATGGTTATGGCTATGGTTATGGCTATGGAAGTTATGGAAAAGGATATCATGAAAATGAAAAAAAACCGTCTCTGATAGAAAGGGTAAAGCAGTTGTTTAAGCGTAAATAGATAGCTATCTTTTTATTTTAAACGCGATATTAATAATTAGTATCAAGTATTCAGTATCAGGTATTCAGATTCTACTATACAGTTAGAATTAAATTATTCAAAATAAGATTATTTGTATTTGTAACGAGAATCCATTGTCCCCTTGAGGGGACTTTAGGGGTGTATGAAAAACAAAATAATACCATATCAACCTTATCTTAAAGAGCTTGCAAGGAAATTAAGAAAGAACAGTACCTTGTCTGAGGTTTTATTATGGCAAAAAATAAAACAAAGGGCATATGAGGTACAGTATCATAGGCAAGTACCTATGTTGGATTATATTGTTGATTTTTATTGTCATGAAACGAGCATGCTAAAAAGTTTATCACCTAGCGAAATAGCTAATAGCGAACTGCATGTGACCTTTAAAAAATAGTAATATAGACACATGAAATTCAGTTAGCCATAGAGATCGATGGTAATAGTCATGATTATAAGTATTTTGAAGATAGGGAAAGACAAAATAGGTTAGAAAACTATGGTGTTGTATTTCTTCGTTTTAGTGATTTAGATGTCAAAAATAATATGTTTAGTGTTGAATTGGCAGTTTTGGGAAAAATAAATGAAATGCAAAAACACCCCTAAGGTCCCCTCAAGGGGACAATCCTAAAAACTATTCTTTATCACTAGTGTCCTTTGAGGCGTCGCATTGAGTTTATCGAAATGGGATTTAGGGGTGTTTAAAAGAAAACTCACATAATAATGAATCCAATAAAAATCAATCCAATTGCCCTTTACTCTAACTAGGAATTTTATATTTGTATGATAAAATAAGAACAATTGAAACAAAACCCCACTATTGCCATTATTGGATTAGGTTATGTAGGTCTTCCCTTAGCAGTTGCATTCGCCTCAAAATATAAAGTCATCGGATTTGACATTAATACCAAACGTGTACAAGATTTACAGGAGGGTGATGATCATACTTTAGAAATTTCTAAAGGGGAATTGCAAGAAGTGTTGCATACTTCAAATTCCTTTGGTTTAGAAATCACCGACGATGCATCAAAAATAGAAGATGCACAAGTGTATATTATTACGGTCCCTACACCCACTAACAAATACAACCAACCTGTTCTCATTCCTCTTCAAAAAGCAAGTGAGGCTGTTGGTAATGTTCTTAAGAAAAACGATGTAGTCATTATAGAATCTACGGTATATCCTGGTGTTACAGAGGAGGTTTGTGTCCCTATATTGGAAAATGTTTCAGGATTAAAATTCAACAAAGATTTTTATGCGGGTTATTCCCCAGAACGAATTAATCCAGGGGATAAAAAACATACCGTCACTAAAATATTAAAAGTGACTTCTGGGTCCACTCCTGAAACCGCTAAATACGTAGATGATTTATATGCGTCAATTATCATTGCAGGAACTCATTTAGCACCTTCGATTAAAGTTGCTGAGGCTGCAAAAGTAATAGAGAATTCACAACGGGATATCAATATTGCTTTTGTAAACGAATTGTCTAAAATATTCCGTTTGTTAGAAATAGATACCCAAGAGGTATTAGATGCGGCGGCAACCAAATGGAATTTTTTAAAGTTTACACCAGGTTTGGTAGGTGGCCATTGTATAGGAGTAGATCCTTATTATTTAGCCCAAAAAGCGATAGAAAAAGGGTACAATCCAGAAATTATTTTAGCAGGGCGAAGAATGAATGATGGCATGGGGAATTATGTAGCTCAAGAAGTAGTGAAATTGATGATTAAAAAGGAAGCTCAAGTAAAGAATGGGAGTGCTTTGGTTTTGGGAATAACGTTTAAAGAAAATTGCCCGGACATTAGAAATAGCAAAGCCATAGATGTTATTACCGAATTAAAAAAATACAATTTAAATGTAGATGTGTATGATCCTTGGGCAAATACAGAGGAGGTAAAAAAAGAATTTAATATTTCATTACTTACTAAATTACAACAGTTAAAAGACAGCTATGATACTATTGTGTTAACGGTTTCGCATCAGGAGTTTTTAGATTTTAAAATAGAGGATTATACTTCAGATACTTCGGTAGTATTTGATGTTAAATCCTTTTTGCCTGGAGATAAAATTGACGGAAGACTTTAGGAGTGAAGGGTGAAAGGTGAAGGGTTAACTGTGAACGGTGAAGGGTTAAGAGTGAAGAATGAAGAGATAGAAAAGAAAGGTAAATTTAAAAATATATTAATAAAAATAAAAGTATTGTATTGAAATTCAAAAGTCTAAGGTTAGCGCAAACAACTATTCACGATTCACTACTCACAATTCACTAAAAAAATATGGATCATAAAAAATTAGATGCTTGGAAATATAGTATGAATTTAGTAGAGCGTATTTATAAAATTACGTCAAATTTTCCAAAATCTGAAATCTATGGGTTAACAAGTCAAATACGAAGAAGTGCTATATCTATTCCTTCTAATATTGCTGAGGGTGCAGCCAGAGATTCTAATAAGGAATATAATCGATTTTTGGCTATTTCAATTGGTTCTTTAAGTGAATTAGAAACACAATTAATAATAGCAATTCGATTAGAATACATAATTGACTCAAAAGACATTTTAGAAGAAATAATTAATTTAAGAAAAATAATTATTGGTCTTAAAAAATATATAAAGAATTCAATTAACGGTTAACAGTTCACAGATAACGATTCACTATTTTAAAAATGTATACAACCCCATATCACACACAAGATCTATCAAAACTCTCTTTCTTAGTTACCGGGGGAGCAGGATTTATAGGATCTAATTTAGTAGCTTATTTATTAAAATATGGAGCAAAAAAAGTTAGAGTTTTAGACAACCTCTCTAATGGATATATAGAAAATATAAATGAATTTATAAATCACCCTTCCTTTGAATTTTTAGAAGGTGATATTCGTGATCTTGAAACTTGTAAAAGGGCCATGCAAGATATTGATTATGTATCGCATCAAGCGGCTTTGGGTTCTGTACCTCGTTCTATAGACGATCCTATAACTTCGAATGATGTAAATGTTTCGGGTTATTTAAATATGTTGGTCGCACAAAAAGAAAGCGATAGCGTAAAGCGATTGGTATATGCGGCATCCAGTTCCACTTATGGGGATCATAAAGATTTGCCAAAAATAGAGGACAACATTGGGAAACCTTTATCTCCTTATGCTGTTACCAAATTAGTAAATGAGTTGTACGCAGATGTGTTTTATAAAACTTATGGCTCTCAAATTATTGGCTTGCGATATTTTAATATTTTCGGACCTAAACAAAGTCCTAATGGAGCCTATGCAGCGGTAATCCCCTTATTTATGCAGGCGATAAATGATGGAACGTCTCCAACCATTCATGGGGATGGGGAACAAACCAGAGATTTTACCTATGTTGAAAATGCCGTACAGGCCAATGTAATAGCATTTTTCGCTCCAGAAGAAGCAGTAAACAATGTATATAATATTGCTTTTGGCGATCGCATTAGTTTAAATACCCTTTGGAAGGATTTAAAATCTATTTCAGGAAAAGAACTTTCTGCAAATTATGGACCAACCCGAAAAGGAGATGTAAAAGATTCTTTAGCAGATATTTCTAAAGCCAAACGATTGATGGGTTATGACCCGTTATTTTCTGTAAAAGAGGGTATGGCGGTTACTTGGGATTATTTTAAGGGTAAATAAATTCTTTTACCCCGACCCTAAAGGGAGGGGATTTATTTTAGAGTTCTAAGCATGAAAAACTTTTGCACCCTTTAGGGCTGGGGAAAACAAAAGTTTGTGTTATATGTTTAATGGGATTACTTCCCCCGATGACAATCAAGGCGTAGTTCCCTCCTAATGGCGTACACTTTATAATTTGAATTATTGTCCCCTTTAGGCGTTGCATTGAGTTTATCGAAATGGGACTTTAGGGGTGTTATCCTAAAAACCATTTCATAACATTTTTAAAAATAATGCGCCAATAAATAAAACTTCTCTAAATTTCTGTTATTTTTGAATACCTCAAAGATTTAACCTATAATATATGAAGACCAACGACGATACTTGGTTATACGAAATATCAGCAAAACATAAGTTAATTGATTTTAATTTTAAAGAGATATGGCAATATCGAGATTTATTGATTCTTTTTGTTAAACGAGATATTGTTACGGTTTATAAGCAAACCATTTTAGGGCCTTTATGGTATTTAATACAGCCATTGTTTACAGCTTTAACCTTTACTATAATTTTTAATAAAGTGGCTAATATAGAAACAGGAGTTGTACCACCATTTTTATTTAACCTAGCAGGTATTTCTATTTGGAATTATTTTAAAAGTTGTTTGACATCAACTTCAGATACGTTTCGTAGTAATGCGGGCATATTTAGCAAGGTTTATTTTCCACGACTTATATTACCGTTATCTACAATTATTTCAAATTTAATGAGATTTGGAATACAGCTATTAATATTGATAGGTTTTTATGTTTATTATTTTATAGCAGGAGCTTCAATTCATATAAATAAACTAATGATTCTATTTCCCATATTTATAATTTTAATGGGTTTATTAGGATTAGGTCTGGGAATGATTATTTCGTCAATGGTTACAAAATATAGAGACCTTAAGTTTCTAATGAATTTTGGTGTGCAATTACTGATGTACCTTTCTGCAGTTATGTATCCATTGGTTTTGATGAGAGAAAAATTACCACAATTTGCTTGGTTGGTAGAGTATAACCCTGTTGCTTATATTGTAGAGTCAACACGATTTATGTTTTTTAGTGAGGGTACATTTTCAATTAATGGAATTATATATACATTTTTAGTTACTATAATAACTTTGTTTTTTGGGATTATTATTTTTAATAAAACGGAGAAAAGCTTTATAGATACTATTTAAATAAAATGAAAGCACCTTTTAATCATTTTGTAGTTACACGATTTAATCTTAAACAAAATATATGGGACAAAGATAAGGATGGAGGAAGCTTGAGTACAGATAAGTGGCTAAAAGAACGATATGAACTATTTGAAAAATATTGTTATCCTTCATTACAATATCAATCTATTAAAAACTTTAAATGGTTAGTATACTTTGATGAGAATACCCCAGATCTGTTTAAAGAAAAAAATAAACTATTGCAGAAAGAGTTCGATAATTTTACACCTGTTTATGTTTCAGATTTTTCACATTTTGAAAAAGAATTACCAAAATATATAAAAGAAAACTCAATTGGAGATGTTGATTTTGTTTTAACAACAAGGTTAGATAATGATGATTGTTTTCATAAGGATGCGATAAAAACTATTCAACAACATTTTGAACCTAAAAAAAAAGCAATTATTGATTTAAAAAATGGATTAGCATTACAGGTATTTGGCGAGTACAAGTTGTCTTTAAAAACGCAAACTAAATCGGGACCTTTTATAACTTTGATAGAAAAACTAAATTCTGATAATGAATTGTTAACAGTTTATGATAAAGAACATTTAAAGTGGATAAATGATGCTATATTTATTGATATTGATACTGGATATTATTGGTTACAGACAATTCATCGAAGAAATGTATTAAATGGATTAAGTAATCAGCTCACATTCAATAATAAGTATCTTATAGGATATCACTTTTCTAAAGATGTAAAATTCACTCTAAGATATTATGTGTTTATTTTATTTAAACGATTAAAACTATTTAATTTTATTAAATAAGCAAATTTATATTCCTGATTAAGTAATTTTAAACAATGGCAGAAACAATTCTAAAAATAGAAAATATTTCTAAGCAATACAGACTCGGTCTAATTGGAGTAGCTACTTTAGGGGATGACCTAAAGAGATGGTGGTTTAAAATAAGGGGTAAAGAAGATCCTTTTTTGACAGTAGGAGATGTTAATAATAGGAATACACTAGGAGAATCAGATTATGTTTGGGCACTTCAGGATATTAATATTGAGGTAGAAAAAGGTGATGTTTTAGGGATTATCGGAAAAAATGGTGCTGGGAAATCTACTTTATTAAAAATACTATCACGAGTTACTTCTCCCACTACTGGAGAAATAAAAACAAGAGGACGTATAGCATCTTTATTAGAGGTAGGAACAGGTTTTCATCCCGAACTTACTGGTAGAGAAAATATTTATCTTAATGGAGCCATTCTTGGTATGACTAAAGCAGAAATAAAAGCTAAGGAAGAAGAAATAATTAGCTTTAGTGGATGTGAACGTTATGTTGATACCCCTGTTAAACGATACTCTTCAGGAATGAGAGTTCGATTGGCCTTTGCTGTTGCCGCTTTTTTAGAACCCGATATTTTAGTAATTGATGAAGTTTTGGCTGTGGGAGATGCAGAATTTCAAAAAAAGGCGATTGGAAAGATGCAAGATATTAGTATAGGTGGAGGACGCACCGTACTTTTTGTTAGTCATAATATGGCAGCCGTAAAAAGTTTATGTACACGAGCAATTGTTTTGGAAGATGGGAAAATAGAATTTGAAGGGTCTACCGATGAGGCTGTAAGTCATTATTTAAAGGGAGGTGCACAATTGTTTAATACAAAAGAGTTTGATAAAAATTTTGAAAATGACATTATTAAATTAGAACAAATAAGTGTTAATAATTCAAACAAAGAAATTCATAAACCAATAATTGAAAGTGAAGAAATTGAGTTAACAACAAGTATCATAATAAAGTCAGCCAATCCAGAAAAGTATCACATAACATATCACTTAGTTAATGAGTTGGGAGAACCCATGTTTTCTTTTTCAAATGCTCAAAATGTTCCTTTGCAAACTGGGTTAAATATATTATGTTGTTATTTTCCTAAAGGGTTTTTACAGTCTGGTCAATATTTTTTATCACTTTTAGTTGTTGAAAATAAAAAGAGGGCCATTTTTATAGAAAGGGACCTCATAAGTTTTATAGTTGTAGATGCAGGTAGGGAGCTTGGCGTATATATGGGAAGAGAGCCTGGTTATATTAGACCTATTTTTAATTGGAAAAGACTTAGTTAGTATGATTAACGTAACCAAAACATTTTTGCCACCTCAACAAGAATACGGGGCAATATTAAAAAGGGCTTGGGATAAAAGTTGGCTTACAAATAGAGGTGTTTTAGTTCAAGAATTGGAATGTAATTTAAAAAATTATTTACAAGTCCCAAATATAATAGCAACCACAAACGGCACATTGCCCTTACAAATTGCAATAAAGGCCTTAGGCTTAACAGGTGAAATTATCACAACTCCTTTTTCTTATGTGGCCACTACTTCTAGTATTGTTTGGGAAGGTTGTACTCCTATTTTTGTAGATATTCATCAAGAATATCTTACAATAGACGAAACAAAAATTGAAGCTGCAATAACAAAGAATACTACTGCTATTCTTGCTACACATGTTTTTGGAAATCCTTGTGCAATAGACGAGATTGAAGGCATAGCTGCAAAATATAATTTAAAAGTAATATATGATGCAGCTCATTGTTTTGGAGTTACTTATAAAGGAAAATCAGTTTTTAATTTTGGTGATATAAGTACCTGTAGTTTCCATGCTACTAAATTGTTTCATACAGGAGAGGGTGGGGCATTATTTACAAAATCAAAAGAGTTATATGATATACTTTATTTTCATCATAACTTTGGGCATAATGGTCCAGAAGCATTTTATGGCATTGGTATTAATGCAAAGATGAATGAGTTACAAGCAGCCATGGGATTATCAGTATTGCCATATATGGATAAAATTTTAAAGGCTAGACAAATTATTGTTACGACCTATAATGATTTTTTTAAAGATACTGACATACAACTATTAAAAATCAGAGGTCAAGTACAGTGGAATTATAGTTATTATCCTGTTATCTTTAAGGATGAGACTCAACTATTAAAAGTACAAGCGGCTTTAAATGCAATTCATATTTTTCCAAGGCGATATTTTTATCCCTCTTTAAATACAATTCCTTATGTTAAAAGAGAAAACAAGAAAATATCAGAATCTATCTCTTCTAGAGTTTTGTGTTTGCCTTTATATGATAGTTTAGAAATTGAGGATGTTAAAAAAATTACAGCAACAGTAATTCATTATATATGAAAATAGCCATTATGCAACCCTATGTATTTCCTTATATTGGTTATTTTCAATTAATCAATGCGGTAGATACTTTTGTGTTTTACGATGATGTTAATTTTATAAAAAAAGGATATGTAAATCGGAATTCGATTCTTGTTAATGGTAGCAGTTTTCAATTTACAATACCTTGTAAATCTGTTAGTCAGAATAAATTAATTTTAGATATTGATTTGTCTTTTGATAAAAAGTCAAGAACAAAACTTTTAAAAACCATAGAGCAAGCTTACCAAAAAGCTCCGTTTTTTAATGATATATTTCCTCTATTAGAGCAGTTTATTAATAATAATACTTCAAAAACAATTTCTGATTTTGCAATAGAAAGTGTAAAATTAATAGCTAACTATTTGAATTTAAAAAAAATATGGAGAGTTAGTTCTTTTAGACATATAGATACGAGGGAATTGAAAAAGGAATTTAGACTTATTCAAATAGCAAAAAAAGAACAAACTACAACTTATATAAACCCTATTGGGGGCATTGGTTTATATAATAAAGAGGATTTTGAAAAAGAGAATCTCACTCTTAGATTCTTAAAGAGTGAACCTAATACATATCAACAGTTTGCTAACAATTTTGTGCCTTATTTGTCTATCATTGATATTATTATGTTTAATTCTGTTGAACAAACAAAATCGTTATTAAACCAATATGTATTGATATGAAGCAACGAATAATCAATTTACTAATGGTTTTGAATAAAAATTCAGAAGGGCAATTAGTTGGTGGTAATATTTTTGATTACGTAGATAAAATCATAGAGAAAGCAACTATAAATGAAATTATCAAAGAAAATGAATTATTAGCTTTTATAGCTTACTATGATGATGATATAGAAAGCAAACAAGCTTTTTTAACTATGTTAGCGGTCAAACCTGAATTTCAAAATAGGGGTTATGCTGGAAAACTTCTTAA
>MAAC01017949.1_pt1 | contig 14604 bp, 15 predicted proteins | sample 1115981 | NCBI WGS metagenome assembly MAAC01 (sample SAMN04961126, study PRJNA320927) | seawater metagenome | isolation source: sample BD02T64 sea water enriched with oil for 64 days | place: USA:Gulf of Mexico | collected 2013-07-27 | reverse complement strand
TCTGTATCGGTGACCCAAGGAAAAACTATGGACCCTACTACGAAGATCAGTCTTGTTATCACAACCTATAACTGGCCTCAGGCTTTGGGTTTTGTTCTGCGTTCAGTAGAGAGCCAAACAGATAAAAATTTTGAAGTGATCATTGCGGATGATGGATCCAGACAGGAAACGATTGATCTTGTTAAGGAGTATGCCAAAAATTCATCAATTAAGATAAGCCACTACTGGCATAAAGATGATGGTTTTCGAGTTGCAGCGGCAAGAAACGGCGCTGTTGAACTCGCAGAGGGTGAGTATGTTATTTTTATTGATGGTGATTGCTGCCTGATGCCTTCTTTCATATCGTCCCATAGAAAGTTGGCTGAAAAAGGCTGGTTTGTCGCTGGAAGACGGGTTTATCTAAAGCGTGGTTTTACGAACAGAGTATTGAAAAAGGGTTGGAGTTTCTTCCGCTGGTCGCGGGCTATTTTATTTTTAATGGGTCTTACAGGCCAGTGTAATCGACCTTTTCAGTTTGTGCCGCTGCTCCAGTCAGATAAAGAACGCAAAAAACAGATGGATAGTTGGGATAAAGTTCAAACTTGTAATCTCGGAGTTTGGAAAGACGACTTTTATAAAGTAGATGGCTTTGATGAAAGTTATGTGGGCCATGGTCTGGAAGATTCTGACTTTACCTTGCGCATCCTTCGCAGTGGAATAAAGCGGATTACAGCGAACCATAGCTCACCCGTACTTCATCTTTTCCACAGTCGGTCTATACCAGAGAGAGCCGATAAAGAGTGCTTAAACCCGCAACGCTTTCAATCCCTTCTGGAAAGCGATCGCTGCACGGCTGTAATTGGTATATCAAGTCGCCAGAATTCTTGATAAGCGAAAACAAATTGGCTATTCCGAAGTCTCTTTTCTGGCAATATCATTGATTTGAGTTGTCTTAAAAAGCTTGGTTGGCAGTTTTATAAATAAAAACAGGACCCCGTTTTAGTATGTCAGAGCTCGGAAAAACACTTATTGTTACGGGTGGTGGATTGGGTGATACCCTGTTTCATCTGCCTTTTATTCGCTCGATACAACAGCGCTCTACCGGGAAATCGGTCGTCCTTGCTTGTAAAAAGGGTCGGGAAATCAGCGAACTTTTTTCCGAGGTCGATATGGTGAGTACGGTGCTGCCGATTGCGCGAGATCAGGATGTTTCTGGTAAAGCTGATTTGCGGCGATTGCGCAATTTAACCAAAGCAGCCGGGATTGAGTCAGCCTTTGTTTTTCATAAATCTACCGGTATCGCATTTGCCATGATGATGGCGGGGGTTAAAAAGAGGTACGGATACTTCTTCAAGGGAGCCTGGAACCGCTTCTTCTTGAATAAAGGGACTTTGACGCCGAAGGTTGTCCCCTTGCCAGCTTTCATGAACCATGCTGCTCTGGTCATGGATGAGGTTGGAATTCCCTACGATTATAGTGATGTTCAATTTCGACAACCTGATCATGTTGTGGAGGCAGCTTTTTCAAAACTTGGGTTGGACGAAAGTACCAGGATGATCGCCTTGGGTGTTAATGCCAGTGCTGAATTTAAGCAGTGGGGTGTGGAAGGTTACTCCGAGATTGCTGAGCGCCTCCTAAAAATATTTTCGGGGCAAATTCTGTTATTTGGCGCGGGGGATGTAAAGCATGTGTCTGAAGGAATACTTGCCAAAACTTCCCAACCTGAACGATTTATAGACCTCACCACAAAAAAAGTACCGCTTCATCACAGTCATGCTTTGTTGCAAAAGTGTGATTTTTATATCGGGAATGATAGTTTTGGTCTGAACCTGGCAGCTATGTCGAGTATTGCAGCGGTTGGAATTTTTATAAAAAGCTATTATTTTTCTTATTCTAACTGGATCAAACCTATTGTTTCCAGCAGTGACCATATCTCTGGCATCACCCCAGATATGGTTTGGAAAGAGGCTTCTCAACTAATAGCGGACTAGCTATTTTCTTGTTGGATAGCCCATAAAAAGAACTAAGGGCAGCGCAAGCGCTGCCCTTATGATTATCTGTTTAGTTTGCCTTCAATGGCATCCCAGATGTCTGCTTCCAGGGTAACGCCATTGAAACGGTTGATTTCCTGAATGCCGGTCGGAGAGGTCACATTGATTTCAGTCATATAATCGCCGATCACATCAATGCCGACAAATAACAGGCCGCGTTCTTTGAGAGTTGGGCCGATTGCAGCGCAGATTTCCCGGTCACGTTCGGTAAGGCCTATAGGGTCAGGGCGGCCCCCGACATGCATGTTGGAACGCGCTTCTCCCTCGGCTGGGACACGGTTGATGGCACCAGCGGGCTCGCCATCGATCAGGATTATCCGTTTATCACCCTTACGAACATCAGACAGGTATAGTTGTGCGATAAGAGGTTCGCGGTAATGCTGGTCGAGGACTTCATAGACGGAGTTCAGGTTCTCATCATCTGGTTTGATGTGAAAGACCCCGGCGCCGCCGTTTCCATAAAGAGGTTTGACGATAATGTCTTTGTACTCTGACCTGAAAGCCTTGATTTCCTCCAGATCACTGGTGATGAGTGTGGGCGGCATAAGGTCTGGAAATTCGGCGATAAATATTTTTTCAGGACAGTTCCGTACCCAGCTTGGATCATTGACGACCAGTGTTTTTGGATGCACATGATCGAGTAGGTGTGTGGCTGTGATATAGGACATATCAAAGGGGGGATCCTGGCGCATCAGGACGACATCTATGTCAGCCAGATCCATTAAGCGAGCATCGCCTAAAGTCGCGTGATTACCTTGTTCCCGGCGGAATTCAACCGGGCTACAACGGGCGTAGACTCTTGAACCTTTCATGGAAAGATCTCTGGCGAGGTAATGAAATAGCTTGTACCCGCGTTTTTGTGCTTCGAGCCCGAGAATAAAGGAGCTGTCGCCATTGATATCAATGGTCGATATTGGGTCCATCTGAATGGCAACGGAGAGTGTCATTGATTTTAATCCGTAGTTGATCAGTTCAATCGTGTTTTTAATTGCCGCAATAGATTGGCGGCTTCAGGATGACCCCTTGGGTCTTCTTCGATCATTAGATAGTGTTCGAGTGTCCCAATTGCAGCCACAATATTATTTAAAAAAGCCTGTAACATTCCCGCTTCCCTCCAGATAGAGGGTTCCTGGGGGGCAATGAGAAGCATTTGTTGTAAAACGGCGAGGGCTTTTTCTGGCTCTTCTGATTCAATAAGGCGAATTTTGACATTATTCTGCAAGCGTAACAAAATACCTCTGTTTGTCACACTGCGTGAATAATCAGACTTAAGTTCAGCTTTTTCGCCAAGGTATTGTTTTAACGTTGTTCGAAGCCATGGTGTGTTTCTGATCATGCCGCGTTCAAAAGGATCAATGATCTGACGGTCTTTCCCCCGAACGATACGAAGTAAAAAGTGTCCGGGAAAGTTAATTCCATCGATTTTCCAACCCAGGGATCGGGTGATGTGCATGTAGAGTATTCCCAAAACAATTGGTAACCCTTTTCGCTGGTCGATCACGGAAATGATATTGGCGTTATTCAGATTGTTGTAATCATCCTTGTCCCCTTTGTAACCATGCAAATCATAAAGCACGGTTTCAATGATGCTTAGAAAGTCACTTAATCTTGGTCCGTCATCATCTGTTTGTAATTGGGACATTAAAGAACGGGCGTCGTTGACAAGGCATTTAAAATGATCCCTGTAGCGATCAAGAGAGGCGGGTTCTCTATCTTTTGCCGCGAGTAGCAGAGCCGTTTCAGCCAAATCGATCTCATCATCATCGGCTTGGCCTATGGCTTGTAGAAACGTCTCAAGCTTTGAAGAGTCTAGTGGTTTTCTATCAAGCATCTTATGTGAACAACAAACATTTACAGGTTTCGTTTTTTGGGTTTTTCCAAGTTTTGATAACCAGGTCTTGGTATCATGAACTGGTTTACTGTGTACGAGAAGGGTTATCCTTCAACACGACATAGCTTACGACTCTTTTGACATAATCGATGTCTTTAGCATGCGCAATCACCCGGTTTACTTCGTTTTCATCCTGAGCAATACCGAGGAGATAAACACTCTGATTCACGGTATCGATATTGTAGTTGATTGAAGTGATTTTTTTGTCAAAAAGGATCGCGGTTTTTAATTGGGTATTTATCCAGACATCCTGGGCGTAATCCGATATTCCGCTGTCATTGTTGATCTCTATCTCGTTGATGACTTCGCGAACACCTGTCGCTTTCCAGGATTGTTTTACAGCGGTGATACGGTGATCAGGTAGCTCTACATTGCCACTAAGCAACACCTTGCCTTCGTTAACCTGAATGTTGACCTTGCGGAAAAGGTTAATGTTTTCCTGTAATAACAAATCATTAATTTCGAGATGGATTTGAGCATCAGTAATAGCTTTGTTGAAAGAGCGTTCCTGGGCGGCAGTATTGGCCGCTGCTGCGCCCACTCCGATCGCTGCACCTGTCGCACTACACCCGCTCAAGATCATGAGACCGAGCAAGCCAAAGGCAATTGTTGTTAATTTTTTCTGTGAACCTGTTTGCTCACGAGACAGGAATTTCTTTGGTGTCCCCATAGTGGTCATAGTGATCTCACTCCTCTTCATGACCTGATATAGTCATTTTGCTTGACTCTTCCTCCCCCATGTCATCCGGGTTGCTTCATCGATCATGTAGGAATATCTACACTTCTCTCTTTGCTCCCGTGCATAAAAACAAGGGGGGGTAAAAATTAATTAAAACAACTATGCTTTAGATAACTCTGTTTCGACCTGACCTTAATTAGACTGCCAAGCATTGGTAATATGATATGGAATAACTGTGGCGCCAATAAGAATTGCATCAAACCTTTTACCTAGAATTTGATAATTTGAATTTTGCTTCAGATAGAGCTCTGACGCTCTGATAATGCGGGCTTTTTGTTTTGATGAAATTGCATGGGCAGCGATCGATTTTGATGCTCGTTTTTTGACTTCAATAAAACAGAGAACATTACCCCTTTTTGCGATCAAATCAATTTCACCTACGCTGGTTTTGTAATTGGTGACAAGAATTTGATAGCCCTTAAAGCGTAAAAACCAGGAAGCAAGCTGTTCGGCATATTTCCCTCTCTTTTGGGCTTCTACTCTTTTAGAATTATGTGGATTTTTTCTCTTCAAAATCAACATCGATCACTTCTGGTTCTCTTTAGACAACTCTAGCGCTCGTTGATAGACTTTCTTTTTGGGCAAACCAGTTATAGTGCTTACGAGTGCGGCTGCGTCTCTCAATGAATTATGTTGAAGTGCGTCTTTTATCTGTGCGTCCAGATCAGATTGGCTGAGTTCAACTGTTTCAGCCGCGGGAGGACCGACCACAACGACGATTTCTCCTTTGGGATTACCTGCTTTTTCATAGTGATCGGCAAGCTCTTGAAGAGTTCCTCTCCGGACTTCTTCAAACATTTTTGTAAGCTCTCGTGTGACAGCTGCCGGACGGTTCCCCAGAACGGCGGTCATATCGGCGAGACTTCCAGCTAATCTATGGGTTGATTCGAAAAAAATCAGAGTTGATGGAATGGAAACGAGCTCTTTGAGTGATTTGCACCGGGCACCCGTTTTGTTTGGTAAAAATCCGTTAAAGAAAAATCGGTCGGTTGGAAGACCTGAGAGGGTTAATGCTGTGATTGGCGCTGAAGCTCCGGGAATAGAGGTTAGTCCGATTCCCTCTTCGATTGCTGTGTTTGCTAGTTTGTATCCGGGATCAGATATCAAGGGCGTACCCGCATCCGATACCAAGGCCACGACATTGCCTTTTTTTACCTTTTCAATAAGGATGGGGCGCACTTTGTCTGCATTGTGTTCGTGATAAGCAATTAAGGGTGCCGTAAAACCAAAGGCTTGGACTAGTTTGCGTGTAACACGCGTATCTTCACAGGCAATGAGGTCTGCGGCCGCAAGTATTTTTTTTGCACGATCCGTAATATCCCCCATGTTGCCGATTGGGGTTGCAACAAGGTAAAGTGCCGCTTCCGGTTTTTCACCAGCGGGAACATTTGCGTTGTTGGCTTGTTCTCCGGTTGATGTTTTATTAGCCCCTATTGTTTTATCAGCAGGGCGATTTGAAGAGGATGAGTGTTTTGAGCTCAACGTTGGCAACTTTCTTGTCTGGGTGCATTGCGATTGTGGGGCGCAGGATTACTACATTACCTGCGATTGTCGTGATTTCGTTGTTTGTTTCCGGCTGTCAGACAACCATGAAAACAGTGCCTGATGCAACGGTTGAAAAGCCTGTGGCTGAAGAAACGGTTGGCGTGAGTGAGCCTGATACTGGACTGATAGAGCCTGAAGTCATTGAAGAACCAGAACCCTTTGCCGATATTCAAACCGAAACAGTCATTATTTCCGATCAAAGAACCAAGGTAGGTTTTCTCCTTCCTTTAAGCGGGCGCCATAAGGCGGTTGGGCAGGCGCTCTTGAATGCAGCTCAATTGGCGCTGTTTGATGTATCCGGCGAAAAATTCGATCTGGTTGTTCGTGATACTGCTGGAACCCCAACGGGGGCGCGACGGGCGATGGAGTCTTTGGTAAGTGAAAGAGTAGATCTTGTCATTGGTCCTCTTTTTGCGACGTCTGTGTCGGCTGTAACACCGCTTGCTCGATCTGCTGGTATCAATGTTCTTTCTTTCTCTAATGACCAGGCTGTCGCGGGGGATGGTATTTATGTTCTCGGTCTCACCCCCGAAGAGCAAATTCGCCGGGTTGTCGATTATGCGGCCGCACAAGGGCTCCGAAGAGTAGCTGTATTTGCACCGGATAATGTTTATGGACGTCGCATCGTGAGTGCATTGCAGATCCAGTCCTATGGATCGGGTGTTGAAATTACCCGGCTGGGCTTCTTTAATCCTGATGTTCAGGATTTGACAGAAGAGGTCAAAGCTATTGCAAATTACGATCAGCGTCATCAAGCTCTCCTGTCTCAAAAAGCAAATTTGAAGGGGAGAAAAGACGCGGCCTCTCGTAAGGCTTTAAGGCGCTTAAGGGGTCGAGATACTCTTAATCCTCCGGACTATCAGGCAATCATTATTCCTGTGGGAGGGAAGCAGTTGCTTACTGTTGCTCCCTTGTTAAATTATTTTGATGTTGACCCCAGCCAAGTGAAGTACCTTGGCACAGCTCTTTGGAATAACCCAAAGCTGGGTCGCGAACCTGCTTTGGTTGGAGGTTGGTACGCAGCACCTTCTCCAGCACATTGGGACAGCTTTAAAGATCGATATCGCGTTCTTTATGGCAAGGTCCCTCCCCGGATTGTGTCTCTGGCTTATGATTCCGTCGCCTTGGCAGCGGTTGTCGCAAGACAAGCCGAAAGCCAGTCTGTGGCTGTGAGTTATTCGCAGTCTGTTTTGACTAACCCGCAGGGTTTCTCTGGCCTTGATGGTGTATTCCGTCTTCATACGGATGGTCGGAGTGAGCGTGGTCTAGCTATATTGACCCTTGAACGGGATTTAATAAACGTGGTTGAACCAGCTCCTGTCACTTTCACACCGTTGGTAAACTAGCGCTGTGATGAGCGACCATACACGTATTTCTGGAGTCCAAGTGTGACAGAGAAGAACTATAAAAATTGTAAACTTGGCGGATCTTTAGTGGACGATGAAAGTGATTGTTGTTTTGGCCTTCCTAAGCTGGGCAAGAGCGGTCTGGAGAACTTAAGCGAGATTTTTAGAACCCTGGGAGATGAAGGTCGCCTCAAGTTGTGTCTATGTTGTTTTGAGAACCCCTGTTCGGTAAATGAGCTTTCCGAATCGACGGGACAATCCCAGTCTTTAACCAGCCATAACCTGCGACAATTGCGAGAAGCGCGGATATTGGTATCTCGTAAAGAAGGTCGGCGTGTACTCTATGAACTCGCCGATGATCATATCCGCCATGTTATTGCCGATATGGCTCACCACGTACTGGAAGAACACACTTAACCCAAGCTGGTAACCCAAGCTGGTAACCCAAGCTGGTAACCCAAGCTGGTAACCTAAGCTGGCTCAGTTGGTTAAAGCCCTAATGTGTGAACTTTTCCTCACCATTGTCATGGGATTGGAATGTTGGGGACTTGACTATTCTAACATATGAAAATATGTTCATATGAATTATTGTTCATATATAGGTATATTATGTCTCATAGTCTTTCATTTGCTGACTACATGCCAGAAGCAGAAAACTGTTCGGATTGTCGGAAGAAGATTTTTGACCGCCTGACAGGACTACCGGGAATTGTGGAGTTGGAAGTTACCCGCAAGGTCGTTGCCTGGGCTGGAGGTGAAGAATCCAGATCCGTTATCGAACAGGTGCTGGCAGAACTTAAAGCGGTTCACCATCACCGTTCCTGGATTGTTGGGGGGATGGACTGCCCAAGCTGTGCCAAGTCTATCGAGAAGGCTATTGAGCGCGCTTCTGGCGTCCACACAGCCCGGATTTCTTATGCGCGTGAGAGATTAAGTACAGATTTTGATCCAGCTCTGGTATCTGCTCAACAACTCGAAGGAATTGTGAAGGGCCTTGGGTACAGCTTGGCAAATGATCATGTTAGCGATGCCAATGCATCAGATGAAAAAAAGAGAAAATCCAGCTGTTGCTCAGGACAAGCTGAAGGCCACAGTCATGAACTCTCGGCCAACGAAACTGAGATAGCACCAGGACTTACCGACAGGTTAAGAAACATCCTGGGCCAAAGTTGGAGTAAGGTCGCTCTGGCGGGAGGATTCTTGGCTATTGCAGTCGTTTTGAGCCAAATTTGGCCTGAGAATTCAAGAGTTTTCTATAGTGTTTCAGCACTTATTGGCATGGTGCCTATTTTCATAAACACGCTGAGGTCTGTTCGTTATGGCCAGTACTTCGGCATTCAAACCCTGATGACTGTCGCCGCCATCGGTGCGTTATTTCTTGGCGAAGCCCTCGAAGCTTCAATGGTTTTATTTCTCTTTTTGATTGGTGAAGCCCTGGAGCAAAGAGCAGCGAATAAAGCGCGTGAAGGCGTCACACTGCTCTTGGAGTTACAGCCAAAGAAAGCCCGCCTAATTCCCGACCTAATGCCTGGAACCCATAGTCATGAGGTTCCTGCTGAAACACTGTCGATTGATGATGTGATCGAAGTTCGTCCGGGTGAAAGGCTCCCTGCGGACGGGGTCGTTTTAGATCAGATGGCTATTTTGGATGAATCGGCACTTACCGGAGAATCTATACCTCGTAACAGAGAAGGTGGTGAAGTTGCACTGGCTGGCGCTTTGGTACTCGAAAGGTTAACCCGGTTTCGGGTTTCCTCTGAGGCAGGTGATAACACTCTCGACCGGATTATCCGCCTGATTGAAGAATCAGAAGAGCACAAAGCGCCTGTTGCACGATTTATCGACCGTTTCTCTTCCTGGTATACCCCTGCGATGATGATTGTGGCGTTGTTGGTTGCTGTGCTTCCACCGCTATTATTTGATGAAATCTGGTCAGTATGGATTTACAAGGCTTTGACTTTGCTAATTATTTCATGCCCCTGTGCGTTGGTTATATCGGTTCCTGCTGCGGTAACTTCATCCCTTGCAGCTTCAGCCCGTAATGGGCTTCTGATAAAGGGGGGTGCTGCCTTAGAGATACTGTCTCGGGCGAAGTCCATGGCTTTTGACAAGACCGGAACTCTGACAGAGGGAAAACCTAGGGTAACGGATGTGGTCTCTCTTGGTGATGAAATGGAGATGATCACACTTGCCGCCGCTGTTGAAAGGGGCTCAAGTCATCCTCTTGCCACAGCTGTTGTGACCTGTGCCGAGCAAAAAAGTATCATTATTCCCTCTGTTTCCAATGCTCAGTCTATCACTGGGAAGGCTGCGATTGGTGAGGTTCATGGACAGCGAATAGCGGTGGGATCGACCGATTACTTTGCTGAAGATCTTGCCAGAAACAGTGAATTGGCCAGTAAGGCTAAAGAGTTTCTTGAGCAGGGAAAAACCGTTGTTGCAGTTTGTGTTGACGAGAAGATAAGCGGTATTTTAGCGATTAGGGATGAGCCGCGTGATACTGCAGCTCGTGTATTAACTGAGTTGAAAGATCTCGGGTTAGAAACTGTTATGCTTACCGGTGACAACCCAAAAACCGGAGCGGCACTCGGGCAGCAACTCGGTCTTTCTGTGAAAGCCGGGTTAATGCCTCAGGATAAATTGAGCGAGATTGAAAGCCTCCGTCAGAGCGGTATCGTTGTTATGGTTGGCGATGGCATCAATGATGCTCCGGCTTTGAAAGTTGCTGATGTCGGCATTGCCATGGGTGGTGGAACCGATGTGGCTTTGGAAGCTGCGGATATTGCCCTTATGCAAAACCGTTTGGAAGACCTTCCGAGTTTGATCCGTCGCGGAAGAGCAACCATGGCAAATATCCATCAGAACGTTGCTCTTGCACTTGGTCTAAAAGGAGTTTTCCTAGTGACAACTCTGTTAGGTATGACGGGATTATGGATGGCTGTGGTTGCTGATACCGGGGCTACCGTCCTGGTAACGCTTAATGCCCTGCGTTTGTTACGGAATCGCCCGTAATTCAATCCAGCTTTGCCGCGAAATTATCCGGCAGATCGGCAATGTGTCTGTATTTGTCGAACTGCTGGATAATGAGGTCCAAGCGCTCTTGCGGAGTGGGAGGATGTTGAGGATCAAGCAGAGGCTCACAAAGCGGATCAAGCCCCGCATTTTGGAATTCGAGAGAAAGGCTCAGTCGCGGCGTTTTTGCTGAGTTGTGACTGCGCCCTCCCCAATGGAATAAATCTTGTCGCCAGCCAAGAAGAGATCCTGCCCTTGCTGGTAAACAGAGAATGTCTTGTAACGGAATCTGTGAAGGATCTGTAACCGGGGTATCGTATTCTTTCTCGCAACTGAGCGGGAGAACAGACATACAGCCATTTTCAGGCGTGGCCTCGGTTAGGGGGAGCCAGAGACTGAGAGAGACCAGCATTTCCTGTCCATAGAGCTCAATAACCGACTGATCCGCACTATCACGGTGGGGAGGCCACCCCTTCCCTTTTCCCGGCTCAATGTACCAGGCCCAGAAATGAGGGAGAATTCGGTAATCGTCGCCGAGAAAGTTACACAGGAGAGTGCGGGCTTTGAGAAATAAAGACCAGGTTTCATCATAGACATAGATAAAAGCCTGCGGGATACCCTGTTCGTGGAAGTGTTCCATGGCAAGACGTAGAGGAGAAAGCTCTTCTTCCGAATAGAGGGCCTGACAATTCAGGTAACCATCCTGCCAAAGGCTATCCGAAACCTTGCTCAAGCACTTTTCATCAATCCCGGCAAGTGGCGAACACTTAAGTTTATTGGTTGTAATAGACAGTTGTGGATTAAGCGTACGCCAGAAATCGATATTTTTAAGTTGATCTGGATTGGTCTTCATTACCTCAGTACCCGGACAAAATTTGGCACTTGTATGTTTATGACATGATGCGCTTTAAGGCAGCATCCAGTATGGATCGTGCCATTGCCTGAGCAGTGTCTGTCAGGAGTTTACCTTCGTCAGCTTTGGGTCCGGCAAGTTTTTCTAATATATAATCTGACGGGAGATCTTCGATACCTGCGGCAATAACATCTGGATGAGATTTCAATTCTTTGATGAGAGAGATACAGCCCAGCCATTTGTGAGTCAGGGTTTGAATGACCCGATCTTTATCTTGTGTCATTTGTTCAAGTTTGCTTGAGGGATCTAAATCTGAAAACTCAGATCGTCTCATTGCTTGTGCGTAAATGACTTCAGCAGCTTTTTCCAGATTAATCATGGCCCATTCCTCTGTTTAGGACTTTGTCTCAGAAATGCTCTGTTGAGGCAACCAACTGAATACATAATGTTCTGGATTTAATGCCGTCTCACCAGTCGGAGGAAAGTTGTCGGTAAGAGTCAAAAGAGCCTGTGGGTGAGATTAAGGAATGACAATAGGTGATAAAAAAATCTGGGGATTTACTTGTTGAGAGACTGTCACGGGCGAAGGGAAGCATTACTCGCAGGTAGTGGTAATCGCCTTCATCAATTGAATAGGATACTTCCCAAACCACAGGCTTTGCGGCTTCAAAGGTGGTCTTGAACTCGGCAAAATGTTTTTGATAAATCTCTTTTGGCGTACCATCGAGCAGGCTGTGTCCTGCGAGGTCTTCGTTTGAGGAGGCTGAAATTTCAGTGCCATCGAGACGATAGAGGAAATCTAAGGGATCCTGCTTGATCTCAACAACACAAAGGCGTCCGAGAAAATCTCGAAAATTAACGGGGTTTAATTCACTTTTTAAAGGAAAGTTGTTTTCCGACTTTAACCGTTTCCAAATTCCCAGGAGATTTTGAACTTCCTCTGGGGCATCGATAAACTCTGAAAGAGACGAGTGATACTGATAGCTGGACATGTATTAAATCTGAATTTTATTGAAGATAATGTCAATCGATCAGTTGGGACTAAACATCTAGTATGGGGGTTAATAATTGCTGATCCCTTAAGGGAGTTGATATGAAGAAGAGTGGTAAGTAAGAAATCAAGCGAGTAGGTATGCAAGGAGGCTGTTCAATCGTGCTCTTCCGGCCGACGTGGCCCAGATTTTATCAGTATTGACGACGAGAAGTTTTTCATCGCAAAGCTGGTTAAGCCTTGATTGGTTTATGAGACTATTTAACTCATCACCGGTTTCATCACTAATGGCTTTTAAAGATATACCTTCTTCGAGGCGAAGCCCCATCATCATCATTTCTTCGAACCGTTCCGTTGACGAGACGGTACTGTAGGTTCTGGTGGCATGTCCTGCTTGTTCGACCGTATTGATCCAGATTTCTGGTGCGCGGTGTTGCCTTGTTGCCATTTTCTTACCCAATGGATCTTCACAAGCAAGGGTTAAACGGCCATGAGCGCCGGGCCCGATACCTATATAATCACCGTATTTCCAATAAGTTAGGTTGTGGCGACTTTCTTGGTCAGGGCGGGCATAATTTGAAATTTCGTAATTAGGCATACCCTTTTTATCCATAACCTCGTTTGTCAGATCATAGAGTTCAGCAGCGGTGTCTGGATTAAGCTCTGTGAGCTCACCCCGACGTCGTGCTCCGTGAAAAGCTGTGTTTTCTTCAATGGTTAACTGGTAGAGAGAAAGGTGCTCGGTTCCCTCTCCCAGAGCGCGTTCCAGCTCTTGTCGCCACGTACTCTTATTTTGTCCGGGACGTGCATAGATGAGGTCAAAAGAGAAGCGTTCGAAATTTTTACGTGCGATATTAATAGCCGCAAGGGCTTCCTGAGCAGAGTGTTCGCGGCCAAGAAAGTGTAGGTCGTCGTCATTCAACGACTGGATGCCAAGAGATACCCTGTTGATGCCTGCCTGGGCAAAGGCTGCGAACTTATCTGCTTCTACAGAGGTGGGGTTAGCTTCCAGGGTGATCTCTAGGTCATTGCGGCTTGGCCAGTGTTGGCGGATGCGTTCAATCAGAGCCTGAGCGGTTTCTGGTGCCATAAGCGATGGCGTTCCGCCACCAAAGAATATCGAACTGACAATACGGCCTTCACCACCGTTTTTTTTCAGCAGCTCGGCATAGTGATCGAGTTCTTGCAATAAGGCTGCGCGCCAGCGTTCTTGAGAAACGTCTTCTCGTACATGACTGTTGAAATCACAATAGGGGCATTTTTTCAGGCAAAAAGGCCAGTGAATGTATATCCCAAACCCTCGCCTGGCTGCTGCGGGTAAGCGGTTGGATGATTGTAAAGATGTGACCATTTATATGCCTGATATTGAAGGGAGTAGATTCAATTGTTTGCTCTCCCTTCTAGATAAAGGACTGAATGTGTCAGCCATTTTTGTTTTTGGGCCCTGACATAAGTCTAACACAGGTCGCGTTTGCTTAAGCTTGAAATTTCTCTTTGACGAGAAGAGCAAAAGCCCGTGCGCGGTGACTCATGGAGTGTTTACGCGACGGGGCCATCTCTCCAAAGGTAATGCTTTCGCCCTCTGCCTGAAAAACGGGATCATAACCAAAGCCTGAAAGACCTCGGGCTGGATGAACGATTGTGCCATCCACACGACCTTCAAAAACGTCGGTTCTGCCATCAGGCCAGGCGAGACACAGAGCACAGATGAAATAGGCTGCACGGTTATCGTTGCCGTTTTGGGCAGCGGTTTGAAGCTCTTCTTCGACCTTGGCCATAGCAAGAGAAAAGTCTTTGTCTGGACCAGCCCAACGGGCGGAATAAATTCCGGGATCGCCATTGAGCGCGACAACTGCCAGGCCACTGTCATCTGATAATGCAGGAAAACCTGATTCCTTTGCCGCCGCAAGAGCCTTGATTTCGGCATTAGCGGCAAAGGTTTTGCCGTCTTCGACGGGTTCAGGCAGGCCGAGATCACCCGCAGAAATAACATCAACCCCGTAGGGTTCGAGGAGTTCTGCTATTTCCCGAAGCTTGCCAGGATTGTGGCTTGCAAGAACCAGCTTGCTACCGCGTAATGATATATCGGCCTGTGCCATGACCATCTCCAATAGATGTCTTATAAAGCAATAAGTAAATCAGTGATTTACTCTGTACCAATTGCTTGTTTTTGCAGGATAACCAGTTCGGAAATGCC
>MAAC01018508.1_pt1 | contig 14607 bp, 10 predicted proteins | sample 1115981 | NCBI WGS metagenome assembly MAAC01 (sample SAMN04961126, study PRJNA320927) | seawater metagenome | isolation source: sample BD02T64 sea water enriched with oil for 64 days | place: USA:Gulf of Mexico | collected 2013-07-27 | reverse complement strand
AGATACATCGCGGGGTGGAGCAGTCGGTAGCTCGTTGGGCTCATAACCCAAAGGTCGCAGGTTCGAGTCCTGTCCCCGCCACAACAAGCCTTCAACGAAAGTTGAAGGCTTTTTTTATGCCAAAGTTTTTATGCCAAATGGTGAGTTTTGATCATAAAAAAAGGAGCTGCATAGCTCCTTTTTTTATGGTTTATGACTGGTTAGTAGTCCAATAAGTTCTTCATTGCGTCATATGCCTTATCGGCATTGGGTAACATAGCTTCTTCTAAAATGGAATTTAATGGAATGGCCGGAACATCTGCTGCGGCTAAAACCTTTACTGGAGCATCTAAATGCTCAAAACAAATGTCCTGAACTAATCCTGCTAATCCTCGAGCAAATGTTTGTCCATCCGGTTCTTCTGTAATGATAAGGCATTTGTTGTGCAGTTTAACACGTTCAAAAATGAGTTCCTTATCGAGTGGTGCAAGGGAGCGTAAGTCAACTATTTCCACTTGTCCCTTCAGTTTATTTGCGGCATTATGAGCCCAATGTACTCCCATTCCGTAGGTTACGATAACAATGGAGTTCCCTTTTTTAATATTTTCCGGGGTGGCCTCTAAGGTGATTCTACCTTTTCCTATAGGAACAATATAGTCTTCATCTGGTTCAATGGTCATGGCTCTTTCGGTGCCTTTAACCTTACTCCAGTATAATCCTTTATGTTCAAATACAACTACTGGATTTGGATCGTAATAGGCCGCTTTCATTAATCCTTTCATATCCGCTCCGTTGGATGGATATACTACTTTAATGCCTTTAATATTGGTCACTATACTTTCTAATGATGAAGAGTGGAAGGGACCGCCACTTCCGTATGCTCCGGTAGGAACTCTAATCACAGAAGAGATGGCCCATTTACCGTTGGATAAATAGTACGATCTGCTTAATTCTGTAAATAATTGGTTTAATGCGGGCCAGATATAATCTGCAAATTGAACTTCAACAATTGGTTTACAGCCCGCAATAGACATTCCTACAGTACTCCCAATTATAAATGCTTCTTGAATAGGGGTATTGAAAACTCGGTTGCTTCCAAAAGATTGGGCTAATGTGGCTGCTTCTCTAAAAACTCCACCGAGTCGCCCACCCACGTCTTGTCCATATAACAAGGCCTCTGGGTGTTTGCTCATAATTTCCCGGATCGCAAAAAGAGCACAATCAACCATAACGGTTTTTTCTTTGCCTTCCGGAGCTCGGATCCCTTTTTCTTCCGTTACCGGAGTAGGAGCGTAATCGAATGTGAATAGATCTTCTGGTGTAGGGTCTGCGGCTTGTTGAGCACGTTCAAAATCAGCTTGGACTAAAACTTTCGAATCATTTTCGATTTGGCTGACCTCTTCTTCCGTAAATTCGTTTGCTAATAATTGGCTCCGGAATCGTGGGTAAGGATCTAAAGCCAGGGCTTCGTCATAATCATCTCGGTAAGTTTCACGTCTCACTCCGGATGTATGGTGGCCTAATAGAGGCACACTAGCTCTTATTAAAAATGGTCTTCTTTCTTTTCGAATGGTCGTTAAAATTTCATTCAATGCACTATAGGACTCGAAAAAATCTGCCCCATCAATTTCTACGATTTCTATTCCCTTAAACCCTTTGGCGTATTCTGCCGAATTTTGGAGTCGGATTTCGGAGGCATGAGCAGAAATATCCCATTCATTGTCTTGAACAAAATACAGAATAGGTAGCTGTTTCAATGCCGCCATATGCAGTGCCTCGGAAATTTCACCTTCCGTCATTGCGGCATCTCCAATGGAACAAACGACTACGGAACGTTCTTCTTTGGGGGTATAGCCAATGTTTTCTTTTTCACGGTACTGAACTCCCATGGCCAATCCCGTTGCTGGAATAGCTTGCATTCCCGTAGCAGAAGATTGGTACGGCATTTTGGGTTTGTCATCATCCTTTAATGATGGATGAGAATAATATAATCTTCCTCCGGAAAATGGATCGTCTTTCTTACCCAGCAATTGAAGCATTAAGTCATATGGTGTCATACCAACACCTAGCAAAATGGAATCATCTCTATAATATGGAGATACGTAATCTTGTGGGTTTAACTGTAAGCCAAGGGCCAATTGTACCGCTTCATGGCCCATGGAGGTTGCATGAACATATTTGCCAGTGACTTCTCTATTGTCTTCGTAAAGTGTGGACATTGACCTAGCTTGGGTCATTAGTTCCCATGCTTTGGTTAAAGTTTCTTTAGATATCTTGTTTTCAATTGCACCCTTTTTCTTCCCCATTGTAAACCGTATAAAAGTTGGCGCTAAAGGTAAAAAATAAATTGATATACTGAACAACAAAAAAAAGCCAGTCTATTATTTCAATAAACTGGCTTTTCGTAAAATTTTTACTTTGTCGCTAATACGTGTATGTAATACCCACGCCAATGGTCTCTTTAAATTGTACTGCTGGACCTATATGAATAGGTTCGCCTGCGTTGTTTCTTTCTAGAACAATGGCAATGTCTTCATCGTAAATCAAATTGGTGGTGACCGTAGCACTAACAAACTTGTTCACTTTTAACAATAGAATCAAATTCCAGTTCACATCGATAGCTCCAAAATTATGCAAATAGTCGCTAAAGAAATCTGCATTGGTCGATAAGATCATGTTTTCAAATATTTCCTTTTTGATACTGATTTTTGCGTAGGCTCCTAGTTCCGTTCTGGTTTTACTACCTACATCATTGCCATATTTGCCTTTTTTGGTCCCAACCCCGTCTGAGTTGACTACCTCCGCATTGGCTAAAGAATCATTCATTACATACGTGAATTTACCAGTAACCGGAGAAAGATTAATACTTAACCAATCTTGGTAATTGTAATTTGCACCCAATCCAACGAGTAAATATCCGGGGGCCATTATATCGGAAATTTTTACATTTAGATTTTCGGGGTCGAATCCTTCATCAAATTGAGAGCGTAATGTGGCAAATGCATTCGCATCCCAATTCTCATTAATTTGGTGTCCGAATTTTGATCCCATTTCCCAACGGTCGTCACTTTTTGTTATTTCACCCTTACCTTGTTGAATGAGTCCGTAGGCTAGATCTATATAATTGTCCCAAGTTATTTTATCCTTTTTGTAATTGAAGTTACCCTTGTATAATAAAGAAGCTGCAAAACTGGGTTGGCCGCCACCTTGCCATCTATAAAGACCTACTTGGTTTAACATTATTCCTACCCCACCTTCAATAGTCCAGTTGGGGACTATGGTGTCCGTTGCAGTAGTGGCTGTGTCTTGAGTGAATCCGACTAAAGAAATCAGCGAAATTCCTGCAATTAATAGCGTTTTTTTCATGGGAATTGGAGTTTCGAGAATATTAATCTAAATTCTGATAGATCATTTTTAGCTTGGTTTCGAATTTTTGTAGTTGTAGCTTGTTTTGTCCAATTTTTTGCTCCACCTCTTCTTTTAATGTATTCGCTCCCTTACTGTTTTTGAAAAAACCGAGGTTATTTTCATATTGTAATATATTGGATTTTATAGCTCGTACTTTTTCCCGAATATGATTTGCTTCTTTTTCAAGTGCTTGTTCCGGGTTTTGCACATTGGCCAATTCATTTATTTTGACTTTAAATAAGTAATCGCTTAACTCTTCTTCTGCAACCCCCATTTCCGTTAATTTTTTGTGGATGGCATTCTTGTAATCAACGGCTACTTTTTGCTTAGAGCTTAAAGGAACAAATCCAATCGTATTGAACTTTAAAATTAAATCGTCTATGGATTGCATAGATTCAGTACCATCTGTGGTAACAACTAACTGAATTAGCTCCTCAATTACCGAATTCTTTTTTTCTAGGTTCTCCTTTTGATCAGCCGTTTCTTGATTTTGTTTTTCCTTTCGGTTCTCAAAGAATTGGTTGCAAACGGATCTAAATTTTTTCCATAAACGTTGTTCGTCTCTATGATGGGCAGCTCCAATGATTCTCCACTTTTTCTGTAAATCGGTTAACGCATTAGCCGCTGATCTGTGATTGTCAGAATTTAAATAGTCTTCCGCTCGTTTGATTAAGTTTTCTTTAGACTCCTTGTTTTTATCAAAGTCTTTTTTGATTTCCGCAAAGAATTCACTTTTAGTATTGAAAAAATTATCTGCAGCTGCTTTAAACTCGGCCCATATTTTTTCATTATCTGGTTTAGGAGCAAACCCAATGGATTTCCATTGCTTTTGTAATTCCAACACCATGTCAGTATGTTTTCGCCAACTTTTCTCAGAGGTGATTGTAAATGTATTTATCTCTTTTAAACGGTTTAATAGACCTTGCTTTTTTTCTAAATTTTCTTTTTGTTTTTCTTTTTGAGATTTATAGAAATCTTTTATTTTATTGAAAATGGAATGATGTGCTTCCCAAAACTCATCTCGAATTGCTTCCCACTTTTCATTATATGTTGGGCCAATTTCATTCCATTGTTCCGTTAATCTTCGCGTAGCCGAATCCATGTCCTTGAAACTTTTAGTTTCTTGGATGGCTTTCATTTTTAAAACAATCTCCTCTTTTAATTGAAGGTTCTTTTTTAAATCATTTTCTAATAGCTCACGATAAATGTGCATATTATAAAAGAACTCATCTCTTGCCTTAGAATAAGTGGAGTCAATTTGCTTAACCTGATCTTGAGGAATTCTGCCGATTGCTTTCCATTGCGTTTCAATTTCCTTGAAAGCGTTATGGGCCTTTTTTATATGCTCTTCCTTTTTAAGTTCCTCAATTTTTGATAGTAAGGTTTCTTTTAACGAAAGGTTTTCTTTTTCCGCATTTAGTAGTTTTTCTCGGTATTCTTTTTTATGCTTAGAATACTGAGCCCAAAGGGCATCAAACTGGGTGTCTTGTTCATCTCGAACCAGCTTAAATTCTTCAACGTTTCCCCCATCAGTCACAAATTGTTCCTTTTGTTCCTGTACCATTTTTGCTACCGATATTTGATAAGCATCCAATAATGGTTTCCCTTGGGTCGATAAATCTTTAGACATTTCTTGTTGAACAAGTTGTTCTAGTGCGGTGATAATCTCTTCTTTCGTCATGTTTTTTGAAGATATTTAGTTCAATTGTAATTATTTGAATAGCGTATCCTTTGGCAAGGGTACTAATTTATTTTGCTTTGAATTGTGCAATTGCATTTTTTGTGAAGTCAGATAGAACTAATTTCCCACTAACTTCCGCTCTTTGATATAATAACTCACCCCAATGCTCGGTTCCTTCCCAAAATATGGATTTCAAATTTGAAAGAGCTTCGGGGTTATAGCCGTTCAGTTTTTTAGCAAAAGCTAAAATGGCAGCGTCCATTTCTTCTACAGTTTCATGAACTTCATTATATAGTCCATTCTGGAGTGCCCAATCGGCAGTTTGCCACCTCTCTGGAGTAATAGCCATCATGTTCATATTCGTGTTTCCAACTTTACGAGCCACGGCTGGTCCAACGACAAAGGGGCCAATTCCGATAGCTAATTCGCTTAATCGAGCAGAGGCAAATTGGGTGGCGAAACAATAATCAACTGCCGAGGCTAATCCAACTCCTCCTCCAACGGCTTTACCTTGTACTCTACCTATAACAATTTTGCCACAGGTACGAACCGCATTAATCACCTTTGCAAATCCAGAAAAGAATAATTTTCCGGTTTCAAAATCAGTAATGCTCGTAAGCTCTTCAAAACTAGCTCCGCCACAAAAAGCACGTTCGCCTCTTGATTTTAAAATAATCACATGTACCATTGCGTTTTCTTTGGTGCTGGAAATGGTTGAGGCCAATTCATTCAATAAATAACCCGGTAAAGAATTACTCATTGGATGGTAAAACTCAATGGTCGCAATTCCCCTTTCTAAGTGAAACTCTACGTGGCCTTCGTTTTCTGTATTCTTATTCATTCTTAAGTTTTTATTGCGGAAGTTTAGGATTGATCAATGGTTTTAACCATCGTTAAAATTGTGGCGAGTGCAACAGTTTCTCCCGTCTCGTCATAAACATCCACTAAAAATTTGACAATCCCTTTACGGAAATCGTCATCTTCTCTCTTTTCTTGTAATACTTTTTCTTTTACTGTAAGTCTTACCCCAATCGTTGCTCCAGCGTAAACGGGTTTGGTAAATCGACATTCTTCCAATCCATAATTTAATAGAACAGGGCCTTTTCCCGGATCGACAAATAAACCCGCTGCTGCGGATAGGATAAAGTATCCGTGGGCAACCCTTTTCTCGAAAATAGTTCCGTCTAAGGAAGTAACATCGGTATGCGCATAAAAGTGATCCCAACTGACATTGGCAAAATTCACAATATCTGTTTCCGTGATCGTTCTTTTATGAGTATGAACCGTTTCTCCAATTTGAAGTTCTTCAAAATGTTTCCTGAAAACATGAACCGGGGTTTCTAAATATTTCCCGCCCGGTTGATATACTTTCGTGATGGCCCCCAAGGTTGTTGGACTTCCCTGTAAAGACGTACGTTGCATGTAATGAAATACGCCACGTTTACCGCCCATTTCTTCACCTCCACCTGCGCGGCCAGGACCTCCATGAGTTAACATAGGCATTGGTGATCCATGACCGGTGCTTTCTTTCGCTGAATCTCTGTTGTTTATCAATATACGACCATTGTATGCCGCTGCTCCCATTACAAAATCAGTAGCAATTTGATTGTTTGCAGTGGTAATAGAAGTCACCAAACTGCCTAGTCCCATTTGGGTTAGTTTAATAGCCTCCTCCATATTATTATAGGGGAGAATAGTGGATACGGGGCCAAAAGCTTCGGTATTGTGAACGTCTGTTTTTTCAAATGGACGGTCGTTATACATTAGAATTGGCGACATAAATGCACCCGTTTTAGTATCTGCCCCTGTGACGTTAACAGTATCTAAACTACCGAAAACGATTTCTTGCGATCCTGCTAATAAGTTTACCTTTTCAAAAACTTCCTCTCGTTGATCTAAACCAGCTAAAGAACCCATCCTTACGCCATCCACTTGTGGATCGCCAACCAAAGTTTTAGCTAATCGCGCACTCACCGCTTCTTGAACCTCTCCCACCAAATTTTGAGGGACTAAAATTCTTCGAATAGCCGTACATTTCTGTCCCGCCTTCACCGTCATTTCTCGAGAAACCTCTTTTACGAAAATGTCGAATTCTGGAGTACCAGGAACAGCATCTTCTCCTAGAACAGCAGCATTCAATGAATCCGCCTCTAAGTTAAAAGGGACGGAATTGTTAATGACGTTAGGGTTCGATTTTAATTGACGTCCCGTATATGCGGATCCCGTAAAAGTAACCACATCTTGCATATCCACATGTTCAATTATCCCGCGGGCAGAACCTACAATTAACTGAAGCGCTCCTTCCGGTAGAATCTTTGATTTATGAATTTCTTGAACCATTAATTCGGTTAAGTAACTGGTTACTGTTGCCGGCTTTACTACTGCAGGTACTCCTGCGAGTAAATTGACCGCTATTTTTTCAAGCATTCCCCAAATTGGGAAGTTGTATGCATTAATATGAACGGCAACTCCAGTTTTTGGCGTCATAATATGCGTAGCCGAAAAAGTGCCTCCTTTAGACATAGGTACTGCATCTCCATCTACACAAAATGGAGTGTCTGGAAATTGACGTCTTAAACTAGAATAAGCAAATAAATTTCCTATCCCTCCTTCAATATCAATCCATGAATCCATTTTTGTTGCACCAGTTGCCCAACTTAATTGGTAAAATAAATCTTTCTTTGAGTGTAGGTGAAGTGCTAATTCTTTGATCATTCGACCGCGCTCATGAAAGGTCATGTTTCGTAGGTTTTTGTTACCTACGTTTCGGCCATAAACCAAAACTTCTTCAAACGAAATACCTGTGGTAGATGCACTAGCAATAACTTCTCCAGTTACCGCATTAAATAAATCTTGACCTGCGCCAGATCCTTCAATCCAACGTCCGAGTATATAATTTTTTAGCTTCATTTTCAATCTAAATTGTAACGGGTAAAAGTAGCGTATTGAGTAGGTTATTGAAAGGATTTATTACATAAATGATAGGCGGTTTAACATTATTGTAATCGGCTAAAATCCGAGGTGTTTTTAAATTAAATTTGAAGCTCAACTAAAATCAACCAATATGAAAAATGTTGTTCTTGGGATGATTGGAGCCTCCTTAATATTGGCTTCCTGTACCGATTCCGATACTTCTAAACTAGAAATGAAAGAAAAATTAACTTGGAAACAAATTCCTACGCAAGTTCCAATAACGGTTAAAAAAGACTCTGTCCGAGAATATTTCGGTACCGAAGTAAATGATCCTTACGCTTGGTTGGAAGATGATAACTCGGATGAAACCAAAGCTTGGGTCATAAAGGAGAATGAAGTAACCGATGATTATCTGAATAAGATATCCTATAGGGAAGAAATCAAACAACGGTACTCTGATTTAATGAATTATGAAAAAGTAGGGGCGCCAAGACATGTGGGTGACTACTATTTTATGAATAAAAATAATGGGCTTCAAGATCAAAGTGTCATTTATTACAAAAAGGGTGAAGCCGGGGAATGGCAAGTTTTTATGGATCCGAACTCCATGAGTAAGGAAGGTACAGTAACCATTGATTTGATGCAGGCCTCTAAAGATAACTCCATGATTGCCTACAGGTATTCTGAGGCCGGTTCCGATTGGGGCGAAATACGTGTTAGGGACATCGATTCAAACACAGATAAAAAAGATGTGATAAAATGGGTGAAATTTTCGGGGTCGAGTTGGCTAGGGAATGGGTTTTATTATAGTGGTTTCGAAGCACCATCCGAAGGGGATGAGCTTTCTGCCGAAAATAAATACCATACCGTTTATTTCCATGAAATGGGAACGCCTCAGTCCGAAGATAAATTAGTATATCGTGATTCTTCAGATCCTAATTTGTATCACGGGGTAGGAGTGACCGAAGATGAAAGCTATCTAATATTGTATGTGTACCAAGGAACGGATAACGTGGATATACATTTTAAATCAACAGCTAACCTATCGGATGATTTTAAACCAATGATCACTGGTTTTAATTCAAAAAGTGATGTCGTTGATTTTGTCAATGGAAAGTTTCTGGTTCGTACAGATCGGAACGCACCCATGAATAAATTAGTCGCAATTGATCCAAAGAATCCCAAGGTCGAAAATTGGATAAATATTATTCCAGAGTCCGAAAATTACCTATCATCTGTTGCCACAGGAGGGGGGAAGATGTTTACCCAATACATGATTAATGCAACCACCCAGATTGCAGTTATGGAATATGATGGTTCCAATAAAAAAATAATTGAGTTGCCGGGTACAGGAACTGCTTCCAATTTGGGAGGGAAATTAGAAGAAACGAAACTATTTTATTCGTTTACTTCTTTTTTGTACCCGCCTACAATTTTTGAATACGATGTGTTAACGGGTAACTCAAAAGAGTATTACCGACCACAAATAGATTTTAATCCATCTGATTATGTTGAAAAACAAGAATGGTTTACAAGTAAAGATGGTACCCAAGTTCCGGTATTCATTGTGCACAAAAAGGGATTAGAAATGAATGGTCAAAACCCTACTTTGTTATACGCTTATGGTGGATTTAATATCTCTTTAACTCCTTCGTTTAGTACTTCTAGAATTATTCTTTTAGAGAATAATGGAATATATGTAATGGCAAACCTTCGTGGTGGAGGTGAGTTTGGAGAGGAATGGCACCAAGGTGGAATGAAGTTGAAAAAACAGAATGTATTTGACGACTTTATTGGTGCAGCAGATTATTTGGTAAGTAAAAAGTATACTTCTCATGAAAAACTAGCGATTGAAGGACGGTCTAATGGGGGCTTGTTGATTGGTGCAGTTATGGCTCAAAGACCCGATTTGGCAAGAGTAGCTTACCCAGGTGTGGGAGTAATGGATATGCTGAAATACCATGAGTTTACCATTGGATGGGGATGGACTCCTGAATATGGTGCAAGTACCGATTCTAAGGAAATGTTCGAATATCTATATGGGTATTCTCCATTACATAACTTAAAAGATGGAGTAAGTTACCCATGTACAATGGTTTCTACGGCCGATCATGATGATCGAGTAGTCCCCGCACATTCTTTCAAGTTTGCTGCTAGATTGCAAGAAGCTCATACGGGTGAAAATCCAGTTTTAATCCGGATTGAGACTAATGCAGGGCATGGTGCAGGAAAACCAATGTCTAAAGTTATTGAAGAACAAGCTGATCATTGGGCGTTTATGTTTTATAATATGGGAATTACTGAACTATAAAAATATTAGATATAAAAAAAGCGACCATTGGTCGCTTTTTTTATATCTAATATTTTCGAATAACGATCGTGGCGCTTGGTTGTACAGAGGGTAATATTAACAAGTCCGCAATGTTTACGTGAGCAGGTCTTGAGGTGCAAAACCATATTGCTTCAGCAACATCGATCCCAGTAAGGGGGTCCATACCTATATACACATTATCTGCACGTTTATGATCTCCATAAAATCGAACATTTGAAAATTCCGTTTCAACTAAGCCCGGAGCAATATTTGTAACCCTTATGTGATGTTTGGCCAAGTCTATTCGCATGCCCTGAGAAATAGCATCTACCGCATGTTTTGAGGCACAATAAATATTCCCGTTAGGATAAACTTCTTTGCCCGCAATAGATCCAATATTAATGATATGTCCCGTTTTTTGATTTACCATTTTTGGAATAATGCACTTGCTTACATTTAATAAGCCTTTCACATTGGTATCAATCATTCGGTCCCAATCTTCGAAATTACCTTCGTCAATTGGATTTACTCCTACGGCAAGTCCGGCATTATTTAGTAACACGTCAATTCTTATATTCGAAATTGATGCTAAGGCACTTGTGGTCTGGTCTCTATCTCTTACATCAAAACATAAGGTCGTTACCTTCGTGAATTTCGCCAATTGAACTTGTAAGGTGTCAAGGATTTTTTTGCGTCTTCCTGTAATGATTATGTGGTATCCTTCTTGTGCAAATTTTTCTGCACATGCCTTCCCAATTCCTGAAGTAGCCCCGGTTATTAAAATGGTTTTATTCATGTCTTTAAATTTTAAAGTCCAATACCAAAGCTGAACCTAAATGTAGGCTGATTATAGATTCTGTAGTCCTCTTTTTCAGTCAAGTTCCACAGAGCATAAAACCCAATAAATCCCTTTTCACCAATTCGTGAACCATATCCTAGGCCAACCAATAGACTATTCACCCAAACATTTCCTTGTTTGTAATAGAATTCGCCATTGAGCATTTCATATTCGGCATGAGCAAATAGTCCTTGGTACACAAAATAACGAGCAAATGGAGCAACACCATAGGTGCTCGTGGAGTATTTAGACATTTTGTCATTAACATATCTATAGGTGAAAATACCTCCAACTAAAAAATCGTCCGTTACGGCATAACCAATGAGAGGGGTAACACCTATCATCGTGTAATTTCCAAAACGTAAATCAAAACCACCTCCGACAACCAAATTGTCTTGAAGGGGTCTGCTTTGGTTTTTTATAGCCGATTTTTCGGTGGATGTTCTGGGTATATGTGTTTCGTTGGTTTCAAATTGAGCCAATGCAGTAAAGTCCAAAATGGTAAATAACGTAACAATTAAAAGAATGCTTTTCATTAAATTTTTTGTAAAAATACTGAATATTGTAAGTACTCTAAAATCAAATAAGAGGCAACAGACTTTTTAGCCATTTACCAATGATATACCTTCGCCCAAACATTTTTTTTTATGAGTGATTTTATTCAGTTTGAAATTATAGAAGGAGTCGGAATTATTCGATTAAATAGGCCTGAAAAATACAATTCCTTTATTCGGGAAATGGCATTGGAACTTCAGTCTAAGTTGGAGTTTTGTAATACAAATGACTCCATAAGGGCGGTTTATTTGACAGGAAATGGAAAGGCATTTTGTGCCGGACAGGATTTGGCGGAAGCCATCGACCCAGATGGTCCAGAGTTGTCAAAAATCGTTTCGGAACATTACAACCCAATTATTAAATTGATCAGAGAAATTAAACTTCCAGTAGTATGTGGGGTAAATGGAGTGGCTGCCGGTGCAGGTGCAAATATTGCATTGGCTTGCGATCTTACGATCGCCTCTAATGAATCTTCCTTTATTCAAGCTTTTAGTAAAATTGGATTAATTCCGGATAGTGGTGGTACCTTTTTCTTGCCCAGAATAGTTGGATTGCAAAAAGCCACGGCATTAATGATGTTAGGCGATAAAGTGTCGGCCACTGAAGCAGAACAAATGGGAATGATTTTTAAAGTAGTTCCATCCCAAGATTTGGATGAAATTGGTCTGAAAACAGCAAATAGGTTAGCAAAAATGCCCACATATGCACTTGCGCTTACCAAACAAGCTTTAAACGCTTCTCTAAATAATAATCTAGATCAGCAATTGGAATTGGAGGATCAGTTTCAAACAATGGCCGGACAAAGTCACGATTACCAGGAAGGTGTTAATTCGTTTTTAGAAAAGAGAAATCCCGTGTTTTTAGGGAAATAAAAAATAATATTATTTGTATGAAGTTAAATGCACAAAGTCGAATAGGGGTAATTGGAGCTGGTGCCATGGGGTCTGGTATTGCACAAGTAGCTGCAACTGCAGGGCATGAAGTCTGTTTGTTTGATTTATCTCAAGAGTCATTAGGTAAGTCTAAAGCGGCTTTAGTTAAGGTAATGACACGCCTAACTGAAAAAGGAAGGGTTACAGATGACGAGGCCGTAGCTATTCAATCCAGAATTCAATATGCGGAGAATCTTAGTCATTTTGATAATTGTGATTTTGTTATTGAAGCAGTGGTGGAAAATTTGAAGGTTAAAAAAGAGCTATTTTTCTCCTTAGAAAAAATTATTGCAAATGATGCTGTTTTTGCATCTAATACCTCTTCCTTATCTATCGCCTCCATTGGAGGAGAGTTATCTAATCCAGAAAGAGTAATTGGTGTGCATTTCTTTAATCCTGCTCCTTTGATGCCATTGGTTGAGGTGGTTCCTTCTTTGGTGACTTCAAATGAAGTGACTTCTCAAGTGTTTGATTTAATTAAGTCGTGGGGTAAAAAAGTTGTTTTAGCCAAAGATACCCCTGGTTTTATCGTAAATCGAGTAGCGAGACCGTTTTATAGTGAAGCAATAAAAATGCTAGAAGAAGGATTCGCGGATATTCCAACCATTGATTGGGCAATGCGCGAATTAGGTGGTTTTAGAATGGGGCCATTTCAATTGATGGACCTTATTGGCCACGATGTGAATTATGTAGTTACGGAAACGGTTTGGACGGAAATGTATTTTGATCCAAGATACAAGCCATCAATAACCCAAAAACGATTAAAAGAAGCCAATTGGTTTGGTCGGAAATCAGGGAAGGGTTTCTATGATTATTCTGAAGGCGCTTCTCAAAAAGAGGCTTCAACCGATAAGGTCAAGGGAAAAGTTATTCTTGAAAGAATATTATTCATGTTAATAAATGAAGCTATTGATGCAAAATTCCTAGGTGTTGCTTCCGTTGAAGATATTGAGACGGCTATGACCAAAGGGGTAAATTACCCAAAAGGATTAATTGCTTGGGGAAAAGAGTTGGGATATGACAAGGTGCTTATTGGATTAAATTATTGGTTTGAACGTTACGGAGATGATAGATACCGTCCTAGCGTGTTGTTGAAAGATTGGGTGCAAGATAATAAGTAGGCTATTTCCGTTTCTTACGGGGATTTCTTGCTCCTGGAGCACTACAATCACTAAACTTCCAGTGGGGCTCTCCAGCTCCTTTACGTTTACATTTTGTGTTTACGAAAATCGGAAATTTTAAATGGGCGTATACATCTAATCGGTATACGTCCTTATTTAATAAATAGGAGCCTATATTGTCTGTTCCAAAAGTTAAATGCCAAATCCGTAAGCCTAAGCCTAATCCTACACTTCCCATACTATTGTAACTAAGAGGAGTTGATACGCCAAAGTGTCTTCCTTCAAATCGAGGGGTTATCGCAATTAAGTTTGCTCGTTCAGCGGTAAAAGAGTTTTTAAAAGGAGCTCCATAAATTAGTGTCGCATTAACAAAATAACCTTGGCCAAAATTATAGTCGTACTGTAAAGCGAATGAAAGTGGGAGTCCAGATCGATACTTTGATTTGGATTCGGTTGTTCCATTTTCAAAAACATCGTCAAACTGACTAATTACCTCACCTACGTTCCCCGTTCTTGTGTCTGCATAATTGGGCCAGGCCCCTTGTGCATTTTCAGTCTCCCTATAATAGGAACTCTTAAAATCGATGTAGCCGATATCAAGGATTGAAAACCCAATTTTGTATTTGTAGTCTACATACTGGCAATTACTTTGAGGGGAATGAGGCTTGTAATATCTAACTGTATTTACCTTTTTTTGATAAACGACACCAATATCCATTCCCAGCCCGGTACCCGGGTGAAAACCAAAATCGGCTCCGCCATATTTTCCGGTATAATTAATTGCCGTGGCATTCGAGGAGTCTGCCATGCTATAGGTGTAATTGTCGGCTAAAAAGGATACACCTCCAATTCCAATAATATAAGAATGC
>MAAC01019241.1_pt1 | contig 14615 bp, 15 predicted proteins | sample 1115981 | NCBI WGS metagenome assembly MAAC01 (sample SAMN04961126, study PRJNA320927) | seawater metagenome | isolation source: sample BD02T64 sea water enriched with oil for 64 days | place: USA:Gulf of Mexico | collected 2013-07-27 | reverse complement strand
TGTCCGATGGGGATTGCTCTGAACAAAAAAACCGCGGGTTCGGTTTTTACACGGGTTCAGGATGTGGCGATGGTGGAACGGGAGGCAGTGCCCCCAATCGCCAACGCAGCTTTCCAACCCGGTGAGCGTAATGTGGGGAAGGCAATTGCAGCCCAGGTTATTGCTGCTCTTGCGCCAGGAACGGCCGACATCGACATTTCTGACCCAGCGTTTGATTTTGTCCGGTCTCTGCGTGTTTATCACATGGAGTTTCGGCAAAGACGGACACGAGATGATTGCAATCGGACCGACCGGTCACGCCTTGGTACATATGGACATCAGGGGGACTTCACATGGAGGCGCCACAATCTTCGGTCAAGATACAGCGCAGGGTCTCAGCCGATCCGATCTTTGTCTTGGAATGCTCCGCCACAGTCAGCAGTTCACCGCGTTAGGTGGGGAGGGGACTGTCCCAATATCCGCTTTCGCGCGGTTGGAGTATATTGGGAGGACTTTGAGGGTGTCCCTGGGTATGAGGAAGTTCGATTCTAGAATGTCGAAGAGCTTCGGTTGGGCAGTTTGAATAGCAGCTGAGCGCTGCGATTTTCGCCCACCCGTTCGTATTCAATATCATGAAAAACAACTGATCATTTATGTGATAACCGACGACGGAATCCTGATTGTTAGGGTCCTTCATCAAAGTCAGGACGTTCCTGCGCTGCTCTCCTAGTAGGCGGTGCGAAGTGTGCTCTTGCGCATGTTCTCTTTTTGTTCTATATAGTAAGAACGCTATCGGGAGAACTTTGATGCCAGATGCAGCCGTGAATGTTCCCAGCTCAATTGCAATGGGCTCCTCGTCAAATGACTATCACCTGCTGCCTGTGACAGAAAAACAGGCTCAATTTGCACGCGCGATTGCTAAGCGAACCGGGCAAGCTCTGCCATCGGACGTCCAGCAAGACCGCCATGCTCTATCGGCCTGGATTAGTGAAAACAAAGATGCCTCCAAGGGCAGCAAGTTTGAAAACTATGCCTCGTCGAAACAGGTGGCGTTTGCCGAGCGGATCGCGAGGATGAAGCGACGCACCGTCCCGAACGAGTGTATCCGCGATCGTGGCCTGATGTCGAAATGGATCGACTACAACCGGTGATGCCCAATCTGCGTTGGGACCACGTTTCCACCGATCAGACCCAGTGCCAACGCCCTTTCAAGGGATTCTTTCAGTAGATTAAAGTGAGCTGAGCGAGCCAATCAGGCCATTTTAGAGCGGCACCAAGATCTTCTGTGGGGCGACTTGGATTGTTCAGGTATTGATTTCGCTCTCAAAGGCTTCAAGTGTGTCTAAGATATCGTCGAAATTTGGCGGCTCGCCGATGATCATCTCCTGCATCCCAGCGTAGTCCCGGCGCAGTGCAGCGGTGAGTTGCGAATTTGGCACTAACTTTAACGTCCCCGGCTTCGCGTCTTGGTAGTTGGCCCAGGCTGCTTTGAAAAAGACGGACTTGTGATGAGCAACTTGTTCCAGCAGGTCGAGGTTACCGAGTGCACGCGATCTGGCTTCGTGGGTGATCAACTGAGCCATGTCGTAGTAATGGCGTGACATCCGGTCGGCGAGGGGCTTGGCGGCATCCTGATGATAAAGCATGTGTAGGATCGTTGCTTTTTCCCAGAAGGTGCGCTCAACACCCAGGACCTTCACATTAATCTCGCCTGTGCCAAGCAGCTCAGGGAACGCTTGATGCACGTATGGCGAAATCACACGTGCCTCGGCCGGCAGGTGTACACCCCGCGCGCCGAATTCGAGACGTACGATGGGTTTGACGTAACCACCTGTGCCACCTGCCACCGACGGATAGGCAAAGAGCAGGGTCTGCGCATCGCTTGGATCGACCGACACTAAAAAATCCTGATCCAAACCAGCACCGAAAGCAGTCTGAATTTCTATCATAAGCGGGCCAGACACCACACCCTCAGCCGCTTTTTGCAACTCCTGAAGTAACTTCTTTTGCTGTTTTGTCGATAGGTCGAAGTGTTCGGGATCACGCTCACCTTCAAAGCCAAGCTGAGTCCGGTCGAGAGACAGATCTACATCCTCCGAAAAACGATGAATGACGCCATAGGCTTTGGAGAGGGAGGTCCCTCCTTTGAAGATCATATGATCCCCAAAGGAGGGTAGAGCGAAGAGCTGGTTTAAAGACCAGCAGACCCAGAAGTCTTTCTCAACGATTGGCTTGGACAGTCCAAGCTGCGCAGCAGCCTCCTGGAATGCCTCATCACGGTTTTCCGGTGTGTCGTTGGCGAACTGATCCATATTCAGGCATGCCCAACGATCTGCTGCACAATTGCGTGCATCCAGGCCGGTACGTGCTTGCTTTGCTTGGAGAGTTGCGCCCGGTCCTTGTCATCCAATGCACGAGCCAGTTTGCCGATCACTTGATCGTCGATCCGGTCCTTGCCGACATAACGCAATGCCTGAAACACAGCGCCAGTTTTCTGGCCCGCACCGACAAGCGTTTTTGGCGATGCATTCCGGAACTGGATCACCTGCCGACCGATCGTTTTGGTACGTGTCGGGCCATCGGTCATATAAGTCGGCTTGGACGGCACCTGGGTGGAAAGTCCCAACTGGTTGGCCGCCATAGCAGGAGAGAGTTGCAAGACCTGGTTGTCCTTGCGGGCAATTGCCTTGGCGATGTCATCCGCAGATGGCGAGAGCAAACCGAAGCGCGGGCTTTTTTTTGGGTAGTCGTACAATCCCCGCGTCAGGCGCCGGATCGTGCCATGATCGGCCAGACGCGACAATGCCTGATCCACGCTTGCACGGGATCCGATGTCCAGAAAGTCCGCTGGCGCATGGATTGCCCCACGGCCTTTCCTGATGATGCGCTGTTTGATATTCGCCATGATCATGTCATATCTCCATGTCAGAAAATATGGTATGTTTTTCTGAATGTCAATGTAGACATCAACCACACAACCTTACAGCTCGATCGACAAGGACACACTGCCCAAGAATCGGAAATGTGAGGGAGAAGCCTTGTTTGGTCTTGTCGTGTTTTAGTGCCGCCCCAAGTGCTCGTTTAAGCCACCATTCGTTCAAAAGCGACGGGGCTTTTCCAGCTCAGTGCTGAGTGACGTCCACTGCCCGGCAGGGTATCGCAAAGCGATATCCCGAGAGGGGCGTGGATTGTAAAACCCATTAATGTATTTGAAGACAGCAATCTCAGCCTGCCTGCGGGTGTCCCACGTATCCCGCCAGATTTGTTCCGCTTTAATGGTCTTGAAGAACGTTTCAACAGCGGCATTGAAGCTCCTATATTTGTCAACACGGGTTTTCCAGTGTTTCTGGCCTGCAAAGATGTGTAAAGATTTCGCGGACGATGTAGCGTTTCAGGCAGCGAATGATCTCACTTTTGCTTTTGCCGTCTTTGGTGCGTTTTCGAACATACTCGAGGGTAGGTTCGTGGTTTCTCATCCTGACAATTGCTACCCGATATAAAGCGGCGTTGGCCTGTCGGTTCCCACCACGATTGAGCCTGAACCGGTGCGTTTTCCCGCTGGACGCCGGGATCGGACAAACACCACACAATTTAGCCAGCGCTGCTTCAGATCGGATGCGGCCTGGATTGTCGCCAACTAGTATCAACATTTCCGCAATTGTCATTGTCGCGATTCCGTGAGAGGCCATCAAGCTGGGTGCCTTTGCTTCTACTAGGGCTTTAAGTTCCTTGTCGTGTTCTGCGACTTCGTCGTTCAACATCGACCAGCGACGCGCCAAAGAACGCATGGCAGCTTTGGCAGAAGCGGCTGTGGACGTAATCGGCCCTGGCCTGAATGCTGCAATGTGCCGGATCAGCGCGACCTTCCCTTTGATCTGGTCAATGCTATCGCGCAGTTCGGCGGGCGCATTAATAATCAGTGTTTTGAGTGTAACCATCGCCACAGAACGGCTTTTTACCGCTGTATCACGGGCGATCTTCAGGTGGCGGATCATCTCCACAGAACCTAATTGAGTATCCACTCATGGGTTCCAACCCTCCGACTTCCAGTCGGACCTGCTTTAGCGCGAAGAATCGTGTTATGGGTTTCCCCTTCCAGAAAATGAGCCGCAGCCGGAGTGGAGGCTCATTTTCTGGAAGGGGAAACCCATGCAATATAACACTGGCAAGCACTGCGTTTTCTACCACCGCTACCATCTCGTTTGGTCCACCAAGTATCGCTACAAAATACTGACAGGCGCGTTGCGTTTGCGGGTGCGAGACATCTGTCGCCAGGTCTGTGCTGAGAACGGGGTCGACATCTTGCGCGGGGTGCTCGAGCGATCATGTGCATCTGTTCGTGTCGGTGCCGCCGAAGCTCGCCATCTCGGATCTGATGCGCAAGATGAAGGGCCGTTCGTCATTCAAGGTGCAGCGGGAGTTTCCCGCGATCCGCAAGCGCTACTGGGGGCAACGGTTTTGGGGGCGCGGGTATTTTTCGACCACTAACGGTGCCATTACCGAGGACATTGTACTTCAGTACCTCGACAAACACATCGCCGATCCTACCGGCGCCAGCCGGTAGTCGTTCAGTTTTAGGTGCAGCGATTGCCTGTCCACTGAGAACGGATCGGGCAGCCCCCTCAGCATCAAGACTATCATTCTTACCGTGCTGGTAACGCAATTGCCGATTGGGCCGGGTGACCTCGATTACATTCAGGCCCAAAGACAACAGGTAGCGGGATAGGCCTGCGCCGTAAGACCCGGTCCCTTCGATCCCGAATGCCTGAACTGAACCCATTGACCGGGACCAGCTAATTAGTTCTGTATACCCCTTGGAGTTGGCTGGAACAGAGATAGCAGCAAGACGTGCGCCCTGTTCGTTAATAGCCACGGCAACATGGGTGGACTTGTGGGTGTCCACGCCAATGATAATATTTGCGGCCTTAAAACCTGTTTCAATAATAGACATTTGATCCCCTCGTTGATGATGCCCCGGCATCCGTTCAGAGAGGACAAGACTGTGAAGGGACGTCCCCGACAAGCTCCTATGAAGTCACATCTCGCCCGTTGCCAGGGCGACCTGATGGACGACACGTCAACGCAATGACACGGAGCCAATCGTAGCATGGGTCAGGCCATCAAGCCGCAATACCATACTCACAATCGTAACAATTTCCCTTGCCGCTCATGGATACCTTGAAGCCGTGTTGGCGCAGGATCTTCTGATAGTCGTGTGAACAATATTGGCTGCCCCGGTCAGTGTGATGGATACAACCTTTTGGTGGCGCTCGGAATGCAATGGCCATGTTCAAAGCTCTGATCGCCAAATCGCGCTTCATCCGATTGCTAACTGCCCATCTGTCACCCGACAGTGGTTTGCTTGCAAACCATGAGAGGGCAATGACGCGCCGAGAATGCAGGTCCAGGATCACGGCCAAGTACAGCCAACCTTCGCGGGTCCAGATATAGGTGATGTCACCTGCCCATTTCTGGTTTGGCTGATCGGATGTGAAGTTGCGATCCAACAGGTTCGGCGGGATATTGAACTTGTGATTACTGTCTGTCGTCACCTTGTGTTTGCGGGTTCTGATCACTGACATGCCGTTCTGACGCATCAAACGCCCGACACGGCGGTGCCCGATATCAAGGCCAATCTCTTTGAGTTCCTCAGTCATGCGTGGTCGACCATAGCTGCCAAGGCTGAGACGAGATTATTCCCTAATGTGCGCCAGCGTGACCAGATCAGATCGCTGCCGACGGCTGGCAGGACGGTTGCAGAAAGCACGCAAGCCGCGCGTGCTGACACCAACGACATGGCAAAGCCGCTTGGTTGGGAAGCTGCATCTGTGTTCTTCCCCTCTCGCGCATGTAAACATGTGCTGCCGGGCAGTGAATAAACCTAAATCTCATTGCTTTAGGCCCGCGAAGAACTGGGTGGCTTTTTTAGGATGTCCCGCTCCTCCTTGAGAATACGGACTTCGCGCCGAAGCCGGTCATTCTCTCGGGCGAGGCTCAAATCTTGTTTCGGCACCACATCCGTATCTCGGTGCGCTGTGATCCACTTGTTCAGCGTCGACATCCCGACGCCAAGATCATCAGCCACCTGCTTGCGATTCAACCCACTGGTCAATGCAATGCGCACCGCATCCTTGCGGAAATCATCCGTCCGTTTTAGTCCCATAGTCAATCTCCTTTGTTGCAGTAAATGCTATCAAAGGAGCGGCATCAAACCGCGACAGGTCCATTTCGAAGATCCCTAAGAGCCTTCTTAGCGACATAACAACTTGATAAAGCCTCAAAAAATTATCCGAATAGAGAATGTGCTTACAATTAACGGAGATGCAACGAAATACTGCCACCACTTCGGGGTGCAGCCATGACCATTACATGTTCGTAAAAAGCTGCTGGACAGTTTTGTACACTATGGGCAAAGGGCACTGAATAATGACTGGCTTACTTTCATTCTGGAGCAAGCTGCAACTGAGCAAGAAATTGCCTCTGCTGATTGCAGTGCCTACAATCTTTCTAACACTGGCATCGGGAATGATTTTTGCCTGGCAGGCGGGGAATGCTCTGAAAGAGCATCGCGAGACTGCCTATGTCACACTTCTAGACGAGCGACAGGACGCATTGAATAATTGGCTTGCCGGTCTTGAATCTCAGGCCCGCACCATGGTTGCCAGTCAAACCGTTGTCAGTGCGCTGCGGGATTTTGCTAATTCTTGGTATTCGCTGGGCGATACTCCGGGCGCGTATCTGCGTCAGGTCTATGTCACCGACAACCCGCATCCCGTGGGGCAAAAATCTGAGTTGCTCGATGCAGGCGACAAGAAAGCCTGGACCATACGGCATAAGAAATATCATGCAGGATTCCAGACCTTTCAGCAGGAACAGGGATTTGATGATCTGTTCCTTTTGGATCCTCTGGGCAATCTGGTTTACTCGATTGCCAAAGGAGAGGATTTTGCGACCAATGTGCTGACTGGTCCCTTCAAGGACAGCAGTCTTGGCGATGCCTTCCGTATTGGACTGGAGCTGGAACCGGGTGCTTTGCATATCACACCGTTGATGGCCTATGCGCCAAGCAATGGCGCGCCAGCGATGTTCATTTCCTCGCCGATCATGAAAGGTGACGCGATCATGGGCGTGCTGGTTCTGCGGGTCGAGATTGACCGGATGACCACCATCCTGTCGCAATCACGACTGCTGGGCGAAACCGGCCTTGTTTACGTCGTACGAGAAAACGCCATTGCACTGAATGCGTCCCCTCATGCCGATGGGCATGCGACCTTGGATCAACTGGGTGGCTCTCCTCAGATCACTGCGGCCCTTGCTGGTGAGACCCGTTTCTTCTCTGGGGTGGCTGGGCTATCGGGCAAAGCAGTGGAGGCTGTTTCGTCGCAGTTGTCCTATGCTGGCAAGCAATGGGGGCTTGTGCTGGAGATCGACAGCAACGAGGCATTGGCGGCTGAGACAAGCCTGAAACAGTCGGCCATGATGCAGGTGCTTGGCGTGTCTGCTATGGTTGCTTTGTTGGCCTGGTTGGCCGCACGTGGGGTCGGCAGAAGAATTGCAGCGCTGGCTGTCAGTGTCGAAAATATCGCGCATAAGGACTACGAAAGCGCAGTGGCCGGTCGCGACACAGGCGACGAAATTGGCACCATTGCCAAGACTCTGGAAGGTTTCAAAGCCGACCTGCAAGCCGCCGCCGCCGCCGAGCATGTGCGGGCCGAGCAGCAGCAAAACCAGCAAGATGTCGTTGCCAAGCTGAGTGTAGGGCTTGTGCAGCTTTCGGACGGGGATTTCTCGCAGCCGATCCATGAACCGTTCCCTGAAGGGCATGATCAGTTGCGTCAAGATTTCAATCGGACACTGGAAACCCTGAGCGCCACCGTGGTGGAAGTCGTGAGCACCGCTGGCAGTATTCGCAACGGAGCTTTGGAAATCAGCCATGCAGCGGATGATCTGTCGCGCCGGACCGAAAGCCAGGCGGCAACACTGGAAGAAACCGCTGCGGCCTTGGAAGAGATGACCACCAGTGTGAGGTCTGCCGCCGATGGGGCCCGCAGCGTTGAAGGCATCGTGAACGAGGCCCGAGACGAGGCCAAGAACAGTGGCGATGTGGTGCAGAATGCGGTGTCGGCGATGACCGAGATCGAGGCCTCGTCGCGCCATATCTCGCAGATTATCAGCGTGATTGATGATATCGCGTTCCAAACCAATCTGCTGGCGCTGAATGCCGGAGTTGAGGCGGCGCGGGCGGGCGACGCGGGTCGTGGCTTTGCTGTGGTGGCCTCAGAAGTGCGGGCTTTGGCGCAACGGTCTTCGGATGCGGCGATGGAGATCAAATCGCTGATCAGTGACAGCGCCAAGCAAGTGGATCAGGGCGTGGATCTGGTTGGCAAAGCCGGCGACGCATTGCACAAGATTGTCGAGCGCGTCAGCCATATTTCACAGCTGGTTTCGGAAATGGCCGAAGGGTCGACGGAGCAATCCACGGGCCTGGGCGAGATCAATATTGGGGTAACGCAACTGGATCAGGTAACTCAGCAGAACGCGGCCATGGTCGAAGAGGCAACAGCCGCCAGTCATCTGCTGAATTCTGATGCCACAAGATTGTCAACGTTGGTGTCAAAATTCACCGTAGCAGATGGAAACGGCGCTGCTGATACCGATTTTAGCACAACAAGTTTTGATGAGCCGCAGTGGGATGATGACGACTCCCAGTATCAAAATTTCGGTTAACTCCGGTCAATGCGGCTTCAGATCAGTGTTCATCAGATTAATTTTGTGCCCGCTCATCTTGTCCAGCCCGTCGGCCCTGTCCACGGCCTTCACCACGGTGTACCCGTAGGGCTTCAGTGGGAAGGTCCAAAACCCGGGAATTGGCAGAGCCGTCCACGCAGAGTATGGCCTTGGTCATTGTCTGCCGCATTTCACGATCATGGGGTTCGGTTTAAATTCGTGAGAGATAAAGTCTCGCGTCTTTAACGTGATCCATACCCAACCTCGCAGAAGTAGTTCCAGCACTCTTGCGGGCTTTGTCAGGTTGTAATGTCGCGACGGATCTTGGCCGCCATCTGCGTTCCGAACCGCTGGCACCAAATCCTGATGCTTTCATACGAGACGACTACACCCCGTTCGGCCAATAAATCCTCGACATCGCGCAGGCTCAGAGCAAACCGTTGGTACGCCCAGACGGCATAGGAGATGATGGACCAGGGGAAACGGAAACCCTTCAGGCGAGGCTGTGGAACTTGGCTGATCATGACAGATGGCTATGCGTGCAGCTGGGGCGCGTCAATAACATGACAAAGCCACATGTCCCACTACCTAAGAAACGTCAAGTAACCCAAACCGATACTGAGGCCGACTGAATATGGTATTTCCTGTAACCCTGTTACACCAGTTTCCCATGGCTTGGGTGGCGCTGAGCGATGACTGCGTCATCATGGATCATAACTACAAATTCTCAGTTTTGGTTGGGGCAAAGAACGTCCGGTTGGTTGGGCGTCGGCTCACTGAGTATTGGCACCCAAGTTGTCACGCCGATTTTTTGAATGGCATTGCCGAAACACTTGCGGTGACAGGGCTGACAGTGACGATTCATGTTACGCTCGCCACACCAGGGCGGCCAATTGATCTGCGGCTGTGCGGCGAGGCAATTGCTGACGAGACTAGCTTGGCCACGATATTATTGATGGTCGAGCCTATGATGCAAACGGGTTCCGCGGTTGTAATTACACCACTTGGGATGAACATTCAGCAGAGTGATCTAGCCGAAATGCTCATACGTCGCGGAGACACCCTTGCCGGATCGTGGATACTGGCAGCCAATGATGTCGCCTCTGATCTGTTAGGGCACTCCAAAGATGCCCTGGTGAAAGGTGGGCTTGAAAAGGCATTGGACTTGGATCTTGCAAAAGAGACCCTCGCTGACGCAGAAGCTGCGCTGCTAGCTGGACAACCATTCCAGACTACGTATCTGGAAAAAAAAGGGGACAGTTCGTATAGATTGGTCGATTGGCGACTGGCTCCACTCGATCCATCGGATCCGCAGTCACGGTACTGGTTGGATCGGCGAAGAATCCGGGGGCGTGACGGCCGTGCATTGGTAGGCGAAAATCAAACGGGTTTGATTTTCGAAGACCCAAACAAGCACGCAGCAGGCGACATTGGTCTTTGGACTTGGGATCTTTTGACCAATGAAAACAGCCTTTCACCACGCCTCTTGGCCTCGATGGGACACGATCTATCGGACGTTGATGATCTGGTCATGTTCCGAACAAATACCATGCATCCAGATGATCTAAAAATGGCGGAAAAGGTGGTGCGCACAGCCGTCGAAGATCGCCAATCGTTCAGCTATGTGGTTCGGATGAAGGGTGCCGACGGCCAATTCCGCCATATCCATATCCAAGGTCAACCTATTCTAGATAACAGCGGAATTCCCATTCAGCTGATGGGGACTGAAGTGGACATTACGGAGCAAGTTGAATTAAGGGACAAATTATTGCGAGCCGAGCAGATTGCACAAGTCGGAAACTGGTCACGGCGACTGGGTCAACCCGACATGTATTGGTCGCCTGAATTGTACCGAATTAACCGACTTTCACCGGAAACCTATAAACCGTCGTTAGACACAGTTAACGTAAGAGTTCATCCCGACGATCAAAATCTGGTTGCCCATGGTGAACACCGAATACTCAAAAAATGGCAACAAAATCCGGATATGGTTGATCGTGTCAGGGTCCGGATGATCCATCCTGACCAGACAATTCGGCATTGCGAAATCAGTGCAACTGTTGTGGTTGATGCAAATGGACAACCCTTTGAGCTGGTTGGAACAGTTCAGGACATCACTGAGTTGGTCGAAGCACAGCAACTCTTGCTTGACGCCCAAAAGGTCGAAGTTGTCGGGCAGTTGGCCGGAGGCGCGGCCCATGACTTCAATAATCTTCTATCCGTCATTCTGGGAAGCCTAGAGTTGTTGCAGGATGAGGATGATGCAGACGAATGCGCCGAATACATTCAAACGGCTTTGTCGGCGACCCATAGAGGGGCGGAGCTGACCCGTAACCTTCTGAGCTTTGCCCGGAAAGCGGTTTTGAACCCACGGCGATTGGTTCTGAACGATATCTTGGATGACATACAAAAATTGATCCGCCAAATCCTACCAATAACGATTCAGTTGGAGGTGAACACAGCAGAGGATCTCTGGTCGGTTCACGCGGACAAATCATCCTTTGAAAATGCCGTTCTGAATCTGGCAATCAATTCCAGGGACGCAATGCCCGATGGCGGGTTGATTAAGATCGATGTCGAAAACAAAACTTTATCTGATACCTATTCTGAAGAGCACCAGGAGACGTTGGAACCCGGTCGCTATGTTGTGTTCTCGTTGACCGACACAGGTGCAGGAATTCCTGAACACCTGATGCGAGAGGTATTTACTCCTTATTTTACAACGAAACCAGTCGACAAAGGGAGTGGGCTTGGCCTGTCGATGGTACATGGGTTTGCACGCCAATCGGGCGGCGGATTGCGCCTTTATTCCAAGGTTGGAATGGGCACCACGGTAAAATTATTTTTCCAAGCCTCGGACCAGGAAAGTCTAGGAGAAGACTATGAAATGGTTACTAGATCGCGTTAGGGGAACCCTGATAGCGGCGGTCAGAGCCGTTTTCTGTAAGCCAAAGTTGAAGCTTTTTTAACTTCGTAACGTTGCCAGACATCATCGTTTAGAAAAATTCTGTCTGGCTATTTGTCATTGTTCTATTGAAGTTTGCAAGGAGTACGGCTCGACCACATCATTGATTTCAGCCGTGAAGCGGCCCGCTTTGATGGCACCGCGGGCGATCATTTTCACAGGCATAATTGGAACAGGTCGCATAGCTGTGAAAAAATTAGGTCCTTGATTTCTCGAACGCCGTCCAAGCGGTTTCAAACGCGGCAAAATCAAATCCATCTTTCACCGCAGCATCCAATACGATGCGCTCGGTTTTATGCAGTTTGATGATGGCATCTTCCAAACTGTCGATAACATCATCAGGAATGACCAGCGCGCCGTGGCGGTCGGCGTGTATTAGTCCGCCTGGTTTGACGGTCATACCAAAGATGGACACTGGCGTGTCGATTTCCTGGACGTGGACAAAACCGTGGCTTGGGCCAATCGATCCGGCGACAACTGGAAAACCGTCGGGCAGGTCACCAAGGTCTCGCATGACGCCGTTGGTCAGTGCGCCTGACAGGCCTAACCCTTTGTGTACTGTGGTGTTTATCTCTCCCCAATAGGCGCCAATGCAGTCGGGGTAGTCGGTGTCTTCGACAACTGCGACGGATGGGGCGGGGCCTTGCGACATGTATTTGTAATAGGCCATGCGCCGGGCCCGGATGACGTCGGGGGCCTCGGTTGGTGGCGTTACGGCTGCGATTTTGGCCGTACGGGCGTATCCCACGATGGCGGGCTCGTCCGGGGCCGAGCAGAGCATGGTGCCACGGGTAAAATCGTCGAACCCGCGCTTGCCTTGGGCGACTTCGATGGCGTTGCAAACGGTGGGGGTGTCGACGCTGCGGAGCAGTTTCAAAAGCGAAGGTGTCATGTGTCCTCGAGCCAGCGGATTAGGGCCGCCGTTGTGGTTTCGGGTTGTTCCAGGGTGGGCAGGTGGCCTGCGTTATCGACGATCTGCAAGCGGCTGTTGGACAGCAGATCAAGCATCATCTCGTGGCGTTCAATTGGGCAGAGCTTGTCTTGGTCCCCGCAAAGCACCAGCGCAGGACCGGTAAATTGGCGCAGGGTGTCGCATTGATCGGGGCGATCGCGCAGGGCAAGGGATTGGTTGATAAATACCTCTGGCCCCAAGTCCAGTGCCATGGTCAGGCACAGATCCAGAATGGGACTGTCGAGTGTATCGTTTGCCAGATAGTTGGGCATCATGTTCTCGCGCATTACGCGGGACAATTCACCGTTTTTGACAGCCTCGATCTGTGGGGCACGGCGGTCTTGAACCTCGGGCAGCTCTGCTAGTGGGTTTGTGTCGAGCAGAGCAATCCGATCCACCCTGTCCGGCGCCTGGCGCAGGACCTCCATTGCAAGAATGCCGCCCAATGAGAGACCGGCCAGCGCAAAACGCGGTGGCGCGCATTTCAGGATTTCTGCGGCCAGGGCCTGCATGGTTTCGTGGCCGCCGATTGGAGCTGTGACCAAGGGAAAGCGCCCGGAAAGCACGTTGATTTGGGGCTGGAAAAGCCGGGCATCACACATCATTCCGGGCAGCAAAAGGAGAGGTAGCCCCTGTTGATTGTTCAATTTGATATCCTCTTTGTCGTCGGTCACAGGTGGCCCGCCTGGGTCAACTGGCGCGCTGTTAGCCAGCCATCCAGACGCCACAACCCCCAGGCCAGCGGAATGGCGGCCAGTCCTCCAATCACATAGGCGAGCGGTTCGTCATGGAAACTTTCCAGGGCTTGTGTGTAGGCGTGGATGCAGGCGAAGGTGACAGCCGTGTTGAACAAGCCGCGCTGGTTCGAATGGGCGAACCAGCCAATCGCCCCTGCCAGCCCAATCGCCCACAAAACGGAATAGAAATTGGCCGAGATGAACATCGCAGTTTCACGAAAAGCGTCGCGTGCCTCGTACCAGCTGCTGTAAGTGCTGCTATCCCAATCACCGTATCTGCTGGCTCCCCACAGTGTTTCGCCGATGTAATCGCCCCACAAACTGCCAACCAGTGCACAGAGATTGGCAACAATGAAGGCCATCACTGCCAAAGTCATGGCATGTCTGGACAGGCGAGTGGATTGGGTGCGCGCCATAAACAGAAGTGCAATTACAAGCAGCAGCATCTGCAAAATGGACAGTGTCGATTCTGGCGAATAGAACACATATGCGGCATGGAAATAGAAGGTGCTGGTGTCCAGTGCCTGAGCAAAAGGCACAATGGCCAGTGCTGTTATCAGGCGGACATCGATGAACCAGCCTGCGCCCGCGATCGCCAATGTTGCGTAGAGATAGAATAGGGAAATCAGGGCTCCGTCGATTTCGCCTTGGTTCAGTAAAAAGCCAAGACCGATCAAGTGAAGCGCCAGACCCATCAGCAAGATTGAACCGGCAACAAAGCGCCCGGTTGTCTTTTGTTTCTTCAGGGCAAAGACACACAGCGCAGCCACCAGTGCCCCAGCAGGTGCCATGATCCAGCCGGCTATGTCTGAATACTTGTCGATCAGTTCTATGCCGGCGCCGCCGATCAACATCCCTGCCCCAATCAGGGCTGAGGCATTTCCAAAAAAGGTGAAGTCAGAATGGTCTGCCCGCAAGATCAGTATACCGATTCCAAGGAACAGCATGCCAACGATTGCGACGGATAGTGCTGATGCCAGCCAGAAGATAAAACCACCCGTCGCAGATAATATGCCAAAGCAGAGAATGGCGTTGATGGCCATTGCGACCATCAACTTGCGCGACCGCAATTCTATTTCCGCTTGTGCGGTCTTGGGAATAATGGCGTCTGCCACCAGTGCGTCTGTATCAGCTAAAACAATCATCGTTACCTCCATGAACGGTGTTCACAACTGTGATCGCACAGATGTGAACACCGTTCAAGAAAATTATTACGAGACCGCTTGGCATCACCTTAGTCGGTCCAGGTTGCGCC
>MAAC01010687.1_pt1 | contig 14618 bp, 11 predicted proteins | sample 1115981 | NCBI WGS metagenome assembly MAAC01 (sample SAMN04961126, study PRJNA320927) | seawater metagenome | isolation source: sample BD02T64 sea water enriched with oil for 64 days | place: USA:Gulf of Mexico | collected 2013-07-27 | reverse complement strand
AAAACCTGGAACTGGTAAATCTGTCCGGTTTTGACAAGAAGTTCCCGTGGCAACTCTCCGGCGGGATGCAGCAACGCGCTTCCATTGCGAGGGCTTTGTCCTTTGATCCCGAACTTCTTTTGATGGATGAGCCCTTTGGTGCGTTGGATGAGATCGTAAGAGACCATCTGAACGAGCAGTTACTCAGGCTTTGGGATAAAACCAATAAAACCGTCCTCTTTGTGACCCACTCAATCCCTGAAGCCGTTTTCCTCTCTTCCAAAATCGTTGTTATGTCGCCACGTCCGGGCCGGATTTATGATGTGATCGATTGCAATCTTCCACGTGATCGGGGTTTGGATATTCGTGAAACCCCCGAATTTCTTGAGATTGCTCATCGTGTTCGTGAAGGTTTGAAAGAGGGCCATAGCTATGACGACTGAGGCAATGATAACGCCCGGTCACATGGGGGCGCAAAGTTTGTGGTCGCGGTTGATGTCGGGCAAGGTGGGTCCGGTGCTTGTGATTGTATTGGCAATTCTCGCAATTTGGTATTTTTCTGCGGTTGTACTCAACACCCCTTTTCAAAAAGATATCTACAAGCGGGGCAATGTTGAATGGTCCACAGAGCAGTTGATTTCAGATACCTTGTCACAGAAAAGACCTGTGTTGCCCGCTCCTCATCAGGTAATGGTTGAGCTGTATAAAACCACGGTTTTGAAGAATATTACGTCAAAGAGATCCCTTGTCTATCACAGCTGGATCACGCTTTCGACCACGCTTCTGGGCTTTGTGATTGGTACTGTTTTGGGCATTCTCCTTGCTGTGGGTATTGTTCATAACAAAAGCCTGGAAAAGAGCTTGATGCCCTGGATTATTTCATCGCAAACGATCCCGATCCTTGCCATTGCGCCGATGATTATCGTGGTGCTCAATGCCGTTGGTATTCAAGGAATTTTGCCTAAGGCTTTTATTGCGACCTACCTCAGTTTCTTCCCGATCACCGTTGGTATTGTAAAAGGCTTACGTTCGCCAGAGGTTATCCATCTTGATCTGATGCGGACTTACAATGCATCAAACTGGAATCTGTTTTGGAAATTACGCTGGCCGTCTTCAGTGCCGTATCTTTTTACAGGTATGAAAGTTGCCATCGCGACCAGTCTTGTTGGTGCCATCGTTGGTGAGCTTCCAACAGGTGCTGTTGAAGGACTTGGCGCACGATTACTCGCGGGATCTTATTACGGTCAGACAATCCAGATCTGGTCTGCCTTGATCGCCGCGGCTTTACTTGCTGCGGCACTGGTGGCCATCGTTGGGATATCCAACAAAATTGTTCTGAAAAAGATGGGGATGGCGCAATGATTAATTTTCGTCAAACCCTGGCCATTATGGCAGGATTGTTAGCTCTATCGGCAATCATATTACCTTTGGGTGAAGTGGATGGTGTATCGCAATCCCTCTGGGTTGATAGTGGGTTAGTGACATTTGCTGTTACTGGGATGCTGACAGCAATAGCGATCGTCTTATTCAAGTTTAAAGGCTTGCTTTCCGATGGAGTTATGATTGTCTTGCCCCACGCCGGGGCCTGGCTTTTTCTTTCCAGATTAGACGTTCCCGAGCAAAAGCTTTCTTCTGGCTATTGGTGTCTGGTCATTGCTTCCTGGCTCTTGGCCTGGCTACTTGTTGATCAACTCTCGGCCAAAACCACGCGATCACTTGTGGTGAAACGCTTCTACAATATTGTGGTGCCGGTTATCTTTGGTGTCTGGCTCTTGATCCTATGGGAGGCTGTGGTTCGCGGCTTACATATCCCTACGGTTTTATTGCCGCCGCCAAGTATGATCGGGGTGCGCTTTATGGCATCCACCTCAATCCTCTGGGCTGACTTTCAGCAGACTTTCCTCAAGGCGGTATTAATCGGTTATGTCCTCGGGTGCGGCAGTGCCTTTATCACCGCGATCCTGATCGACAGAAGTCCGTTCCTCCAACGCGGGCTACTGCCGATTGGTAATTTGGTCAGTGCTCTGCCGATCATTGGGGTCGCCCCGATTATGGTGATGTGGTTCGGATTTGACTGGCACTCCAAGGCTGCTGTTGTCATTATCATGACCTTCTTTCCCATGCTGGTGAACACAGTTGCCGGGTTGTCGATTACTTCTTCTATCGAGAAGGACATGATGAAGACCTATGCGGCAAGCTATTGGCAGAGTTTGTTCAAGCTGCGTTTGCCGTCGGCATTACCTTTTATTTTCAATGCCTTGAAAATTAACTCAACTCTTGCCATGATTGGTGCCATCGTTGCCGAGTTCTTCGGTACGCCGATTGTTGGTATGGGTTTTCGAATTTCAACCGAAGTTGGCCGTATGAACGTCGATATGGTCTGGGCTGAGATTGCAGTGGCTGCGCTTGCGGGAACTGCTTTTTATGGAATCATGAACGTCATAGAACGGGCATGTACATTTTGGCATCCATCTTTTCGGAGTGGAAATTGACCTCTTTTCGGTCAACTCCAAAACGGAATGCTGGTTCCATTAACAGGGAGATAATAATGAAAAAAATGTTATTAGGTGCTGTTGCTTTAGCTTTTGGAGCTGCTGGGGTATCGGCACAGGCTTCTGATACTGTTAATCTGCAGCTCAAGTGGGTAACGCAGGCACAGTTTGCAGGTTATTACGTTGCCGAAGAAAAAGGCTTCTATGATGACGCGGATCTGGATGTGAATATCAAGCCGGGTGGCCCTGATATTGCGCCTCCACAGGTTATTGTCGGTGGCGGTGCCGATGTTGTGGTTGACTGGATGCCTTCTGCCTTGGCTTCACGCGAAAAAGGCGTGCCATTGGTCAACATTGCCCAGCCTTTTAAAACATCAGGCATGATGCTGACCTGTCGCAAGGAAACCGGTATAAAATCTCCCGCAGATTTTAAAGGTAAGACCCTTGGTGTCTGGTTCTTTGGAAATGAATATCCGTTCTTGAGCTGGATGTCCAAGCTGCAAATACCAACGACGGGTGGGGATAATGGTGTTTCCGTTTTAAAGCAGGGTTTCAACGTTGATCCAATCCTTCAAAAGCAGGCTGATTGTGTCTCTACAATGACTTACAATGAGTATTGGCAGATTATTGACGCAGGTATTCCAGCGAGTGAGCTTGTGGTTTTCAAGTACGAAGAGCAGGGCGTTGCGACGCTGGAAGATGGTCTTTATGTCCTGGAAGATAACCTTAAAGATCCCGCCTTTGTTGATAAGATGGCCCGCTTTGTTTCTGCCAGCATGAAGGGGTGGGCGTATGCACGCGAGCATCCTGAAGAAGCTGCAAATATTGTGCTCGATAACGATGCGACTGGTGCACAGACTGAAAAGCATCAGGTTCGGATGATGGGTGAAATCAACAAACTGACTGCCGGTTCTGATGGCAAGCTTGATCCTGCCGATTACGAGCGCACAGTTAACACGCTCCTCGGTGGTGGTTCTGATCCCGTGATTACAAAGAAACCAGAAGGTGCCTGGACTCACGTCGTTATGGACGCAATCAAGTAATATTCCTTTAGAGGGGTATGGATGTAATAATCCGGGTTGGTTTTTGATAAACCAACCCGGATTTTCTTTTACAATTTTCTAATTTTAACAATATAAATAAACTTCTACTGTATGTTGTGAAGGGCTATTTAATTGATCGTACAGGGGCGAAAATTTGCAAGGCTCTAACTGGTTAAATGATGTTGAAATCACCTCGGCAATTCAACATCTTGAATTTCCAAGACTAGGCACGCCCGTTAATATGGCTGTGGCCTCTGCACTCACCCAGATGGAAAACAGTCAGTGGTGGTCCCTTGAGAAAATCCAGGAAGTTCAATTTCGTCAACTGTTCCAGCTCATCACCCACGCGATCCACACAGTCCCGCATTACAAAGATCTTGTCCTGCCGGGATCTCCTGAAGAGCTTTTGAATATATGGCACGACATTCCTATTCTGGAACGTGGAGATATCGGGGGGCAGGGGGATAGTCTGGTATCAACCAAGCCACCGCGCAGTCATGGCAAAATCACGACACAGTTTACATCGGGATCAACCGGGCAACCTATCGCCGTAAAGAATACGCAACTTAGCCGTATTTTTTGGCGTGCCTTTACAACAAGAGATCATATCTGGCACGGGCGTGATCCGAAATGGAAATTGGGCCACATCAGGATCGCGAAAAAGGGGCAGGCAGAATATCCCGGAACTAAAGGAATGGGGTGGGGGGCGTCAAAAGGTCGAAATGCTCTCATCAAGACGGGACCTGTTGCTGGCCTGAACATTAATGCGACGATAGAACAACAAGCTGAATGGCTTATGAGAACCGATCCGGAGTTTCTGATTACTTATCCAAGCCTTATACAGAGATTGGCTGAGTATTGTCTCAAAAAAGGATTGAGGCCGGAAAAATTACAACAGGTTGAGACCATATCCGAAGTTCTCACTGATAAAGTCAGGTTACTTTGCCAAGAAGCGTTCGGGGTTAAAATTGTTGATCTCTATTCAACACGTGAGCTTGGGTATCTGGGGCTGCAATGTCCGGATAACAATCATTATCATATCCAAAGTGAGGGCGTTTTTCTCGAAGTCGTCGATGAAGAGGGAAAAACCTGCCCGCCAGGATTTCCAGGTAAAATCTTGGTGACGCCGCTGCACAATTTTGCCATGCCCTTGATCCGCTATGCAGTCGGGGATTACGGGGTTCTTGGTGAGCCCTGTTCCTGTGGCCGTGGACTGCCTGTATTGAAGTCCATTCTCGGGCGAGAGCGCAACCGTTTGCGCCAACCGGACGGAACCCATCGCTGGATTGCGGTTTCTGCAACGGGGTATGGTGAACTGCTCAATATTGCCCCGATCAGAGAGTATCAAATCGTACAGACATCACTGGAACAGCTTGTCTTTAATGTTGCTGTGGAGAAGGATCTCACACAGGAACAGAGTGACAAGATTTCTAAATGGGCACAGCTTTCCCTTCACTTTCCGGGGGAGATCATTGTCCATTCGCACCGGGAGCTGGAGCGTTCGGCAAATGGTAAGCTTGAGCTTTTCAAAAGCCTTATCAAGTAACTCTGATATCGCACGTTTAGTGTTCCCCAAACGAATTGTCCAAGGCGCGGCAAATCGGTTTTAAAAACGTGAGTGATTTTTTCTGTCTCGGGTATGGACTGTGCACTCAAAGGTCCTTAATCTTTCTCCCATAAAACAAGAATAATTTTTATCTGGGAGTTCCTTATGAAAAAACACCTTTCCGGTATCGTGACGCTCGCGGCTGGTCTTTGTCTTTTTGCAGCTACGGCACAGGCCGATTACTCTTTAAGTATTCTTCATATCAACGATTTGCATTCGCGCATTCTGCCCGTGAACAAGTATGATTCTACCTGCGGTGACGAAGATCTTGCCGAAGGTAAGTGTTTCGGTGGTTTTGCTCGTGTTTCCCAGGCCCTGAATGATCGTCGGGATGCTCTTGAAGGGGTGGGTAAAAATGTCCTCGTCCTTGACGGGGGTGACCAGTTTCAGGGATCGCTTTTTTATACCAAGTATAAAGGGCAGGCCACGGTTGAGTTGATGAATAAAACTGGCTTTGATGCCATGACCATTGGTAATCACGAGTTTGATGATGGTCCGGAAAACCTGCTCGCATTTCTTAAAAAAGCCAACTTCCCGGTTATCGGGGCGAATACCATCGCAATGTCAAATTCTGTGCTAAGAGGGCAGTTTGCCAGCTCGGTAGTTTTGAAAAAAGGCACAGAAAGAGTCGGTATCATTGGTGCTTTGGCAGAAGACACAGATGAGACTTCGAGCCCAGGCTCGGACATTAAACTTTTCAATATCGTTGGTGCGGTTCAACGTGTCGTTGATCAAATGGAAGCTCAGGGAGTTAACAAAATTATCCTTCTGAGCCATGCGGGTGTGCCAAGAGATATCGAAGTTGCAGAACAGGTTACAGGCCTTGATGTGATTGTTGGGGGCCATAGTCAGGTTTTACTCTCCAATAGTGATGATAATGCTTATGGACCTTACCCTGTTGTTGCGGTTTCTAAAAATGGCACGAAGGTTCCTATTGTACAGGCTTATGCTTATTCAAAATATATGGGTGAATTAAACCTGATTTTTGATGACGAAGGGGTTGTTAAAGGATGGAGCGGTGATACTATTCTTCTCGATAGCTCTTTTCCTGAAAATCAAGCAATGAAAGTTCGGATAGCAGAGCTTTACATTCCCTTGAAAGAAATCGAAAAACGCGTTGTTGGTATTTCAGCGACAGTGATCGAAGGAAGTCGGAGTGTTTGCCGTGCGGCAGAATGCGAAATGGGTAATCTGATTGCCGATGCTATGCTTGCCCGCGTAAATGAAAATGGTGGAGACGCTGTTATTGCCCTTCAAAACGGTGGGGGTGTCCGTGCATCGATTGATGCTGGTCCGGTGACCATGGGTGAAGTTTTGACCGTTCTGCCTTTCCAAAACTCGATAGCCACTTTCAAACTCAAGGGGTCGGACTTTATTGCAGCACTTGAGAACGGTTTGTCCAAGGTTGAAGAAGGTGCGGGTCGCTTCCCACAAGTTTCCGGTGCCCGATATATCTGGAACCCTGCTGCAGACCCTGGTTCTCGCGTTGTTTCTGTTGACGTTGGCAGCGAAAAAGCGGGCTTTACGCCGCTTGATCCAGAAAAGATCTACAGCATGGTCACGAATAATTATCTTCGCGGTGGTGGCGATGGATATAAAATTTTGGCGACAAATGCGATAGATCCTTATGACTTTGGTCCAAATCTGGAAGATGCGCTGGCTGAATATATCGGTGAAAAAGGCCCGGTGAAAGGTTCTATAACCGGCCGTATTACCGTTCAGAAATAGATAACAACTGGGCATCTCTTTGACACTAAAAGGGTTCAGCCGAAAGACTGAGCCCTTTTAAACGTCTGGTTCTCCAGATAATTTGCGATCTCAATTCAGGTTGTAAAGCTGTTCCTCAATCTGGATAAGCACAGGCTTTCCTGTTGAAACCGCTCTCTCAAGAGCATTGGGAAGATCATTGGCTGATTGCAGGTGTTCGGCGTGAAGTCCGTAGGCGCGTGCAATCGCCGGGAAATCCGGGGTGGTTAGATCAACCCCTTCCGGTTTAATTTTGTTATCTTCCATATAGCTTTTGATTTCCCGGTATCCGTCATTGTTCCATACCAGAATGATAACAGGCGTTTTGGCATCCATTGCAGCGCCAAGCTCACCAAGGGTGAATTGAAGGCCACCGTCTCCCGTAAGGCAAATTACTGGACGCTCGGGTGTGGCGAGTTTTGCGCCGATGGAAGCGGGAAGAGCGTATCCCAATGTGCCAAATCCAGTTGCTGAGTTCATCCAGCCTTTTGGTTGGTCAGGTGAAAAATACAGATTTCCGGCATAGATTGGTTGGGTAGAATCTCCGACGATAATGGCACCGGGTAGCGCAGTGTTAATCTGGTGGAGAAAATCTATCTGACTATTAATTTCCGGGGTAAGTTCTGATCTGGCTTTGTCGTTTGTCTTTGCTGCTCTTTGTGCGCCGCTTTTTTGCTGCTCGATGTTTTGAGATCCGACTTTTTTAGAAGCTGAAATGGATTTCAACAATTCCTGCATGGTTAATCCAGCATCACCGACGATGGCAAGGTCAGCTTGAGCATTACGATGTAATTGCGTGGCGTCTATATCTACGCGTATCAGAGTGCCCGGTATTTTGAAATTGTTGTCGTAATACATATCAAAATCGGTTGGGCCGAGCTCTGTCCCGATAGCGAGAACAACATCTGATTCCTCGATTAAATCTCGGACTGCACCAAGAGAAGGGCTTGCCGGGATAGCAAGGGAATGATTGGAAGATAGCAGACCGCGTGCATTGACTGTCATGATAACGGGGCTGTCAATGGCTTTTGCCAAGGCTTCAACAACGGCTGGTTCACCTTTAAATCCGCCACCAATGATGAGTACAGGGTTTGTTGCGCTTGTACAAAGGCTTGAGGCGTATTCTATGGCTTTAGATGACGCCTGGGGTGATGCGATAGAAGGGAAAGCCTGAGGGCAGGGAAGGTACTCGGCGGAGGCTGACATCAAATCGATCGGGATCTCGATATGAACCGGGCGGGGACGGCCACTGTTGAAAATAGCAAATGCACGGGCCATGGCTTGAGGTAAATCAGCCGGGTCCGTTATAGAGTAACTAAAGGCGGAAACCTGTTCCATAAAAGCTGTTTGGTTGGGTAGTTCATGCAGATGACCGTTTCCATGTCCCTGATCCTTGAGACGATTGACCCCTGAGATCACCAGCATAGGTATTGAGTCTGCGTATGCCTGCGCCATGGCCGTCGCAATATTCGTCAGACCCGGCCCGGTTATGATCAAGCAGACACCCGGTTTCCCGCTAACCCGGGCATAGCCGTCAGCCATAAAACCGGCACCTTGTTCATGGCGCGGGGTATGGTGGATAATCTTTGACGCTGCCAAACCTCTGTATAGCTCAACCGTATGTACGCCGGGAATGCCAAAAACACGATCAACGTCATAACTTTCGAGTAATTTTATGAGGTATTCACCAAGGGTCGTCATGTTCAGGTTCTCACAAAAGGCTGGTTAAGCGATGGCGCGTGTATCGGTCCGTGAATTCACAAAGTGGCACAGTCGCTTGCACCCTTCGGTGATCTGGTCTTCGCCCAAGGTGAAAGAAAGTCTGATGTGGCCGCTTGCGCTCTCGCCAAACGGGGTGGCATCAAGGACGCATACACCTGTTTTGGCATAGAGTTGTTCTGAAAACTCCAGACTTGTCATTCCGGTGGCTCTTACATCGACCATTAGAAACATTCCGGCTTCCGGGTTATGAGCCGCAAGCGAAGGCGCAGCTTCCAGTGACGTGAGCGTTAAATCTCTACGGCGTTGATAGATCATCTTCATTTTTTGGGGTTCATCGGCAAGATCTGTAAGAGCTACCATCGCAGCTTCCTGAGAAAAGCCGGGGAGGCCATAAAGCATACAGAGCGCGACTTTTTCCATCGCGAGAATAAGCTCTTGAGGGCCAATAGCCCAACCAATACGCCAGCCAGTCATGGCATGGGATTTTGACAAGCTGCTTATGGTAACGGTTCTTTCTGCCATACCGGGGAGAGACGCAATGGAGAGATGTTCGCCGCTGAAAATCAGATCGGCATAAACTTCATCCGAAATCACCCAGAGATTATGTTTTATAGCAATTTTTGCAATGCCATCCAGCTCGTCTTTGGTCAATACCACGCCGGTAGGATTGTTGGGTGTGGTGATGAAAATGGCTTTTGTCTTTGGTGTGATGGCAGCCTCTATGGCAGAGATGTTAGGGCGAAACCCGTCATTTGCACGTTGAGCAACGCGGACTATCTTGGCCCCTGTTACCTGAATACTGGCTTCATAGGTGATATACATAGGCTCAAGTGCAATAACTTCATCACCTGCTGTCGCAATGCAGAGTGAAGCGGTAAAGAGGCCACACTGTGCACCGGCCAGAACAATAACATTTTCAGGTGTTACGTTTCGTCCTGATTGATTGTTGTGGCGCTGTGCAATGGTTTGCCTTAAGGGCAACCGTCCTTTGATTTCGGCGTAGTGAGTATCTCCGGAAGTCAGTGCATCACAGGCCGCCTGGGAAATTTTCTCAGGTGTTGCAAAATCAGGATCTCCAACACTCATGATGATGACATCTTTGCCCGCAGCTTGTTCTTTCAGGGCCTTGCTGTGAAGGTCCCAGGCTGATGCACCCGAACCTGTAACGCGTTCTGTAAGGGGAGAGAGCCGCATGTTTACCGCCTGTAACAATAAAATTAAGTGACCGTAATCACCTGCTTTGCGGTGACCAAGTTCTTATGGTATATTAATCATAACTGAACAAACGTTCAACTAGAAAATTTCAATATTATCCGACTTGTAATTATCAGGCCTTTTCTTTGTGCCCCTTTCTTGAATAGACTACAGCCTAATTTCAAACACTTTGCGGATACCATGACTGATACGCCGAAATTATCTCCTAAATTCAGGAGACAAGCACCGGATGAACGTAAAAAGACGCTTGTGGAAGCTACGATCAGGTGCCTTGAAAAAAAGGGCAGTGACGGACTTTCTGTGCGGAGTATCAGTGCGGAAGCGGGAATATCAGTTGGGCTGATCAATCACCACTACCCAAGTAAAGATGACCTGATCGCGGATGCCTATGAAAAGCTTGCCATGGATATTCTCGAGCATGTTGTTGATCTGGTGGTGGAAAGCGGAGGCACCCCGCGTGAGAGGATGAGTGCTTTTTTTAAGGCTTATTTTTCGTCGGTGGTTCTTGATCAGAAGTTTCTGCGGATCTGGATTGTTTTTTGGCATATGTCAGATAAATCGGAAAAAGTTCGTTTGTCACACGACAAGACAAATGCAGGTTTCAGACAGCAAATTGAAATCATGTTAAGGGATCTGGGCGAGTTACCGGAAACGCCCGACTTTAATTACCGTCTCGCTGCAATTGGTCTTTCGGGTATGTTGGATGGCTTGTGGCTGGAGTGGTGCCTGAACCCTGAAATATTTGCCCCCGAAGAAGGCTTAAAGATTTGTGAATCCTGGATTGATGGCTTGATGGCAGGCTCTTTCCGTCTATAGTGTTTCTTTAAGATTAGTTCGTAACCTATTAATATTATTAAATTTATAAGTCGAAACTAAAACCAGTAGCGGGATATTTGAATTTTCTAGTTGAACATGTGTTCAGCTATGGTATCGTTTTGCGCGCTGGGAAACAAAAATATATCAGTGAAAAACAACAGAGCTTTAGGACCAAAGAAACGGGATAACCTGTTCGGTCCTCATTCCTACAGGGAGGAAGTAATGAAGTTATTTAAATATACATTGTTAGCGGGTGTGATGGTCATTGGTGCGACATCTGCATTTGCTGGCGAAGCACTTGATCGTGTTATGAACAAGGGCACACTTGTTATCTCTACCGACGCTGAATACCCACCTCAATCATCTATCAATGCCGATAATGAACTGGTTGGTTTTGATGTTGATATTGGTCGTGCCATCGCAAAGCATATGGGGGTCGAAGCTGAATTCGTTACCCCTGGCTGGGATGTGATTACGGCGGGTCATTGGGCTGGTAGATGGGATATGTCTGTTGGATCTATGACACCGACAAAAGCACGCGCAGAAATGTTAGACTTCCCTGTGGTCTATTATTTCACGCCAGCTGCGCTTGTTGTGCATGAAAAGAATAGCTCAATTCATCAAACAAGTGATGCATCCGGTAAAAAAATTGGTGTTGGTGTATCAACCACTTACGAAAGCTATCTGCAAAAGAAACTGGTAATTGAAGCAGAGAATGTTCCGAAATTTTCATTCATTGTTGATGACGCCGATATCCGCACCTACGATTCAGATGTCTTGGCTCTGGATGATCTTCGTCTCGGAGATGGCGTGCGACTAGACGCTGCTTTTACCGCTCTGCCGACTATTCTTGAAGCTCAGAAAAATGGCTACCCGATCAAAGTCGTTGGTCCTGAAGCTCTGTTTATGGAGCCTTTGGCGATTGCAACGGATAAAGGGGATGCTGAATTTAATGCCAAGATTAAAGATGCTGTAACTGCTTTGCGTGCTGATGGTACTCTTTCGAAGATTTCGGAAAAGTGGTACGGCGGCGACCTGACCCAGTAGAGATCTGATCAGTGAACCAGATGTTTACGGAAATTTGGGAGCGACCGTCAGCACGACGGTCGCTTTTCTTCATCCTGGTCTATCTCTCTCTCTTGAGCATAGATTTCTCCAATCTCTATGAGGGCACGAACTTTGTATTGGGGCTAACCACCCAGATCGAATTGACCCGTGGAATTATGGCAGCAGCGATTGTGCTGAATTTCGTGTTGATTAAACGCCTTCCAAACCGGACACAGCTCTATGTTACCTGGGTGGAACTACTCGTTCTGTTTTTGTATTTCTTCTACAGTTTTGACCTGTCTTATGATTTTATCTGGTCAAGACTTCCCCATTTACTTGGTTTTGGCCTGAAGAGCGGGTTCCTTATGGGGGCAGCTCTAACGATATTTATTTGTGCTGTTTCGATCGCTTTTTCGACAATACTTGCTTTGATTGCTGCTTTAGCTCGGTTGTCGAATAATGGTATGGCGCTTGGAATTTCAACCTTTTACATCTCGTTTTTTCGCGGCACACCGTTGTTGTTGCAAATATTGCTGGTGTATCTGGGTTTGCCCCAAATCGGAATTATTCTTGATCCTATTCCGGCGGCTATTATCGCGCTTTCCCTTTGTTATGGCGCTTACATGGCCGAGATTTTCCGGGCAGGTATCCAGGCCATTCCAGCAGGACAGCGTGAAGCTGCGATTGCACTCGGCCTAACTGATTCACAAGTCATGCGTCTGGTGATTTTTCCTCAAGCAATCCGGCTTATCGTCCCGCCAACGGGTAACCAGTTTATCGCGATGCTTAAGGATAGTTCATTGGTGTCCGTACTTGGAGCGTGGGAACTTATGTATATGTCACGAACCCATGGACGCGCCGAATTCAAGTACATGGAGATGTTAATCTCTGCTGCTCTGATCTATTGGATGTTATCGATCGGATTTGAGTTGGTACAGGCCCGAATTGAACGCAAATTTGGCAAAGGTATTGACGTCAACAACGGGTAAAAGCTGTTGACGTCATGACGTTATCTATTATTGCGCTTGATCATACGTGTGAGGAATATCGGGACCACAAACACGATAACCAGCAAGCGCAGGGCATGATGCGTGGTTACGAAGGCTGGATCTATCCCCATGGAGAGGGCTGCCAGGGTCATCTCGGCAAACCCTCCCGGGGATAGCGCCAGTATTAAAGCCTCGAAGCTGGCATCGGTTACAAGAGAAAGAAGAGCCGAAACAATCAGAGTAACGCTGAGCATTAAAAGCGCCATAACGACCGCAAGAAACATGATCTTGCCAACCTGTTTCAGAGAATAACCTGCAAAACGCGCCCCCAGAGCTGATCCCAAAGTTATCTGTAAAAGAACACCAACCAGTTCAGGCGGCTTACCTTCAATTAATCCTGCGGTATGGATCATCGCACTGATCAATAACGGCCCGGTAAGCTGGTATGCGGGGAACTTTGCGGCTTTGCCCAAAAGCAATCCGCCGATGGCAATTGCGAGTAAACTCAAGATATTCCAATAGGACCAGAATACCGTTATTTCAGGACGCTCAACTGTTTCCAAACCTGACCAGTAGGTGAGGAAAAGCGGAATCGCGAGCAGGATCGAGGCAACCCGACAAGCGTGAGTTAGGGTTAGTGCTCTGACATCAGCTCCGGCTTCTTCACCCAGAAGTGCCATTTCAGAAAGCCCGCCGGGAAAGCCTGAAAATATTGCGGTCATTTTGTCCATTTTCAGGAACTTACGGCAATAGAACTGGGCAACAAAGGTGATGAGGCCAAGATATAGGACGGCTGCAATAAGTGTTGGTATCCACTCTCCCGCTCTCGCGACGACTTCAGGGGAAAAGGTCCCCCCGAGCATGACGCCCAGGATAACCATGATCACAAGCCGGATCGGCTTGGAAGCACCGACTGGTGCACCAGAGAGAGAAGCTATCAAGCTGCCGCTTAGGCAACCCAGCATCCACGGAAGTGGGAGGCCAAGTGTCCAAAACACGAGACCTCCCAAGAAACCACACAACAGGGTTAAGGCAAACTTTGGTGCCGCACCTGAAAACAGCACGCTTTATCCCTCGCCATCATTTACTTTAAGAGCTTTATTCCGGCGGATATCAATCAACCCTTTAATCACCGGAGTGAAAAGAATTACAGCTGTTATCGCAAGAATAGATGCTGTAAGCGGGCGTTCCCACATGAAGGATATTTCACCATCATAAATATCAAGCGCCCGACGCAGGTTGTCTTCCATCAAGCCACCAAGGATAAAGCCAAGAAGCATTGGCGCGAGAGGGAAATCAATCAGGCGAAGGAAGATCGCGATGACAGCCACCAGAACCATGATCTGAATATCTATGGTATTGGCTGATACCAGATAAACACCGATTAGTGAGAAAAACAGGATCATCGGGGTCAAAATCTGTTTTGGCAGTGCCAGCAGGCGCGCAATGTAGGGGATCAAAGGCAAGTTCAAGACCAAGAGAATGATATTGCCGATGTACATTGATATAATAACGGACCAGAAAACAGCTGGGTTTTCCACAAATAGTCTTGGACCCGGTTGAACTCCATAGGAAATCAGGGCGCCGAGCATAACAGCAGTTGTACCTGATCCTGGGATACCAAGGGTCAGAAGGGGGACGAAAGAGCCGGAACTGGCAGCGTTGTTTGCTGTCTCGGGAGCAGCCAAGCCGCGAAGACTGCCTTTACCAAATTTAAGTTTTTCCTTTGCGCTGGCAAAGTTACGTTCCATGCCATAGGCAAGGAAAGAAGCAATTGTCGCCCCTGCTCCAGGAAGAACGCCAATAAAAAACCCAAGGACTGAGCTGCGGGCCACCACTGGGGCGAGGTCCATGACTTCCTCCCTGGAGATCTTCATGGATCCAAGGTCCCCCTTGGTGGCTTTTTCAGCTTCGTTTGATGTTTCTTCAGGTCTCAGAACAACCATCAAGGCTTCGGAGAGCG
>MAAC01013828.1_pt1 | contig 14622 bp, 15 predicted proteins | sample 1115981 | NCBI WGS metagenome assembly MAAC01 (sample SAMN04961126, study PRJNA320927) | seawater metagenome | isolation source: sample BD02T64 sea water enriched with oil for 64 days | place: USA:Gulf of Mexico | collected 2013-07-27 | reverse complement strand
TTATTTCATACAAATTTTGCTCATTTGATACTTAATACACTAGCAATAGTTTTACTTTGGGCTCTGCATGGCCGATTCTACTCAATTAAAAATTACAGTCTACTCTTTATCTTTAGCTGCTTAATGATCAGTGCAGCAATATACATCTTTTCACCTGAGATGAATCAATATGTCGGCTTGTCTGGTGTATTACACGCGTTTTTTGTCTGGGGGGCTTTAAAAGATATTCAATATTTAGATAAAACAGGCTATCTTTTATTAATAGGCGTTGTGATTAAAGTAGCCCATGAACAATTTTTTGGTGCCAGTGACGATATAGCTTCGTTAATAAACGCATCTGTCGCTATCGAAGCCCATTTATGGGGAGTAGTTTCAGGGATAGCATTTTTTACTTTAACCGTTCAATATAAAAAAGACGATACACATGTTAAAGATAAAACATTCAAAGACCATAGATAAAAAATTTCATCTTGTTTTGGCTATTTGTTATTTGCTAAGTTTTCCCCATATTAATGTCATTGCCCAAGAAACCAAAATTACTTTTTTAACAGAACACCTTCCGCCTTTTCAAATAAAAAACGGTGATCAAGTAAAAGGTTATACTACTGAAATTGTAAAGAAGTTACTTTCACAGACCAACATAGATGCGACTTTTAAGATATACCCTTGGAGCAGAGCTTTTAACTTAGCTAAAAGCGAGCAAGATACTTGTATTTATAAGATAGCAAGAACCACTGCCCGTGAGTCGCTATTTCATTGGGTAGGGGTGATAAAAACAACCAACACTCACTTTATTGGCTTAAATGAAAATTCAAATATAGAAATAAAATCAATAGAAGATGCAAAGAAATATCAAATTGCGGTAATCAGGGATGACTTTACACACAGTTTTTTAATTGATGCTGGTTTTGTTGAACATCAAAACCTTTATGTGGTAAATAACACCCATTCATTATTAAAGCTATTAATTAAAAATGATTTTATAGATTTGGTGGTCGCCGATGGCGAGACTGTTAAATATAGGGCCAAAAATATTGGTATTTCACAGGAGAAGTTTAAAAAATATTATCAGCTGAACGGAAAACCTTTAGATTTTTATTTAGCTTGCAGCCTTAAAACAGATATAAAGATTGTCGAGCAACTTTCCTTAGCGCTAAAAAATATCAAAAAAAATGGAGAATTCTACAAAATTGACAATATAGCTCAATAAAAATGAAAACCATTAAAGGTAAAAAATAAAATTAACCTTTATCCATTCTGATGACAACACGTCTATTTTTTGCTCGGCCTAATACCGTTTCATTTGATGCTATATGACGTTTCTCACCGTAACCCTTCGCTTCGATTCGGTTAGGATCAATACCACTTTGCACAAAATATTCTTTGATTTTATTCGCTCGCTTTTCAGAAACTTTTTGGTTAATACTTTTATGATTCCAGCTATCGGTAAAACCATCAATAAGCACCAACTCTAACTTCGTATCTAAACTTAAATATTCTCTTATCTTAGCTATTCGTTTTGAAGAAGCTTTGGTAAATTTATCACTGCCAAATTCAAAATTAAGTACTGTATAGGAAATATCCTCAAAACTATAATTGAGCAAGTTACTAACACAGCCGACAAATTGTTGATATGCTTTATGAAATCGAGATGTTGATAAACCTACCGATATTTTGTCATTGTCATTGTACCAATCATCATAATAAAAGGTTGGACTCATGCCCTGCTCTAACTCAGTCAACATTGTCCAGGCTACTTTTTTGGGTAAATCAGGTGAAAACTGCTTATGTAATTTCATATTCGCTAGGGTACGTCCTGAAATACCAGGGCGCCAATTAGGCGCAACAGATCTTACTTCTGCCAAAGAATAATTGTCTGGCAAGCTAAGCATTTCAAGTTCAAACTCCATATTGGTGTTGCGATTAGCTCGGCTATAAAATTTAGCTTCACCGTAATTAGGAATTTGATGGGACAAAGTGCACTCAAGGCGTGAATCGTTTGTTAATTGCCATTTTGAATTGCCAAGATCAGCATGATACTGTCTAATGCCAGCACTGGTTTGGCTGGCAAATATACATAAAGTTATCGCTGTTAGAGTTTTTTTCATCACTTGTATTTTCTAAATTCAGGAGCTTCATTGTATTTATCGACAGAATCGATAAAACCTTTACCACTATTTCATTCATTGTGGCTGATAATTTGTTTTTTTTCTATAAAGACTTTAGTTTTACTCGATATTATCTGCGATAATATCGACTGATATTGATTCAAAGTATAATTTATTATCATATGACAGAAGTTAACAGCGACATTACACAGCAGATTAAAGAAAATAATAAGTCAGCCTATGCTCAACGCTTTAGAGGGTATTACCCTGTCGTTGTTGATGTAGAAACTGCAGGATTCAATGCACAGACCGATGCATTATTAGAAATTGCTGCCTCTACTTTACGACTAGACGAAGCGTCCGGCACTTTTTCAATTGATGAAACAATTCATTTTCATGTCGAACCTTTTGAAGGTGCGAATTTAGAAGCTGCTGCGTTAGAATTTACCGGTATTGACCCACATAATCCATTACGGGGTGCAGTAAGTGAAGAAGATGCTTTAAAAGCAATATTTAAACTGATCCGTAAAAAGATGAAAGCTGCGGGTTGCCAAAGAGCCGTTATGGTTGCTCATAATGCTGCCTTTGACTTAGGTTTTGTTAATGCAGCCACTGAACGTTGCTTAATTAAACGTTCTCCTTTTCATCCATTTGTAAGTTTTGATACTACAACGTTATCAGGACTAGCGCTTGGGCAAACGGTATTAGCGAAAGCTTGTTCTGCCGCACAAATAGAGTTTGATAATAAAGAAGCTCATTCAGCGCTATACGATACAGAAAAAACGGCAGAACTTTTCTGTTATATCGTTAACAAGTGGCAGTCACTAGGTGGCTGGCCCTTAGTTGCTAATGAGCCTACAGATAACAATGTGAATGATAAAACTAGTAATTAAAACAGTGAACGACGTTTGCTACGATTTTTACTGCGGAAAATTAAATTACGTAAAGCAAAAATAATAAGTGCAAAAGCAATAAATTGATAAATAGGCTGCGGCTTAGCCATTAAAATGAAAATTCCCATAGCGCAATAACAATAAGGTAAATATTCATAAATAATTTCTGGCAACTGATGTTTTATCGATTTCCCACTAGATTTATCCAAGCGCCGATGAGCTGAGCGAGTAACCAAAACAATACAAGCGGCGCTATAAAAAATAGCAGCAGAAGCTTTAAGTACTTTCTCTTCACCTAGCACTAACAAAGCACCACTAATAAGAAAGTAGATGTAAGGCAAATTTTCATAGATTGATTTTGGTAAAAACACAACATTAACTCCTTGTTTATTACTAGTGTAGCTATAAAAAGGAGAATGGCTAATTTTCTTTGGCGAAGCTTTATCTAACTTAAAAACTATAGAACTCTTTGACATTGAAGGAGTTAGAGAAATAAATGCAGTGAAGGCATGGATGCCTTAGAACAACCATGTGATCATGAATCCCGTACATCCTGTACATACACGAGATTATGCTCCTGCAATCTCGAAACCCGTACATCCCGTACATAAAAAAAGCCGCTAATGCGGCTTTTTTATTAGTTAAATATGTAACTTAAAGCTTATCTGCATTATCAGCTAAGTAAGATGCAACACCTTCTGGAGAAGCTGTCATACCTTTATCACCTTTGTTCCAACCTGCAGGACAAACTTCACCGTGCTCTTGATGAAACTGTAAAGCATCAACCATACGCAACATTTCGTCAACGTTACGGCCTAATGGTAAGTCGTTCACTACTTGGTGACGTACGTTACCTTCTTCATCAATTAAGAATGAACCACGAAATGCAACGCCCGCTTCTGGATGTTCAACGTCATATGCCTGACAAATAGCATGTTTAGTATCAGCAACTAAAGTGTATTGTACTGGACCAATACCACCTTCATTTACTGGTGTATTACGCCATGCGTTGTGTGAAAATTGAGAATCAATAGAAACACCAATAACTTCAACACCACGGCTCTTGAAGTCTTCGATACGATGATCAAAAGCTAATAACTCTGATGGGCAAACAAATGTAAAATCTAATGGATAGAAAAACACTACCGCTTTTTTGCCTTTAATTGCTTCAGATAAAGTAAAGCTATCTACGATTTCACCACTTGCTAAAACTGCTGCTGCGGTAAAGTCCGGAGCCGAACGACCAACTAATACACTCATTTTTTTCTCCATGATTTATTATGTTTAATTTAATAATAAGTTAATGCCACACTAAGTATTGAGACATTAAACGTTTTTTCAATATATTTTTAAAAATAGAACAGTAAAAAAATTACTCTTCTGTACTATTCTTGGCTACAGCTTCTTTTACTAAAGGCTGTAATTCACCTTGCTGGTACATTTCCATAATAATATCGCAACCACCGACTAACTCACCATCAACCCATAATTGTGGGAAAGTTGGCCAATCAGCATATTTTGGTAGTTCTGCGCGGATATCAGGGTTTTGTAAAATATCTACATAGGCAAATTTTTCACCACAGGCCATTAATGCTTGAGAAGCTTGCGAAGAAAATCCACAACTTGGCAACTTTGGTGAGCCTTTCATATATAACAGAATGTTATTTTCAGCGATTTGTTCTTTAATACGCTCTATCGTATCCATATCAACCTCTAATTTAATACATATTGCTTTAAATAATGGTGACGGCAACAGCAATATTCAATGCAATAAATACTAATAATTGAAATGTTCTAAGTTAATTCCAATTGAGCTAACCATAGCAATATATTTGGGTACACTATGCAGCGCTTTTAGTACCTAGTATTTTACTTGGTTTTAGCTAAAAGCAAACAACTTCTTTATTTTTGGTCCAAATAAATATTTATAATTAATTACTGGAGAATATAATGGCTATTGAATTACCAGCCTTACCTTATGCACAAGATGCATTATCACCTCACATTTCAGTTGAAACTATAGAGTTTCACTACGGTAAACACCACAATACCTATGTTGCTAAACTTAATGGTTTAATTGAAGGTACTGACTTTGCAAACAAATCTTTAGAAGAAATTATTAAAAGCTCTTCTGCTGGAGTTTTCAACAATGCTGCACAAATTTGGAACCACACTTTTTACTGGAACAGTCTAAGCCCAAATGGTGGCGGCGAGCCTACAGGTCCATTAGCTGATGCTATTACTGCAAGTTTTGGCTCTTATACTGAATTTAAAGAAAAATTCACAGCCAGTGCCATCAATAACTTTGGTTCAAGCTGGACTTGGTTAGTTAAAAATACTGATGGTAGTCTTGCTATCATTAATACTTCTAATGCGGCTACACCATTAACAGATGATAACGTAACACCTCTGCTTACAGTCGATTTATGGGAGCATGCCTACTATATTGATTACCGTAACCTCCGCCCTAGCTATATGGATGCATTTTGGGCATTAGCCAATTGGGAATTTGCTTCAGCAAACTTCGCATAAAATCATTTGATTATTATAAAATATAAAACCAGAATTTCGTTCTGGTTTTTTTCATTTTCCCTTTAACAACTGCCTGTATTCATCTAAATTTCAACTAGATAGTTCGTTCTCTTTAACAAACCATTTACAAATTAATTGTTACTTTTTTTCACAGCTTCAGAAATACAGACTAAGCTTAATAGTAGATAAGGAAATTTATCGGTCTTTATTACTAAATCGAGGTTAAACAAGTAAGTGCTAAGTCTATTTTAGTAGTGCCCTCTTTTTTACCACTTGCTCAACTTGATGTGTTTTGTGAATTTTTCTGTGGAGGCAATTATGAGTATTTTTAAACATTATCAATCACGATACGATGAATCAAAAGAAGAAACCTGTTCAGTTCAGGACTTTTTAACCATTTGTCAAAAAAATAAATTTGCCTATGCCAGTGCAGCAGAAAGATTACTTCACGCTATTGGTGATCCTGAAATGGTTGATACTTCATCAGAACCAAGATTGAGCCGAATTTTCTCAAACCGTGTGATTGCCCGTTATCCCGCCTTTAAAGAGTTCTATGGTATGGAAGAAGCCATCGAACAAATAGTTGCTTATCTTACCCATGCCTCACAAGGATTAGAAGAGCAAAAACAAATTCTGTATTTATTAGGTCCTGTTGGCGGCGGGAAATCTTCACTTGCCGAAAAACTCAAAGCACTTATGCAACAAGAGCCTATTTATGTACTAAGTGTTGATGGCGAAAGAAGCCCCGTTAATGATCATCCATTTTGTTTATTTGACAAAAATGCCGATGGTAAAATTTTATTAGATGAATACAACATTCCTGAACGTTATTTAAAAACCATTATGTCACCATGGGTAGCTAAACGTTTACATGAATTCCAAGGGGATATCAGTAAATTTGAAGTAATTAAAATTTATCCTTCTATATTAGACCAAATTGCTATCGCAAAAACAGAACCTGGTGATGACAACAATCAAGACATTTCAGCGTTAGTAGGTAAAGTTGATATCCGTCAACTCGAACATTTTGCCCAAAATGATCCTGATGCCTACAGTTATTCAGGCGCTTTATGTCGAGCTAATCAGGGGATGATGGAGTTTGTCGAGATGTTCAAAGCTCCCATTAAAGTATTACATCCTTTATTAACCGCTACACAAGAAGGTAATTATAACCCTACTGAAGGTTTATCGGCATTGCCATTTGATGGCATTTTATTAGCTCATTCAAATGAATCTGAATGGCAGACTTTTAGAAACAACAAAAATAATGAGGCCTTTCTAGATCGAGTATATATCGTCAAAGTGCCTTATTGTATGCGCGTTTCTGAAGAAGTAAAAATCTACCAGAAACTATTACGTAATAGTGAGCTGGCTAATGCACAATGCGCCCCCGATACTTTAGAAACACTTGCCCAATTTTCAGTATTGTCACGTTTAAAAGCTCCAGAAAACTCCAGCATCTATTCAAAAATGCGTGTTTATGATGGTGAAAGCTTAAAAGATACCGACCCTAAAGCTAAGTCTTATCAAGAATATACTGATTATGCAGGCATTGATGAGGGCATGTCAGGTTTATCGACACGTTTTGCTTTCAAAATTTTATCACGAGTATTTAATTTCGATCATTTGGAAGTTGCTGCCAACCCTGTTCACCTTTTCTATGTACTTGAGCAACAAATAGAACGGGAACAATTACCACAAGAATTGTCCGAACGTTATCTAGAGTTTATTAAAGGCTATTTGTCCCCTCAATACATTGAATTTATCGGTAAAGAAATTCAAACCGCTTATCTAGAGTCTTACTCTGAATACGGTCAAAATATCTTTGACCGCTATGTGACTTATGCTGACTTTTGGATCCAAGATCAAGAATACCGAGATGCAGAAACTGGACAATTGTTCGATAGAGAAGCATTAAACAATGAATTAGAAAAAATTGAAAAACCGGCGGGAATTAGTAACCCTAAAGACTTCCGTAATGAAATTGTTAACTTTGTTCTGCGTGCAAAAGCCAACAACAACGGTAAAAACCCTAACTGGACCAGTTATGAAAAACTGCGCACCGTGATAGAGAAAAAAATGTTTTCTAATACCGAAGATTTATTACCAGTTATTTCATTCAATAGTAAAACATCAACTGACGACCAACAAAAACATGATGATTTTGTTGACCGTATGATGACCAAAGGCTATACCAAAAAACAAGTTAGGTTACTCTCTGAATGGTATTTACGAGTGAGAAAATCGTCTTAGGTAAAGTTTGAGCAAAGATTAGTGAGGTAGTGAGTATGGCAAACTTTATTGATAGAAGGTTAAACTCTAAAAATAAAAGCACTGTCAATCGTCAGCGCTTTATTCGCCGTTATAAATCACAAATTAAAAAATCTGTTGAGCAAGCAGTAAATAAACGTGGTGTTACCGATATCGACAGTGGTGAAAGCATCACTATTACAAAAAAAGACTTAAACGAACCTGTATTCCACCAAGGCCAAGGGGGAATTAAAGATAGAGTTCACCCCGGTAACGATCAATATACTGAAGGTGACCAAATTAAACGCCCGCCTCAACAGCAAGGTCAAGGGGGAGGACAAGGGGAAGCAAGTGACTCGGGAGAAGGGGAAGATGATTTTGTTTTTTCCATCTCAAAAGATGAATATTTAAATCTATTGTTTGAAGATCTTGAATTACCCAATTTAGAACAAAACCAACTCGACAAGATGGTCGATTATAAAACGGTTCGTTCTGGATACTGCGCGGAAGGGGTGCCTTCAAACATCGACATTGTGAAGTCTTTGCAAGGTTCTATCGCCAGAAGAATCGCTATGACTGCAACAAAGCGAAAAACCTTAAAGGAATTGGAGCTAACACTTGAACAATTATCACAAGACAAACATGACCACGTAAAGAAAATAAAAGACCTAAAACTAACGATTAAAGAACTAAAAGCAAAAATCAAAAAAGTCCCTTTTATTGATACTTTTGATCTACGTTTTAGGAATTATTCCAAGGAAGCAGTACCGACTTCAAAGGCGGTGATGTTTTGTTTGATGGACGTCTCTGGCTCAATGGATCAAGCCACCAAAGAGATCGCAAAACGTTTTTATATTTTACTGTACTTATTTTTAACCCGAACTTACAAAACCATCGAGGTTGTTTATATACGTCATCATACCCAAGCCAAAGAAGTTGATGAACAAGAGTTTTTTTATTCGCAAGAAACTGGCGGAACTATCGCATCTAGTGCTTTAGAGTTAATGATCAAAGTCATTAACGACCGGTATAATCCTAGTGAATGGAATATCTATGGTGCGCAAGCATCTGATGGTGATAATTGGGCCGATGACTCGCCACATTGTAGACAATTAATGACCGAAAAAATATTGCCCGTTTCACGGTATTTTGCCTATATTGAAATAACCCAACGTTCCCATCAATCCCTTTGGCAATATTATTTACAAGTCGCTGAAAAAGACAGTCACTTTGCCATGCAGCATATAAAAACTGTTGAGGATATATACCCTATATTTAGAGAATTATTCAAGAAAAACACCAAGCAAGTAGCTTAACAGACTTGGCTGAAATCGGATTAAAGGAGAGAGCATGACAAATAAAAAAAATATGTTATCCGATGGGCCAGATTGGAGTTTTGCATTACTCGAGCAATACCAAACTGAAATTGCTCGCATTGCAGAACATTACCGATTAGACACCTATACCAATCAAATTGAAGTGATCACCGCCGAGCAAATGATGGATGCCTATGCGAGTGTTGGCATGCCCATCGGTTATAACCATTGGACCTTTGGTAAAAAATTCATTCAGACAGAGCAAACCTATAAACGTGGGCAAATGGGGCTAGCTTATGAAATAGTGATCAATTCAGATCCCTGTATTTCTTATTTGATGGAAGAAAACTCTATCACAATGCAAGCGTTGGTTATCGCCCATGCCTGTTATGGCCATAATTCCTTTTTTAAAGGAAATTATTTATTTAAGTCGTGGACCGATGCCAGTTCAATCATTGATTATCTGTTATTTGCTAAAAGCTATATTGCAGATTGCGAAAATAAATTTGGCATTGACGAGGTAGAAGCCTGTTTAGATGCTTGTCATGCTCTGATGAATCATGGTGTAGACCGTTATAAACGCCCGCAAAAAATATCACTTGAACAAGAACTCAAACGACAAAAAGCACGTGAGGAGTATTTACAGTCTCAAGTAAATACCTTATGGAAAACCATCCCAAACACGGCCGATAAATCAACAGATAAACCAGCAAACTTTCCCAGTGAGCCGCAAGAAAACTTACTCTACTTTATTGAAAAAAATGCTCCGCTGTTAAAACCTTGGCAGCGTGAAATTGTCCGTATTGTCCGTAAAGTATCGCAATATTTTTATCCTCAAAAGCAAACACAGGTAATGAATGAAGGATGGGCTTGCTTTTGGCATTATACGATCTTGAATCAATTGTACGATGAAGGCTTGGTCAGCGACAAATTTATGATGGAGTTTCTTCATAACCACACTAATGTTGTTGCACAGCCAGAATATAACAGTCCTTACTATTCTGGGATAAACCCTTATGCGCTAGGTTTTAATATGTTCATTGATATTAGGCGAATTTGTGAAAATCCAACCGAAGAAGATAAACAGTGGTTCCCCGATATCGCTGGTAGTAACTGGTTAGATACTTTGCATTTTGCCATGGAAAATTTTAAAGATGAAAGTTTTATCAGCCAATTTTTGTCGCCCAAATTGATGCGTGATTTTAAGCTTTTTCATATTCATGATGATGAAAAAGAAAACTATGTAGAAATTGGCGCTATTCATAACGAAAAAGGTTATTTAAAAATTCGCGCGGCCTTATCAAACCAATATAACCTAAGTAATCTAGAAGTTAATATTCAAATCGTCAATGCCAATGTTAAAGGTGATCGTTCACTAACTCTAGAATATACACCACACCAAGATATTCCATTAGCGGAGTCTAAAAACGAAGTACTCAAACACCTTTATTATTTGTGGCAGTTTGATGTAAAACTCATTCAAAAAGACCATGATGGTGAAGAAAAAATTATTGCTCAATGCCCTCCTCCTATAACAGACAAAGATAAGGTTAAAGCAAATTAGATAGCGTACTGCTTAATGCAAGCTGCGATAACAGTTAAGTATTTATTAAACTTTTCATTAATACTTCATACCGTGCTTGAGCAGTAGGATCTCCTTTGTTGGTTTGACAAACGCTCTTTTGATATTGGTAACTGTAAACGTCAAACCAACAATCTAACATCTCAGCATTTTTACTTTCGCCTGCGACTGACAATACTTGAGCAGCAACTTCCGCTGTTGCCAATTGATTATTTTTTGCTGAATTTCTAATTTGATATTTAGGTAAATAATCAGGGCTAATAAAACTTTGAGGATCTATTGATAAAACAGGTAAACCCTGCAAATAAGGGCTTTTTCTAAACATCTTTTTTGCTTCTCGCCAGCTACCATCCAACAAGATAAACAAAGGTTTTTTATTTTCAAACCTATCAATGCGTTGATGAAATACTTGATGATTTTCCTGCGCATATTCAGCAGGAAAAACAATATAAGGCTGATATTCTCCGTTGTTAATAAGGTTAACAAGCGCAGGTTCAATGACCGTCCTTGACCATAAAAAAGCATGGGTATCGGGGATCAAGTCAGCAATCAATTTCCCTGTATTACTCGGTTTTAATACTTCCGTGTCATACATTAGTAACAAAAAAGCCACCTTACTTTCAAGAGAGGTTTTTAATGTACAAAGGCAATAAGGTTTTGCCAAACGACATAGTTCACAACGGATGACCCTCTGGCCTCGAGACTTATAGGTTGTGGTCGATAAACTCTTTCTGTATTGATATAAATGATGGACAGCGTGCATGGAAAATATTCAAGGTAATAAAGTTAAACTATTATAAAAAATTTTTCGCCAATAAAAAAGGGCATCAACTTGATGCCCAAAACACTCTAGAGAAATAAATATTAAATTTTATTATTACCGTTCACGGTAGCAGTAATAACATCAAAATCGGCTAACCCATCGATCTCTTCTTGTAATTGCCCTTCTAATTGATCTATTTTATAGACTGAAAGACACAAGGCTTCACCACGTTTTTCTATCGCTTGGCCTCGAGATTCCATTTCATTCTCAATTCTATCGCCAAAGTTCTCCATACGGGTTTCAAAAGTCCCCATATCACCACCTGAGAACAACATCTCTTGTCCTACGGCAATTAACAAGGTACCTAAAGAATTCTTCACTGTGGTTTCAACAATACTTTCGATACGTTCTTCAAATTCTGCACCTAGGAAGTCTTCTGACAATTCACCATGTTCATCGATATAAAACTCTTGCTCACTATCAAACCGCTGCTCTACTTCATCACGAATTCCGTATAACTGTGTGGTTAAATCTTCACCTAAATCATTACCTTCACCAAGCAATTCATCAAAAGCTAAATTAACGCCGTTTACAGCTAGCTCTATCGCATCAACAGATATCGCCTTAACCTCAGGTAAAATTGAACGAATGCTTGTTGAGTACTCTGTCACCAAAGATTGTTGGCTTGCATCTAAGGTAATTTCTTCGCCATTAATGACCAAGGTTTCATTATTCAAAATTTGGTAAAGGGCATTATCGTTTTTTGTGAACTCTATTAGGTTCTTGTTAATTCTCAAGCCGGCATTTAAATCTACATCACATGAATCAGAGGAAAAATTGGTATCGTGAGCAAAAGCCGAAGTAGTTGATAATAAGATAGCGCTAGCAAGTAGTGTTTTCATTTAAATACCCTTTAATGTTTAACATTGATATTAGCAAGCCAATCAGCATAGATTCATATTAACTGCTTAAGGGACTGCTATCGTTTGTTATAGAGTATTCAAAAGTAGTGCCAAAAGATAAGACACTGAAAATAAAGAGATTATTTCATATGGAGGAAAACAGTTACTTTGCACACCGCAAATAATGGCGTTTATTATCAAATAATAGTCAAATAAACCACAATAGAAGAAGAGGCAGAAAATGCTGAATTTTTGGCAATAAAAAAGGGATAGATTAAAAATCTTATCCCTTTCATTAATTTTAGCGCTCAGTATGAACTGAGCAATAAAATTATAAAGCTACGATGTTTTCAGCTTGAGGACCTTTTTGGCCTTGTGTAACTGTAAACTGAACTTTTTGACCTTCTGCTAAAGTTTTGAAACCGTCGCCAGAAATTGCGCTGAAATGTGCAAAAACGTCAGGACCAGATTCTTGCTCGATAAAGCCAAAACCTTTAGATTCGTTAAACCATTTTACTGTACCAGTAGTTGTATCAGACATAATATTATCCTATTTAATTGAGTAATTTTGCCCTAGTGGGCGGTGTTGCAGGAAGTGTTACTATTACTTATAAAACAGGACGAGCTATTAATAACTTCGAAACGGCGTACATAAATATAGGTCTTACTTTCTAGCTGCTGCGAATTCTAACAATATATCGTCATTAGTCAAGTTTTTTTAGCCCGACAAGCGATAAAATAGTGATTGCCGCTACTATTCTCGCTTAATTTTCACCTTATTATTGGTATCTCGGCTTTTTTTTATCAACTCATCATTGCCAATTAGCTGTTGAGATTTCGCCAATCGGTCATATAAAACCACATTAACTGTCGCCGCCAAGTTCATACAACCGATTGTGGGTATGTAAACAACTTCATCTGCCTGATCGACCACTGATTGTGAAATTGTGCCATCTTCAGGACCAAAAACATAAAGAGCCTTATCTGGATGCACAAAGTTAGGCAGTGGCGTGGCGCCTTCAACTAATTCAATGCACACTACTTTTACATCTTCAGCTGCTGCCACCAATTCATCAACTGCAACTAAAGGAATTCGCGCGCTAACATTTTTGGTGTCGGTAGAAAATTTTGCGGCTTGAGCATAACGCTTGCCAGTATAAAGTACCTTGTCAGCTTGGTAACACCCTGCGGCCCGCATAACGGCCCCAACATTAGAGGGACTTTTAGGATTAGTTAAGCCAATAATGACTAATGGCTCAGGTTGTTTCATCATATATAAAATTCACATTGAAATTAATCTGTTATAACTTAGTTCCTATAATACCAAATGAATTAATTCAATGGGTAAAATACCAATAAAATTTTATCGCCGATAATAAAATAGGGAATACTATGAAAACTAAACTCTTTGGCCTTTTGGCTTTAACCAGTTTGATCGCTAATAACGCTTTAGCTGAACTAACGCCGTTACAAAAAAACATTAAAAACGTTATGCAAATGGAACATAGAACCGAGGCGGATAAAAAACGTGATCGTAATCGTTCTCCAGTACATGCATTGGAATTTTTTGGTTTTCAGCAGAACATGAAAGTTGTCGAGTTTGCACCAGGAAATGGTTGGTATACCAAAATATTAGCTCCATTGTTAGCTGAAAAAGGCGAACTTCATCTCGCTTACAAGAGTGAGTGGTTAGATAATATGGATGCTTTACTTAAAAAAGAAGGCTTTAGTTCCACCGTTAAATTACCTATTGAGTTGGAATGGAATAATAAAGAATACAAATATGACCTTGGTACCTTATCATTTGGCATGAACGATGCTGATATGGTGTTAAGTATTCGTGAATACCATAATTTTAATTTAGCCGATAAAACCAAATTAAACAATGAAGCCTTTAATGCTTTAAAGCCTGGTGGTATCTATGTAGTGGTCGATCATACCCGTCGACATATGGCTCCAGAAACAAAAGAGCTAGGCCGTAGAGAAGACCCTGTTCAAGCCATTATTGAAATACAAAGTGCTGGATTTGTCTTAGAGAAGTCATCCAATATGTTCTATCGCCCTGATGATGAACTACGTTATGAGGTTGGCAGAAAAACAGTTACCGGTAATACCGACCGCTTTACTTTGGTTTTTAAAAAGCCTAAATAGATTATATAATACCAGTTTCATTAAGTTTGTGATCTTGTTGTGCGCAGGAAAAATAATTCAGGGCAAGGCGCTCGATTGACTAATAGCTGGCTATTGGGATTGAGAGCAACGCAGCCTTGGATTAT
>MAAC01000700.1_pt1 | contig 14627 bp, 10 predicted proteins | sample 1115981 | NCBI WGS metagenome assembly MAAC01 (sample SAMN04961126, study PRJNA320927) | seawater metagenome | isolation source: sample BD02T64 sea water enriched with oil for 64 days | place: USA:Gulf of Mexico | collected 2013-07-27 | reverse complement strand
ATCGATAATCACAATGCTCTCTTTATTCGTTCCCGGAAAATACGGAGCATCAGCGGCAAAGTTTGATCTATCATTAATACCTGCAGAGCCATAATCACCATCGTTATCATCGGTAACATAGGTCCGACAATCTGGATTTCTATTCGTTAAAACCGCATTTAACATGCCATTGGTCGTTTCATTTAAATCAGGATTGGCGATATACTCGCCTGAAGTCGGCTCTGGTTCAGGAATAGGCACAATAACTTCAGCATCTTTATCTCCACCCCCACCACAAGCCGTTAAATTAATACATACCAAAGAAATAATAAGCGCCTTTAAATAAATCTGATAACTACCCGTAATCTTTAATATATGCATACAACATCCTAAATTAATTATTCTTATAAAGTGAATTGTTAATTACCCAATTAATTGCGACTTTATAGCGAAGTAATAATACTGTAGGCTTTTCAACTTTTTTTTGAAATAGCTAGCATAGTAAAGTTATGTAAAGATCAAAGTAGCTAACGTTAATAAACAAACATTTATCCATTTATTTGTAAGACCTTTATGAATTTAATTAGCATAATCCTTCAAATATTTATGTCTTTTTTCGTATCAAAACTGTCTGTTTTAAAGGGGATAATGATGAAAATAGTCTGCTGTTTGGCCAAGTTGTTTGCAAACTATTTTGAACTGGATAAATTCGATAACACTAACAAAGAAGGGCTCTGGAGATTAAGTTCTACAGTAAGTTTGCTAATCAAACGGCTTGTTAATTTACGTAAGCTTGTGTAAAAAGTTTAATGTTACGAGTGTTATTTGATAAATTAAGGATTTCAGAATTTAGCTAAATGTATTGAGGGTGTTTTATCATTTACAAAGCATGCTGCGTAGGTAAATATGATTTAACATTATGTGTAGTTACATAGGCTCTACACATAATGTTAAAAGCGGGCAGTAGACTAAACGAGCAAGGTATTATTGTTCGTTTAATCAAGTATCAGCTTTAGCGTTTAAACTCAGATGTTTTACTCCACTTAGGCCAAACATTTTCTTTAGACAGCTCATAGCCAATTTCATAAAAGGCTTGTATATCTTCAACGGCACCAGACATATCCCAAGTGTCATTATATTCATCACATAAGTTGTGGTAACACTTGCCTAAACTTTCTTTAAGCTCAGCACGTAAGGCTTTAGTTGCTTCATCAACAGGCGTTTTTCCGCTCTTAGCATATAGTGCAGGAATACCAATGTTAGCAAAAGCGAAATGATCAGAGCGGTAGTAAATACCAGCGGCAGGACGAGGATCCCCTGCAATAACACGACTTTGCTTCTTCGCAGCAGCTGTAAGGTAGTTATCTAGTTCTGACTGACCTAATCCATAGACAGAAACGTCAGTACTGCGACCTGTAACACCTAAAGCATCCATATTAATATTAGCTACTGTTTTAGCTGCTGGAATAATAGGATTCGCAGCATAGAACTTAGAACCTAATAGCCCTTGCTCTTCTGCTGTGACGGCCATAATAGTGATTGATCGTTGTGGGGCGACAGGCAGTTTCGAAAATGCTTCAGCGACTTCGATAAGTGCGCCAGTTCCCGATGCATTATCTACGGCACCATTATAAACTTGGTCGCCCGTTAGGCTAGTATCTTTACCTAAGTGATCCCAATGCGCCGTATAAAGAATATGCTCATCTGGCTTAGTGCTACCAGGTAAGGTAGCGATAAAGTTATAAGAAACAGACTCTTTTACTGTATTTTTTATGGTAATTGACGCGGTCAAATCGCCCATGTCGACATGATAACTACCCTTGGCTGCCTGAATCTTGGCTTGCTCGAAGTTTAAGCCGGCGCTCGCAAATAACTCTTTTGCAACGTCGCTATTTACCCAGCCTTCAACGGCAACACGACCTTTATTTAAGTCATCACGTACAAATCCAAACTGAGGACCAGTCCATGAGTGTTCAACTACCGACCAATTGTATGATGCAGGCGCGGTTTCATGAATAATAATTGCACCTTCAGCGCCCTGACGACTTGCTTCTTCATATTTGTATGTCCAACGACCGTAATAGGTCATTGCATTACCATTAAACAGTGCAGGGTTTTGAGTCGCAAAACCGGGATCATTAACCAAGATAACCACTGTTTTACCTTTAACATCTAAATCTTTGTAATCATTCCAGTTGTACTCTGGTGCGTTAACTCCATAGCCAACAAAAACCAACTCAGAATCTTTAAGTTGCTCAAAGTCACTGATGCGGCTAGAGCCCATCACCATGTCGTGTCCGTACTGATAGTCTTTACCACCAATTGAGAGTGTCATATCGGGCGATGCTTCAATTGATACCATTGGTACTGCCTGTAAGAAGCTATCACCGTTGCCAGGTTTAAAGCCAATGGCAGTTAATTGCTTAGTTAAGTAGGCAAGGGTAAGTTCCTCACCTTTGCTTGATGGTGCGCGACCTTCAAACTCATCTGATGAAAGTACTTTAATATGCTCGATAAGCTGTACTTCATTAATGCTGTTGTAGCTAGCAGTAACGTCTGCTGCTGTATTGCTTTTGATAACGTTATTAGTGCCGCAGCTAACTAATAAAGCTGAAACAAGTAAGGTTAAACCGATTGTTTTTTTCATTGTTTTTATTCTTTTATTGAGAATGACGCAATGATTATAACCAAATCAACTTAAAAAAATAGTAAGCAAGAAGAAAGCAGCGCCAAGAAGTATCGATTTTATCGTTAAAATTCTATATTTCGGTGCCTGCCATGCCATTAATATACCGGTCACGAGTAATACAATTAGGCCTAAAGAACAAAAAATGGCTAAAATTTTAAATGCAGGGCCTCCTTCTGATTTATGTAAGTTTTCTAGGTAGCTAAAAGTGCTTGCTTGTTCGAGTATTAACTTTGTTTGCTGAGTTGAAGTATCATTTTCAAGTATTGCGTTATAACGTGCTCCTTCCCACTCAAAAACTAAAACACTTCCATCTATTTCTAAATCAATCTTTCCTTTTGGAAGAGGAATTCTTCGCTTGTTTAGTTCGTTTATGACAACATTTTTTACTATACTAATTTCTGTTGGTAAAGGTTGCTTAACTTCTATTACATAAGACGTTTTGTCATAACTTCCTTCAACGCCAATATTCATTAAACCCCCGGTAATGATTAGAAGTAAAGTTGTAGTGAAGAAAAATCCAGCTAAAACAGTGTGAGTTTTTGTCAAAAGAGTTCTGTTCATAAGCCTTGTATTGTGATCTGTGAGTGAATCAAAATTAACTATTCCCACGCCATTGAAGTAAGTATGGTGAGGGAATAGATAAAGTAAATTTATTTCATTGTCGGCATAGAAAATGCGTTTGATGTGGTTTGATCGCCTTTAGGCCACCTTGCCGTGACAGTTTTCATTTTGGTGTAAAAACGAACGCCGTCATTGCCATGAACATTTAAAGGACCAAATACAGAGCGTTTCCAGCCGCCAAAGCTATGAAATGCCATTGGCACTGGAATTGGAATATTAACACCAACCATACCGACCTGAATTTGTTCGCAGAATTGTCTGGCGCTATCACCGTCTTGAGTAAAAATAGAAGTACCATTGCCAAACTCATGACTATTAATTAAGTCAATTGCTTCTTGGTAGCTTTTCACTCGAACGACAGACAAAACAGGACCGAATATTTCTTCATTATAAATACGCATGCCCGGCTTAACATTGTCAAACAATGTTGGTCCAACAAAATAGCCATTTTCGTGATCTTTAACCGAAAATTCACGTCCGTCTATAAGTAAATCAGCACCTTCTTCTACACCACAATCAATATAACCGCGCACTTTTTCTGCATGAACTTTACTGATTAAAGGCCCCATGTGTGCTTCTTCTGCCAAGCCGCTGCCTGGCCCTACACGCATTTTTTCTACTTCACTTTTTATGTTGTTAATCAAGTTATCGGCTGTTTCATCGCCAACACATACCGCTACTGATATGGCCATGCAACGTTCACCGGCAGAACCATAGGCAGCTCCCATTAAAGCGGAGGTAACTTGTTCCACTTTTGCATCAGGCATTACCAGCATGTGATTTTTTGCTCCGCCGAGTGCTTGTACACGTTTTCCGTATTTACTGCCTGTGCTGTAAATGTATTCAGCTATCGGAGTGGAGCCAACAAAACTTACTGCTTGAATTCGTTTGTCTTCAAGTAAAACATCAACAGACTCTTTATCACCATTAACAATATTGAATACGCCATCAGGTAAACCAGCTTCTTTCAATAATTGGGCAATACGCATGATTACGCTGGGATCTTTCTCTGAAGGTTTCATAATGAAAGAATTACCAGAAGCAATTGCAATAGGAAACATCCACATGGGTACCATTACCGGAAAGTTAAAGGGAGAAATCCCTGCACACACGCCTAAAGGTTGCATAAGCGAAAAGCTATCAACACCTCTGCCAACATTAAGGGAGTGCTCGCCTTTAAGTAAGTGAGGTATTCCACAAGCAAATTCTACTACTTCAATACCGCGAGTAAGCTCGCCCTTAGCATCTGAAAGCACTTTGCCGTGTTCTAAGGTGATCATTTCTGCTAGTTCATCAATGTGAGTTTCAACCAGTGCTTTGAAATTAAACATCACCCGAGCGCGGTTGAGTGGTGTTACTTTACTCCAAGACTCAAATGCTGTTTGAGCAACACTAATTGCGGCTTTGGTTTCAGCTGCAGTTGATAGAGATACATTTAAAATATGCTCTCCCGTTGCAGGATTATAGACGGCACCGTTACGCTTACTTTCACTGGCCAGTTGTTCACCATTAATAAAATTTCCTAGCAAATTCATACAAATCCTTAGATTTAAAGTTGATAATTGTGACTATTTTCATCGAGGGGTCTGCAATGCTTATTTGACTTCATATCATCGATGGAATGTTTGTTCTATTATGATATGTGTTTAGAACAAATAAATCAAGATGAAATAACCGTCAATCACATCGCTGGATATTTAATGGCGCTAGATACAAATAAAACACCGCTAAAACAAAGTATTGGCGGTGTTGATAATTTGAATGTTGCCTGAAGATACTAGTGACGATTAAAGTGAGTATTTACCGGTAAATTTAATGCTTTAGCAACCTCTTGCCATGAAACATATTTAAAATTGGTACTTTCTCTTTGCTCACCTGAATGAGAAGCTGATTGCGTTGGCGACTGGGCTAGTGAAAGCTTCGGCGGTTGATTATCACCATCTTGCATGACTAATACCCCTTGGCTAAATCCTTTACCTAAATTAGCGTTAACAACCATCATGCCATCCGTTTCATTTACGGCATCAATGTCGCCATCAGCTACGGTAAATGAATTAATGTATTGGTGTGGTGCAGCGCGATTAAATAATGCAATGGTGTTATTACCTTGGCTTGATGCTAATAAATAACCTTTGCCGTTACCGCCGTCATACAGTGTTAATCCTTCAGCATCTGCGATAAGATTTTCATTGCCGAAACCTTTGTCTTCTTTATGATTTAACTGACAAGCATATTCTTGCTCAGCGTCGTCCCAAGTACGTGTATAAGGGATGCCATAATCTTTTACTTTAGCGAATAATTGCCAATGTTTATCGTTATTTGGCTCACTTAGTTTTACTTTCCAAATACCTACATCTTCTTGAGCAAGGAAAAGGGCATTATTCTCTACGTCGGCCACCATTCCCTCAAAATGCGGATGTTCTCCATCATCATCAGAACAGGGTGTCCATGAACTATTGTCAGGCAAGGTGAATTTTTCAGGGAAATCCAAATTAGCGATATTTTTGTAACTGATAGTGCCGTTACCATTATCAAATATTTCTAGTTGAGCGACACGCGTTTCACTGTTTTGACTAACAAATGCCATTGCTTTATCGGTTTTTGCTGTTGCTAATCCATAAGCGGTATTACTTTCATTTATTTCTTTTTGATTTTCAGTAAAAATAAGTGGAGCAGTTTTGGCGGTAACATTTTGCAATACCTGTGTTAAATTTTCATTAATGGTATAAATGGCCATTTTATCGAGTCCGCGGTCTGAAACGACGACTAAGTCAACTTTATTACCGTTGAAGTCAAAATTATAAATAATGTCGGCATTGTTAAATCGGCCAGCTTTATTCTCACATTTTGCTATCGAATTTTCACAAGCAGGAGCGGGTGCAGGGGCAATAAACTGTAGAAGTTCTCCTTGCAAATTATAGACATCAATACCGCCTTTTTTCAATGTGGTAACCACTAAGCTTTTGCTTTTGTCTGTTGGACTAACCCAGATAGCTGGGTCATCAACATCGGTGAAGTTGCCTTGCGCATCTTTGTAATGTGAACGGGTTTCTATTGAAGGCGTTACTGAAGGAATCTGCGAAGTAACTGGTGACGCTATGTTTTCTATAGTGCTTTTTGCCTTGTTATCTGTACCATGGGCAACACCAATACTTGATGCTGAGGCTAAAAGTAGTGCGATTCGTATTAGGTTTGTTCTTCTCATTTTATTTGATTTAAATGTTTTCATTTTTGTCTCTCCGATTATTAACAGGTGTTCATTTCAATTGGTATTAGTGTATCGAACAGACAATAAAGCGAAGGTGAACCCAAGATTAACTTTTGTTCACAATCTATTTGTTTTTGATATGTTATTGTTAATTATAGATAAAACATTGTTGAGAAGAATGTTTTACATTACTAACCAGCAAAACGATCATTAATAGAATTGCAATGACATAGTTGCTCAGCTTAAGTTGCCACTACAAACGGCCTAGCTTTATTAGTGTAAATTTCTATTTAAGTTGCGGTAATTTACATGCACTGCTAGCTTTGTTATATGAAAAAGTGCTAAATCATGAACGACAACAAGAAATTATTGAGTTGCTTATTAATACTGTGGAACATATAAACTTGACCAGATATTTAATCAATGTGATGAAGTTAACTTTAAGTTACTTTGTTATAACTAGTTGGCAATTAACCTTTATACCAATAGCTTTGGCATCTGTTGACGATATTAAAGATCCTATAAATATAGGTAGTTATTTGACGCCTGGCTTAATCAAAGAAGATGAAACAGGTATATTTAATAAATTGAACAATGCAATATTCATGGAAATGAATAAAAATGTAGAATTGTCCATCTCATCGTTAAATAGAGCTAGAAGAGGTATCAAAAATGGGAAGTTAGACGGTTATTTTCCCGAATTATGGGAAAATCTGCCTGGAAAAAAGGATCAATATGTAGTTTCAAAGCCGATTTTTTATAAACGCATAATATTGTTCACACTAAAAGACTCGGGTTTGGCCGAACTCTCAGATTTTGATAGCAAACTCTTAGGTGCTGTTCAGGGATTTTCTTACGGAAAGAAAATAAAATCTGACCCACACTTGAACCTCATCTTTCAAAAAGATGACATTACTAATATTAAATTGTTGTTAAATAAACGGGTTGCTGGTGTTTTAGGTGGTTATCCAGGAACTATGGTCGCGGTAAATGAAAATAGTGAGGCTAATAGAATTCATTACGATCTAGATAAACCTGTTGCAGTTCTAGAAAGTTTTTATGTTTGTAAGAATGATGCAGATGGCGTGAAACTATGCAACTCTATTAATAAAGCCATCCAATCTTTATTACGAAAGGGTATATTAGAGTTGAATGAAGACACAGGATTTAGTCGATTCAACCCAATAGAGCAAAAATAGTCGGTTAGACACGCCGAGGTGTGGTTAAGTAAGTTGAGATAAAGTCAGGTGGATACCTATAGATAGTTTAAAGGAACAGGCTTGATGTGAGTATTGCGGAACTCAAAATTAGTAATACAACTAGTAAAGGAAAAATAAACTTTAACCAAGCATTAAATGGAACTTTTGCGAGTGTTAAAGAGGCAAGTAACAAACCCGTTGGCGAAATAAATTGCACTAAATGAAAACCAAACACATAACTACTGACTATTAACTCTCTGCCAATTTCCACGGAATCAGCCAGTGGTGCAAATATTGGCATAGTAAGAACAGCAAGCCCTGAACTTGACGAGATTATTACCCCAAGCCCCAAATTAATCAGCAACATTATATTAATGAATAACCATTTTGGCATTTCTGATACTGATAACGAGGCATAATATAAAATAGTATCACTGATCAATCCGTCCTCCATTATAATCGCTACTCCTCGTGCCATAGCAATGATTATTGCGACACTAAGTAAGTCTTGTGCGCCACTAATAAAAGAGTTTACAATTTTTGTCTCTGGCATACCTGCAACTATTGCAATAAGGAGTGATCCACTAAAGAATATGGTAGTCATTTCGACAAACCACCAATTTAAATTTATTACACCGTAAACCATACCTGTAAAGGTGGCGATAAACAGAGTTAGAATTATGGATGATTTTCCATCCATCTTTTCTGTTAATGAATCGCTTGGCTTAAGAAAATGTGACAAGTGATCTTGTTTAGCGAAATAAACAAGTGATTGAGTTGGATCTGCTTTGATTCGTTTAGCATATCGAAGAATGTAAAATAGCACGACAACGCTAGCAAAAAACAGCATAGCAACTCTTGAATTCGTACCTATAGTCCAATTTATACCTGCCGAATTAGATGCAATAATAACACTGAAGGGGTTTACAGTAGAACCAAGCGTGCCTGTAGCTGCTCCTAAATATAAGGTTGCTAATGGTACTAATACGTCATAACCTGCGGCTAAAAAAACAGGGATAAAAATAGGGAGAAACGCAATGACCTCTTCCGCCATACCAAATGTTGTCCCACCCGCACAGGTAAGTAAAAAGGCAAAGATAATAAGCAATTGTTCTTTACCCTTAAGAGCGCGAGATAATGCGGCTAAGCCCTTGTTAAAAGCTCCTGTGGCATTAACTATTCCAATTAGTCCACCAATAACTAATACGAGTAAAATAACCTCTATTGCGCTATAAAATCCCTTAATAAATGCTTGTAAAAAATCGATGATACCTTGAGGCTTGTTATCTAGGGTATGGTAAGAGCTGGGAACGGCAATCGGTTTAAAAATTTTTCCTTCCGTGAAGTTTTGTATTTCTATATTTAAACCTAACTTGGAAAGCGTATTTTGTGTTGCAGGTAAAGAAATTGTTGAATCTTTTCCTTGTATAACAAATTCGTTTTTATTCTTTAGGTATTCAATGCGATCATATTGTCCAGCAGGAATTAACCATGTAGTAATACAAGCAATGATAGCTATGATAAATAAAACAGTATGTGCACAATAAAACGTTTTTCCGTTACTAGGCATAATTTGTATTTTAAATTACTATTTAGAATTAACTATATACCAGTTTGATTTTTATTCACGTTTAAGTTTAAAACAAACTTTGTGCTTAATGGCTATAAGGCCACAGTTAACATTGAGTGATGGCAACTGTAATAATGACAACTGTAAATGAGACTAATTTCATCATTATGCATAGTACAAAGGCTCAAACCTAATAACGAGTTGAGCCTTATTTATTTTCTAATTATTGATGCGACACTAGTGTAAAAGGTAGTGTAAAGTTTAAGCCCAAGGGACAGTTAAGTTGAGTCCTGCTTTTTGCGCAAAGTGTTGAATATTGTTAAAGCCAAGTTTGGCATAAATTAATGGCTTGGCAATGGCGGGATCTTGCTCAGCTTCTACCACTAACCAACCGCTATATTGAGCTTCTCTTAAGGCGATGAATAAAGACAAGTAGTCAATATCACCATCACCTGGCACGGTGAATACACCATTCAACACTGAGTCTAAAAAGCTTAAATTTCTGTTTTGAGCATCCTTTAATACCTCAGTTCGAATATCTTTTAAATGAACATGAACAATACGATTTTGATACTTTTCAAACGTTGCAATTGGATCGCCACCAGCATAGGTTAAATGTCCAGTATCAAGCAACAAGCCAAGGGAGTCGGCAGTATTCTCCATCAGTAAATCAATTTCTTCTGATGTTTCAACGATAGTTCCCATATGATGATGGTAGGCAAGCTGAACACCTTGGCTTAAGCAATAATTGGCAACTTTTGATAGGCGATCGCCATAATCTTGCCATTCGTCTGCTGCAATCGTTGGACGTTTAGACAAAGGCGTGTTTTGCTCACCATGAATACAGCCAGTTACCTCGCAGTAAACCATTACTGTCGCACCACATTGTTTTAGTAATTGTAAATGATCTTCAATAGCTTTTATTTCATCTTCAACGCTGTGCTCAAGTAGCTTTCCGCTATACCAACCAGAGACTAAAGCTAATTCATGCTCTGCTAATACTTGATTTAATTGGTCACGTTGACGAGGGAATTTATTGCCTAACTCAAAACCCGCATAGCCAGCGAGTTTTCCTTCACTAAGACATTGGCTTAATGGTGTACTTGCACCTAAAGAAGGTAGATCGTCATTTGTCCATGTTAGTGGGTTTATTCCAATGCGTATTGTCATAATTTTTCATCTCAATTTGTCATATCAATTTTTCATATCAAGTAACAATGCAACGTTGTTGTATTGTTACTACTTGGAGTCAATTACTTTAATTAATAAGGCTGTTTAGTTTTATTAGTTTTGTAGCTTTGTAGTGCCTGATTAATTGCATCGCTATCGGAAACTTCAGGAATAGCGACATCCCACCATCCATCACCATTGTCTGTGGTAATGTAGGGGTCGGTATCAATAGCAATAACATAACTATTGGTTGAAGATTTAGCGCGTTTAAATGCTTGCTCAAGCTCCGTAATAGAAGCAACAGATTCGGACGTTGCTCCCATCGCTTGTGCATGTGCGGCAAAGTCAATTTTAGGCGCACCTTGCTCGATACTTTCGCAGTTTTCTAATAAGTTATTAAAGGGCTTATTACCTGTAGCCATTTGCAGTCGATTGATACACCCATAACCGCGGTTATCAAGGGTAACAATGATAAGTTTTTGTCCCATCATCACCGCAGTGGCAATTTCTGAATTCATCATCATGTAAGATCCATCTCCGACAACGACGACGACATCGCGATCAGGGCAGGCCATTTTCACCCCTAAACCGCCAGCTATTTCATAACCCATGCAAGAAAAGCCATACTCAACGTGATAGCTTTGGCTATCATCACAGCGCCATAGTTTGTGTAAGTCACCGGGTAAACCTCCGGCAGCGCAAACAATGACATCTTTAGCATCAGAGCTACGTTTGATTGCGCCAAGCACTTGGGCGTCACTGGGTAAGTCAGCATCAGTATCTTGGGTTACTTGTTCATAAGTTATATCCCATTCAGTTTTGTTTTCCTGAATAGCCTGCTGCCATTTTTCTGTTGATTGCCATGTTAATAAATCACTGTCTAATTTTTCCAATACCAATTTACAATCACCCAACAATGGTATCGCGCCATGCTTTTCAACATCAAACGGTGCCACATTAACTTGAATAAGTAAGGTGTTAGGATTGAATAAGGTACGTGATTCTGTGGTGAAGTCTTGCAGCCTTGAGCCTAGGGCAATAATGACATCGGCCTGCTTGGCTAATTCATTGGCCGCTTTAGTGCCAGTAACGCCTATACCGCCAACAGAAAGAGGGTGATCCCACTTTATCGCACCTTTACCTGCTTGAGTTTCTGCCACAGGAATTTGATGATTCTCGGCAAATTTGAGCAATGCAGCCACTGCTAATGAGTAGTGCACTCCACCGCCAGCAATAATGAGTGGCCGTTCACTTTTCTTCAAAACCTCGACAACGTGTTCAAGGTCGTGGATATCACCTTGTGGTCGACGAATACGATGAACTTTTTTCTCAAATAAACTCACCGGATAGTCATAGGCCTGAGTTTGCACATCTTGTGGTAGCGCCAAAGTAACAGGCCCGCAATTAACAGGGTCTAACAAAGTACGCATGGCAACAGGTAGACTGTTAATTAATTGCTCTGGTCGGTTGATACGATCGAAATAACGGCTCACCGGCTTAAAGCAGTCATTAACGGTAATATTAGGGTCGTCAAAATGCTCTAACTGTTGTAATACGGGATCAGGGCAACGAGTAGCAAAAGAATCGCCAGGCAATAACAATACCGGTAATCTATTGACATGTGCCAAAGCAGCAGCCGTTACCATATTAGTAGCACCAGGACCAATTGAAGTGGTACAAACCATCATCTTTCTACGATTACTCTGCTTGGCAAAAGCAATGGCTGCATGTGCCATGCCTTGTTCGTTATGCGCGCGATAGGTCGGCAATTTATCTCGTTCTTGATAAAGGGCTTGACCCAAGCCTGAAACATTACCATGGCCAAAGATAGCAAAGGCACCGGAAAATATAGCGTCTACTTTGCCATCAGTTTCTAAATACTGCTGAGTTAAATACTTGATTAGCGCTTGGGCTGCAGTTAAGCGAATTGTAGTCATAATTAGTCCTAGCTGTTTCTGTTTTGCCACGCATTCACGAGCAATAAATAATTGTCTTTCACTTGATCTATGAAGCTTTGATCGTCAATTTCATTACTTAGCCAAGCCTTGCTTGGTTGGGTAAATATAGATCGACCCACAGCAAAGCCTTTACAGTATTTGAAACCGGCACTGTTTTTGAACTCCTGAGCCAATTCTTTCAATGGTGCATCTAAGCCGAGTAGAATAACACCTCTACAATGGGGTGAGCGTTGTTCAATTAAGTTAGATATTTCGTGCCAAGCGCTTATACTTGGGCTAGGAAGTTTCCACCAATCAGGTTGAATACCTAAATTATAGAAGCGTTCCATAGACAAAATAACGGTGCGATCATCTTTTGGCATAGTTGCTGGCGGTATTATCTCAAGTAGTAATTCATGGCCACTTTGACAACAGGATTCATAAAGCTCTTTTATTTGTCGCTCTTGTCTGAGTCTTAATTGAATTTCATCTTCTGGATGGAAAAAAACTAAGCATTTGACAATATGTTCTTTCGGCCAACTTTTTAAACGTGAGCCAATTGAACCTGTTCCTTCCATTTCAATAGGTCTAGAGCTTGGTAATTCAACCGGGCGCCCTATCCAATAACCGCTTCCTGTTACATTGTTAAGCGCATCTTGCCCGTAAGTATCATCAATCAAAACACCTGCTTGGTAATTGAAAGATGATGAACTACTGGCTTGATTCAATGCCTTCACCAGTAACAGTTTTAAGGCAGAAATCCTATCAGGGTTAGCATTAAGCTGACGTGCCATATCATAAAACTGTTTACGATGATCAAAAGCTAAAATACATAACTCACCCCATGATTTTGGCGTTCTGGTGGTAACTCTATGTAAATGATTCAATGTTGCATCTTCGTCTGGTCGTGCAATGTCATGTTGACGGGCGATATAATTGTCTAGCTCTTCTTCCGAAGGAATAGCTGGCGCACAACCATGTCGAGAAACCACTAAGGCACCACAGGCATTTGCATAAGCACAGCATTTTTCGTAACTCTCTTCTTTTAACCAACCTCTTAAAAAGCCACTTATAAATGCATCGCCAGCACCTAATACGTTGAGTACATCAACCTGTACGCCATAACTGGTAAAACCTTCGTCTAACGTTTCTGGTATTGCACCGTCAAATACTGAACAACCGAGTGCGCCTCTTTTAACAACAATTTCAGCACTTGATATTTGTCTTATTCGTTTCAAACAAGCAATGGTGTCAGTGCTACCGGCAGCAATGTGAATTTCTTCTTCTGTACCAACAATGAGGTCACATAGCGGTAAAATTGAGAGCAGATGATCGGTGACAGACTGGTTTGAAACAAAACGGTTATCGCCTTCCCCTAACCCCGTCAGTCCCCACAGTACTGGTCGGTAATCAATGTCTAGAACTACTTTCGTTCCTGCAGCTTTTGCAAACTCTATGGCTTTTCGGCTAGTTTTATCGGTTTGCTCGGTAGAAAAATGTGTACCTGTAATTAATAATGATTTACTTGATGCAATATAATCAGCGTCAAAGTCAGCAATGTCGACCGCCATATCGGCGCAATCGTTGCGATAAAACAGTAGCGGGAAGCTATCATTATCTTTAATTGATAACAGTACTAAACCCGTTAACCGATTTGGATCTTTTACCACATGGCTAACATCACAACCGGCGCGAGCTAATTCTTCAGTAACAAAATTGCCCATTTGTTCGTCGCCAACACGTGTCAACATTGATGATTTAAGGCCTAATCTAGCGGTACCAAAAGCTATATTCCCTGAAGAGCCGCCTAACGTTTTGCTAAAAGAGGAAATATCCTCTAATCGGCTACCAATTTGCTCGCCATACAAATCGACAGCAGCTCTTCCTAAACAGATCACATCAAGGGTGTGTTTGTTTGTCATTTTATTATTCTCCGTGATGAAACTGGTTCAACCCATTATTCTGATTATGTAATTTCATGTTGTAATTGTTTATTAACATTATTCTATATCTACCCAGCTACCGAGACGATGTGACTCTTCAATTGAATCTATAACCAAATTTACCTGATAGGCGGCTCTAAAATCTGGCCACATTTTACGATCAGTGGCGATGCCTTCTATCAGATCTCTTACTTCAACAATTTTTTGATCGTTGTAGCCCAAGCCATGACCAGCTGATATGCAAAAGTTTTTATAATCAGGGTGTTCAGGGCCGACTAATATTGTTTTAAACCCTTCTCTGGCGCTGTTAC
>MAAC01020109.1_pt1 | contig 14636 bp, 12 predicted proteins | sample 1115981 | NCBI WGS metagenome assembly MAAC01 (sample SAMN04961126, study PRJNA320927) | seawater metagenome | isolation source: sample BD02T64 sea water enriched with oil for 64 days | place: USA:Gulf of Mexico | collected 2013-07-27 | reverse complement strand
AAGGTATATTAACAGCCATAAATTTTCATCCTCTTTCAGTGTTTTTTCTTGCTTATGACAAATAAAACTCAACATTTACATATTCTTGGTATTTGCGGCACCTTTATGGGCGGTATTGCTGCCTTAGCTAAAGAGCTTGGTTTTCGGGTTACGGGGTGTGATGCACAAGTCTATCCGCCAATGAGTACTCAGCTTGAGCAGTTGGGCATTGAATTAAAACAAGGTTATAAAGTTGAGCACTTTGAGGATGAACCTGATTTAGTGATTGTGGGTAATGCCATGTCTCGGGGCAATGTTATGGTGGAATATATGTTGGATCGCAATATCCCCTATATTTCTGGCCCGCAATGGCTATTAGAAAATGTGCTTAAAGATCGTTGGGTGTTGGCTGTTGCGGGTACTCATGGAAAAACCACCACCAGCAGTATGCTGACTTGGATTTTAGAATATTCGCACTTATCACCAGGGTTTTTAATTGGCGGCGTACCACAAAATTTTGCTTGCTCGGCGCGGTTAGGTAATGCGCCTTTTTTTGTTATTGAAGCCGATGAATACGACACCGCCTTTTTTGATAAGCGCTCTAAATTTGTTCATTATCGACCCAGAACGCTAGTGATTAATAATTTGGAATTTGATCATGGCGATATTTTTGCTGATCTAGTCGCTATTCAGCGACAGTTTCATCATCTTATTCGCATGGTGCCGAGCAATGGTTTGATTTTATCGCCTAAAAATGAAGCGGTAATAAATGAAACCTTAGCGATGGGCTGCTGGACACCAACAGAGCAAAGTGCTTGTTTATCGGGGTGGCAGGCAGAAAAGCTTGTTGCTGATGGCTCTATGTTTAAGGTGAAATTTAATGGCAAAGAGCAGGGCACGGTAAAATGGTCACTGATAGGTGATTTTAATATTGATAATGGCTTAATGGCGATTGCGGCAGCGCGTCATGCTGGCGTGCCTAGCCATATTGCCATTGAGGCATTGGCAAGGTTTATTAATACCAAGCGCCGTTTTGAGCTTAAAGGTGAAGTGAATAATATTCGTGTTTATGATGATTTTGCTCACCATCCCACCGCGATAGCGAAAACATTAGCGGCTGTTCGGGCGCAAGTTGATCATGAAGGCACCAATGGCCGAGTACTCGCTGTACTTGAACCACGCTCAAATACCATGAAATCTGGCGTACATAAAGAGGCGTTACCGTTATCGTTGGCGTTAGCTGAGCAAGTGTTTATTTTTCAAGATGCACAGATAAAGTGGTCTGTTGATGAGTTAATTAATCAGTGCCAGCAGCCTTGCTTTATTGAAAAAAATATTGATGACTTGGTGTTGAAAATTAGTGAGCAAAGTCAAGCTGGCGATACTATAGTAGTGATGAGTAATGGTGGTTTTGGTAATATTCACGATAAAATATTAACGGCATTAACGAGTAAGTTTCTTAATTTAAAAAATAATAATGAGTCATAACGTGATAAAGAATAATGTGAAAAATTTTAGTAAAACAATCACTTTAGCGATCACTGGTGCTTCTGGCTCTGCCTATGCGTTACGACTGTTAGAATGTTTAGTTGCCGCCAATTACCAAGTATACTTATTATGCTCTAGTGCTGGGCGAGTGGTGCTTGATACAGAACTGAACTTTAAATTACCCGCATCCCCTGATGGCGCGAGTGATGTTTTGAGTGAAAAATTTCAAGCAAAAGCCGAGCAAATTAAAGTTTTTGGCAAAGAGCAGTGGTTTTCACCAGTTGCCTCTGGCTCGGCAGCGCCAAAGCAGATGGTGGTTTGCCCTTGCTCAACAGGAACATTAGCAGCCATTAGCCAAGGCATGAGTGATAACCTCATTGAACGCGCTGCTGACGTGGTAATTAAAGAACGCGGTCAACTTATTTTAATGGTACGAGAAACACCATTTTCGACTATTCATTTAACTAATATGCTCAGTTTATCGCAACAAGGTGTCACCATTATGCCAGCAGCGCCAGGGTTTTATCATCAACCTGAGTCTATTAATGATCTGATTGATTTTATGGTGGGCAGGGTGCTAGATCATCTTGGTATAGAACAGGCTATAATGCCAAGGTGGGGTTATCAAAGTTAAGTTCAGCAGCGGGCAATTAATTTATATTGGCTTTTTTGTGACTTAAATTAATAAACATTAAAGTTTTTATTTATTTGCCGATAGAGCATTATACAATGCAATTATAGTGCTTTTTTGCCCTGAAAATGTTATTCCATATTAGTAATTCTTAGGATAAATCTATGTTTCAATCAATGTCTTTAGCGATAAAAATTAATGCTGCGCTGGTATTAATTGCTTTGGTCTTTCTTAGTACCACCATTTTTTTCTTCTATAATGATGAAAAAATATTAGCAGAGCATTTTGTCGAACGAAATTTAGAAAGCTTAGCGCTCAATTATTTTGATTCCGTTAATACTATGATGTTAACGGGAACTATTGCCAATCGAAAAATTATCCAAGATAAAATTGTCAGTCAAGACGATATTGTTGAAGCACGCATTCTTCGAGCGCCAGCATTAGTTAAGGTTTTTGGTGCCGGTCATGATGATCAAAGTGCTAAATCAACGTTCGAACGTCAAGGGTTGTCAGGCATTAAAGCCTTTAAACCCTTTACTGAAAATGGTAAACGCATGATGAGCTTTATTATGCCGATTAAAGCCAGTGATAATTACCGAGGCACTAATTGTTTAACTTGTCATCAAGTCGCTAATAATGAAATTCTTGGCGCGGTTAAAATCACCTATGACTTATCTGCCGTTGATAAAGAAATTACTAATTCAATTACCCAAGCAACCTTATTACAATTGGTCATTACTATTATTAGTTTTGGATTACTGAGCTATACCTTGAAACGATTAGTGTTTTTCAGGCTAAAAAGATTAAGGAATACTATTAAAAGTGTCGAAGAGAACCTTGATTTAAACAAAGAAATAAAAGTCTATCATCATGATGAATTGGGCGCGGTTAGTTCGGCATTAAACGGCATGATGGCTACTTTTAGACAAAGCTTTTTACTCATAGCTGATGCCAGCAACAAACTTATTACCTCGGCAGAAAGTGTTGATGAAATATCCTCATTAACGCGTGCCGCGGTATTAGAGCAGAAAAATGGCACCGACTCAGTGGCTGCAGCTATAAATGAATTAGATGCTTCGGCTAATGAAGTACAGAAAAATACTCAAAGTGCGGCCGATAAATCTGTTTCAGCCAATGAGCGAGCATCGCAAGGCTTATCTTTGGTAAATCAAGCCAAAACGGGCATTGATGCATTGCGAGATAAAGTTATTGATAATACCAATATGATCACTGAGCTTAGCAATAAAACTAATGAAGTTAGCTCTGTGCTAGAAGTGATTACCGCCATTGCCGAGCAAACTAACTTATTAGCACTCAATGCTGCTATTGAAGCGGCACGTGCTGGAGAGCAAGGGCGTGGTTTTGCCGTTGTTGCTGATGAAGTACGCTCGCTTGCGACGCGAACTCGTGAGTCAATTGACCAAATACAAGCAACGATAGGCGCCTTACAACAAGACGCTAAAGGTGCGGTAACGTCGATGAATGATGTTAGCCAACAAGCTAATGAAAAAGCAGATGATGTTGCTAATGTAGCCAACTTGCTTGTTGATATCACGACAGAAATAAAAGAACTCGATGAACTTAATTGTCAAATTTCAGCTGCGGCTAGACAGCAAAATATAGCGGCGGATGAAATTAATATAAATGTTGTTAATATTAGCAATGTTGCTGAAAAGTCAAGTGATGATGCCATTCGTGGTAAAGAGATTAGTGAGCATTTACTCACCCTAGCGAATGACTTAAATGAACAGCTAGTTAAATTTAAGTTGTAACTCTGTACAAAACAAAGCATTTTCATTAAGCTGTAGATGATGGTTAATTAGCCAAAGTTAATTTTTATTTGGCTAATGCCGTATTCAGCTATGTTGGTTCAGTATGAAATGTTATTTATATTTTGATTTTGTCGAAAGGCATTTACAAAAAACGAGAAAAATAGCGCTATTTTTCTCGTTAACCAGCTGTTTGTTTTTTATTCCTTTTTCTGCTAGCGCAGGGCCGCAGTTATTTTCCTCAAGCGATAGCATAATCACTTTTGCTTTAGGGGGCAGTTTACCTATTTTACTGTTCTTGCTTTGGCGATTTTTTACTGGCAAGCAAAAACAAAAGCAAACACAAGACTATATAATATCTAAAGATGAGCTTTTTAATTACACTCATGATTTAACCACTAACCTGCCTACCGCCCAGCATGCACTAAAGCAATTTGAACAAGTGCTAAAAGCGGAGCAACATAGCCGTATGGCAGTTATTGTCTTTAAACCTATCAATTTTAGACAGGTTAATACGGTGTTAGGCCACCATAATTCAGATATTTTATTATTACAGTTAGCTTATTGTTTACAGAAAAAAGTTGCTGACAACCCAAGTTTGTTAAGTTTTGACGCTAATCCTGAACCTATTCGCTTAGCAAGATTGCAGGGCTTAGATTTTTTAGTAGTATTTGACCTATCAACTTCGAAACATGAAGCTAAGCATGTAATAGATGATTTGTGTCAACAACTTGCCAATGCAGTACCCGATGCCATGAGCTTTAAAAGTTTTTCACTGAACTTTGAGCTAGCCTTTGGCGTTGCTATTAGTGGTGAGCATGGCAACAGTGTTAGTGAAATTGTATCTCATGCCACCGATGCCTTGCTCAAGGCGGAGTCTAAAGAGCAAACTATTCAATACTTTGATCATAGTGCCGTGCTTTATACTGAACAGCAATTGGCTTTAATGGAGCAATTACGGCAAGACATTATTGCTAAAGACTTACGTTGGTATTTGCAGCCACAAGTCAATGTAGAGAATAACTCTCTTGCGGGTTTTGAGTTAAAAGTACACTGGTATAGTGATGATAAAGCGCCATTAGAATTACTTGATTTTATTGATCTTGCCGAGCATAGCGGTGAAGTTTATTGTTTAACAAAACAAATGTTTACGCAGGCTTTTGAGGCTTTATTTACGCTACATAATATGGGCGTTTACCAACGGGTCTCCGTCAGCCTGTCCAGTAAAAATTTACTCGAGCCAGATTTGGTTGATTTTATTGAGCAGCAAATGCAAAAATTTAATATTGCTGGTAAATATTTAATGATAGAGCTTAATGAGCAAGTGATGCTTTCCGCCTGCCAGCGAGCAAAAAACACCATTGATCAATTGAAATCGTTGGATGTTAGTATTGCTATTGCTAATTTTTCGGGCAGTTATGAATCGTTACGTTATTTGCGAAAAATGGCTATTCATCAGGTTAAAATTAACTGTCAACAACTTGGTGAAGTTGGCGGCAATAGCGCCGATAAAGCCATTATTAATGCTTTAATTACCCTAACTCGCAGTATGAAAATACCTTTGGTAGGCACTCATATTGATAAACATGAGGCCGCTAATCAATATATCGCCATGGGAGGAAAGTTAGTGCAAGGTGATATTATTAACCGTGGTGTGGTGCCTGAAGAAATAGAAATTTGGCTTAAAAGGTGGTTTACTCAGCACCCAGAAGCCAAGCCTAATAATTAACTTTAGATAAATCGTTTGATGGTATTATTCAATATCTAGCGGCTCAGGGGATAGGATGATCCCCGTGTTGTCGGCGTAAATATGATCATCAGGTAAAATAGTAACGCCACCAAAGTTGATAGCAATATCACTTTCACCAATGTCGGTATCACTGGCGGCCACAGGAATAGACACTAAACCTTGTATGCCTATCTCAACGTCTTCTAATGCATCAACATCTCGAACGCTACCATAACAAATAATACCTTCCCAACCGTTTTTAGCCGCAGTTTCTGCGATATCAATATCAATTAATGCTCGCCGAGCCGAACCACCACCGTCAATCACTAATACCTTACTGGTGCCGTCAGTGGCAACAATTTGCTCAATTAAGCCTAAACTTTCAAAGCATTTTATCGTCACAACCTTACCGCCAAAAGAGCTTCGGCCGCCATAGTTACTAAAAATAGGATCTATAACGTCAATTAATCCTGCATAGGTATCACACAACTGTGAGGTATTGTATTCCATGATATTGCTCTTTTTTAGGTAAATTGAGTATAAGAGTTAACTTAAGTATATCGACTTCTACCTAAAATAAAATAGCTACTTGTATTTTATGGTAAAAGTCTCTTTAATAGTAGTAGTACTTTTTAGCAAAACTCATGATATAGCAATGCTTGAAAATTTTGATTCCATAGCCTTTTTATTTGCTACTCAAGCGATAGTTTTCGCCATTTTGTCTTTTGTATTTTTTATGTATTTTCGAGCTTTTAGCCGAGATTATGTAAAATACTGGCTGTTTAGTTTAGCGGCTTTGAGTTGTTACTATGCTAGTAGTGCTATGTTACAAGGCCATGACAGTGACTCTTTTACTCGCGTTATAACGCTATTTTATGCACAAGTGCAGCAATCTGCTTTCTATTTATTCTTAGTGCTTTTATTACTGGGTTTGTATTGCGCTAAAAAGCAAAAGCAAGTGAATGCTACTGTCAATATATCTGCTTATAGTGCCGCTATTATCTTGGGTGTTATCACGGCAACATTTTTCACCTTCAATGAAAATAATATTATCAATTATTTTTATCTAAAGGTTAGCTGGCAAGGTTTCGTTTTTGCTTGTGCTTTTCTCACGGCTAGCTTCTGCCTTTATCGTGATAAAACCCCACATTTTTCCAGTAAAATTCTACTAGCCTATAGTTTACTTTTAGGCTTAAGGTATTCGCTATATTTTTTAATTTCAATATTTTCCTATACCGAACCTTGGTTTAGCCAACTGCAAATGTTTTTACTTTACTTTGATGTTGGTTCCCACAGCGTTTTAGGTTTTATTTTACTGATCTGGATGCAAGGTGCAGAGCGTCATGTTGCTGTTAATGCCATCAGTAAAGCGCAATATCTGGGGAAGCATGATTCTTTAACAGGCGCTTTGAATCGCAGTCAAGTGATGGCTAAATTATCAGAAGCGATGATAATTTCAGATGAAAAAAAATCACAGTTGGCTATTTTTTTAATCGATATAAAACAATTTAAGTTTATTAACGATAGCTACGGTTTAAAAACGGGCGATCATATTTTGGGTGAGATAGCGCAACGACTTAATAACAGTATTTTACTACCAAAAGCGGTTGGCAGGCTCAGTGGTGATTCTTTTATGTTTGTTATTGAGTCTAACCTCCCTTCTGCAATTGAGCGGGTACCAGAACACCTTCATCAGCTGATAAAACAAGCTTTTCATTTCGATAATCAAGACATACATATTCAAGCTAGCGTTGGTTATTGTACTTATCCAGCCGATGGCGATAAAGCGGAAGATCTATTGCACAACGCCAATTTGGCTTTGCATCATGCTGAAACTAATAATATTGCCACCACTATTTTTGAGTCGGGATTGCAAGCTGAAGGTCGGCGGTTATTATTAGTTGAAAAAGGCCTTAAAGCCGCCTTAGCTAACGATGAATTCGTTTTATATTACCAGCCACAATTAAACTTATTTACTAATCGATTAGAGGGTGTTGAGGCGTTAGTTCGTTGGCAACACCCTGAAAAAGGTTTATTGCCACCTGCTGCCTTTTTAGATGATATTGAAGCGTTGAATATGAACAGTGAGTTTGACAATTATATTTTAACTAAAGCTTGTCAGGCTAATGCGCGCTGGCACCAGAAATTTAATCGGCGGGTGACCATTGCCGTTAATATTACCGCCATTGAATTTCAAGACCCGCAATTGGTGGCCAACATTCAATCATTGATCTTGACGTATAATTTGCAGCCGAGATATTTAGAGTTGGAAATTACTGAAAATGTTGTAATGACTGATATTGATACCGCCATGAATACCATTGTTAGCTTACAGAATATGGGCATTAAAGTTTCTATTGATGACTTTGGTACTGGCTATTCTTCGCTGGCTTATTTAAGGAAGCTACCGATAGATAAAATTAAAATAGATCGTAGTTTTATCACTGAAGTTGCCTCTAATGACTCTGATATGACCATAGTAAAATCAATGATTGAGCTTTCGCACGGTTTAGGTAAGCGTGTTCTGGCTGAAGGGGTTGAAACCGTTGAACAGCTCAATGTCTTGCGTAATTTAGGTTGTGACGCGGTGCAAGGTTACTTTATTAACAAACCCTTGCCAGAAGAAAAGCTTGAGCATTATTTGGTGAGAAAGAGTAGTCAGAAGAAGTAGCTTAAAAAAGATAACGTAATAAAGAGGGGAGAAATAACTGGCGCAGCGGCTAATTTATTACGTGCCTATGCACTTCGCTCAGGAAATCAGTAAGCAGGTTTAGTTTTCATCTGTAGGAGAGCTTATTTTTTAACAAAAATAGCTTCGATTTATTAAGGTATTTACGATTAGAGTTGTTTGATATCTATCATCGCTTCTCGTGAGTGACCCGAGGCTTTTAATTGGGCTAAATATTGCTGCCAACGTTGTGCTTGCTCATTGGCTAACACTTCAAGATAATCAAACGAATAAATCGCGCTATGATCATCGTCAAAAATAAAGCGATAGCCATGTTTGCTTACCGCTTCAATAGCCATTAATTGTACTTGTTTTTTGTGCGTTGCAATCGTTGCTGTTTTATCTTGCATGGTTTGCGGTGAAAAAACACGTAAATACTCAAAACTCAACTCAAAAGCCTTTTTTCGACTAAACGCTATCGTCAGGTGCTTTTGAGATTGATTTAGGGTAAAACGCTCAATTTTCACGGCAAAGTACTCATACTTATAGTCACACTCACACTCACATTGCTAAGCTGTTCGGTTATAAAATAAAACGGCTTAAGTCTTCGTCTTTAACGACATCATTTAAGGTTTTATCAACATAATTTTTATCAATGACTATGGTGTCACCTGCACGTTCATCGGCATGGAAAGAGAGCTCTTCTGTTAAGCGCTCCATCATAGTATGTAAACGGCGAGCACCAATGTTTTCAGTGGTTTCATTTACCTGCCAAGCAGCATTTGCTATGGCCTGAACACCATCATCACTAAATGTTATATCAACCCCTTCAGTGGCTAATAGCGCGATATATTGCTCAGTTAATGAAGCGAAAGGTTCAGTAAGTATTCTAACAAAGTCTTCTGTTGTTAGCGCTTTTAGCTCAACACGAATCGGTAAACGACCTTGCAATTCAGGGATTAAATCAGAAGGTTTTGCCATTTGAAAAGCACCAGAGGCAATAAACAAAATATGATCAGTTTTAATCATGCCATGTTTAGTACTTACCGTAGAGCCTTCAACTAAAGGTAATAAATCACGTTGCACACCTTCACGAGATACATCACCACCGCTGTTGCTGTCGGCACGCTTACAAATTTTGTCTATTTCATCAATAAAAACAATACCATTTTGCTCTACCGCATAAATTGCTTTTTGCTTGATATCATCTTGGTTAACAATTTTTGCTGCTTCTTCCTCTTGTAATGCTTTAAAAGCGTCTTTAATTTTTAATTTACGCTTTTTGGTTTTTTCGCTAGACATATTTTGGAACATACTTTGTAGCTGCGACGTCATATCCTCCATGCCAGGAGGAGCCATTATTTCAACGCCCATTTGTGACGCGGCTAAATCGAGTTCAATTTCTTTGTCGTCTAATTTACCTTCACGTAATTTTTTACGAAATATTTGTCGGGTATTGCTATCACCACTTTCTTCAGCTTGTTTTTCAGCATTGCCAAAACCATCGCGAGCAGGCGGTAAAAGTACATCTAGAATTCGCTCTTCAGCCGCTTCTTCGGCTAAATGTTTAACGCGACTCATTTCGTCTTCTTTAACCATTTTAATTGCCATGTCGGCAAGATCACGAATAATAGTTTCTACTTCTTTACCAACATAGCCCACTTCGGTGAACTTTGTTGCTTCAACTTTAATAAAAGGTGCGCGAGCTAATTTAGCTAGGCGGCGAGCAATTTCAGTTTTACCAACCCCTGTTGGGCCGATCATTAAAATGTTTTTTGGGGTTACTTCATTGCGCAGCTCTTCGTTTAGCTGCATGCGGCGCCAGCGATTTCGTAAGGCGATAGCGACAGCGCGTTTAGCATCACTTTGCCCAACAATATGGCTGTCTAATTCATGAACAATTTCTCTGGGAGTCATAGCTGACATGGTTAATCCTCATTTTGTCTTGGCTTATTTTAAGACAATAATATTTTCTCGAAACTCGAAACTCGAAATTTAAAGTTCGTCTATAGTTTGTGATTGATTGGTAAAAACACAAATATTGCCAGCAATCGTTAATGATTTTTCAACGATTTCTTTTGCCGATAATTCGGTGTTTTCTAGCAGGGCAGTCGCGGCTGACTGGGCAAAATTTCCGCCACTACCAATAGCAATAAGATCGTGCTCTGGCTGAACCACGTCACCATTACCCGTAATGATCAATGATGCAGTTTCATCAGCAACAGCAAGTAAAGCTTCAAGTTTTCTGAGGGCGCGATCACTGCGCCAATCTTTAGCAAGCTCTACTGCGGCTTTGGTTAGATGACCTTGATGTTGTTCAAGTTTGCTTTCAAAGCGTTCAAACAAAGTAAAAGCATCAGCAGTACCACCGGCAAAGCCCGCTAATACTTTATTGTTGTATAAACGGCGAACTTTTTTAGCATTACCCTTCATTACGGTATTGCCAAGAGAAACCTGGCCATCACCACCTATGGCAACTTTGCCATTGCGTCTAACAGAAACGATAGTAGTCACTTTAACTCCAACCTAAATAAATACATTTTTTGATGTAAATTAAGTTGGGATTATTACTGGCTTTTCAAGGATAGAATTGACTTTATTGGCTAATTGTTTGCGAAAACTACTTCCAAAGCCAAATTTGGCAGCCATTAATTTTGTTGTTTCGTAATTTGTGTTTGTCTTTTTCTGCAGTGCGCTTACGTGAATAAGGGCCGAGTACCACTTTATACCAAATATTATTTTTGCCTTGAGCGGTTTGAATTTGGCTTTCAACACCTGCAAAAGCCATTCTCGCTTTTAATACTTCTGCTTGAGATTGCGTTTTAAATGAGCCACATTGCATTTTATAAGGGCCACTTTTTTTAACCTCGTATTCGCCAACTTCCACCTCTTTGTGCTTTAAATCGTCGACATACCGCCATTTTTCTTCTGGTGGTTTAGGCAAGGTTGTAGCCTTCTTTGCTACTGTTTTTATTGCCTGACTAGTATTGGGGGTTTTAGTGTTTGGACTGGTTTTTAACAGCCATAAACCATACGCAAAGCTAGTTATTAGTATGATAACCACGGCAATAATTAATTTACTTTTTGGGTGGTTACTTGGTGCTTGTTCAACGGCCTTTTTTTTATAAGGGTTGTTTTTCTTTTTTTTAGCTGGGCTACGGGTAATATAATCTTGATTTGACATGTGCGGGAGAAGAATAACGGAAAACTGCGCTTATTTTAACGACTCACCAATTTAAATCAATAGGGTCGACGTCTAAGCTCCAACGTACTTTGCTTTGCCCTTCAATATTAGGGATTATTGATAACAGCGTTGATATTGCTTGGTGTAAGTGTTTTCTGGACTTTGATTGAATAATTAAATGATAACGAAATTTCCCCGCCTTTTTCTCCATAGCAGCAGGCACGGGGCCAGCAAATTCACATTCACTTAAAGGCTGCTCGGTGAGTGCCCGTAAAAATTTTTCTGGATAGCTTGGGTAGCTTGCCTCGGCGCGAATTAATGCTTGAAAGCTAAAAGGAGGTAACCGTGCTTGTTGACGCTCTATTAATGCTTGCTTGGCGAAATGCTGATAACCATTGTGCACTATTTCCTGTAATAATGGGTGATCGGGATAATTAGTTTGCACCAATACTTTACCGGGCTTACTCGCGCGTCCTGCGCGTCCTGCCACTTGAATAAGTAGCTGTGCCATGTGTTCGCTGGCGCGAAAGTCAAAACTAAATAAAGCGCCATCGCCATCAAGTACGGCAACTAAAGTAACATCTGGAAAGTGGTGGCCTTTGGCGAGCATTTGGGTGCCAATAAGTAATTGATGCTTTTTATCACTAATCTCTTGCAGTATTCTACTTAACTCGCCTTTTTTTCGGGTGCTATCCCGGTCAACTCTAACTAAGCTTGCCTCAGGAAAAAGCTCGCCAATGCGTTGTTCTAACTGCTCTGTGCCTTGGCCAATAGGGGCAATTCTGACACTGCCACAACTTGAACACTGCCTTGGAACGCGCTTTTGACTACCGCAATGGTGACAAATCAGTAATTGTTGCTTTTGATGGAAAGTATAGGGTTTATCGCAACGCTGACAATCAGCAATCCAATGACATTCTTGACAGTTAATCGCGGGGGCATAACCGCGACGATTTAGAAAAATCAGTACTTGTTCGCCGCGCGCTAACGTGTGTTTTATTTGCTGTTTTAAAGTACCAGACAGGCCATGCTCCATTTGTTGCTGGGCGACATCAATCAGTGCTATTTTTGCTTTATTGCTATTTCCCGCCCGCTTACGTAATTGATGGTATTGATATTTATGCGAAAGCGCATTTTGTAAAGACTCAAAACTTGGCGTTGCGCTGCCTAACAATACGGGAATATTTACCTGTTTGGCCCGTAAAATGGCTAAGTCTCGACCATGGTAGCGAAAACTGTCTTGTTGTTTTAAAGAGCCGTCATGCTCTTCATCAACAATGATCATACCTAAATGATGTAGAGGTGAGAAAATAGCCGAACGGGTGCCAATAACAATGGCGGCATTACTTTGCTGAGCGTTTAGCCAAGTGTCTAAACGTTCACTATCATTGAGGTTAGAATGATGCAAACAAATAGGCACATTAAAACGTTGCTCAAAACGTAACAATGTTTGCGGTGTTAAACCAATTTCTGGCACTATAACCAGTACTTGCTGACTACTTGCCAGCGTTTTCTCCATGGCTTGCAAGTAAACTTCAGTTTTACCACTGCCAGTGATGCCATCAATTAAATGGCAAGCAAACCGATCATTACTCTGATTAATCGCGGCGACAATAACGGCTTGCTCGGTAGATAAACATTGTTTGTTTTCTTCATTTAATGCCTGTTCACGCCAAATAAAGGGTTGAGACTTTTGCTCTTTTTCAACGATTAACGTTTTAGCCACTAAAGCATTAAGTTGTGTTTTGCTATAACCTAAGGTTCGCAACTCTGGCCAGCTAATGCCTTGATGTTTATCAATCAGTAGAAAAAGTGCATGTTGTTTTGGTGCTTTGCTGGCGAGTTTAGCTACTTGTTCAACCGCATTTTCTGTATGGCTATGCCAGACCATGGGCGGTTGAATATCTAACTTTTTTACTTGTCTAAGTAGTTTCGGCAGCGCCTGTTGAAAAACATCACCAATGGGGTGATGGTAATAATTAGCGCACAGTCGTAAAAAATCGACTAGAGCTTTGCTTAGATGAAAACTATCATTAAGTCGTTTAGCGATGGTTTTTATTTTTTTACTATCAATATCACATTCATCGCTCAGTGCTATAACAACAGCGATAACCTGTCTCGAACCGAATGGCACCGCAATACGCTCACCAACACGTATTGTGGGTAATTGCATTGTGCTCGGCACTTGATAAGTGAATAATTGCCGCATAGGTACTGGCACAGCAACTTGTACGTATTGATTAGGCACTAAAAGCATAGTTTTGTTAATTTTATTTGATCACTATTTTGACCTGAGAAAATACTGCTGCCAAGTAGCAAGGGCACTTTTTCGATAAATATTTACCTATTTATTTTATAACTTCTCTATTATGCTATTTTTTAAACTATTTACTCGGTTTTCGCTTGCAGTAAAATAAGCTATGCCTTATTATTCGCCCCCATAATTTTTTAACTCGTATGGTGCTTGGCGTTTCAAAGTAAACGGCTAAGTGGCGATACGCCCAAGTTCTCGAAAGAGATAGAGGTTCCTATGAAAGACGGTATTCATCCTAACTACGTTGATTTTAAAGCAACTTGTTCTTGTGGCAACGTTGTTGTTACTCGTTCAACTGCAGGCAAAGACATTCATTTAGATGTATGTTCAGCTTGTCACCCATTTTACACTGGTAAGCAAAAAGCTGCTGAAACTGGTGGTCGTGTTGACAAATTCAACAAACGTTTTGGTGCTCTTTCTAAGAAGTAAATTTTACTTCTTTTGCACAGAACGAAAAAAAGCGCCGATTGGCGCTTTTTTTGTGGCTGAAAGTTAAGTGAAATTTGACTTTGATAAAAATACTTTTAAACCTTTTTTTGTCATACTGCATCTAACTTACTATTAACCACTACCTATTAATTATCACCGAGACCGTTTTTTGAATAGTTCCCCAGTTATTGATGCGCAAAAATTGTTTGCCAGCTCCCAAGAGCAAGAGTGGATTGCTCAGGCTAAGCAGGGCTCACAGACGGCTTTTCATCAACTTTATCAATTGCATCATAGAAGAATATACGCACTTTGTTGGCGCATGCTTGCTGACAAAGACAGTGCCGAAGATGTTTGCCAAGAAGTCTTCGTGGTGTTGTGGCAAAAAATTAATAACTTTAGAGGTGAAAGTAAATTTAGCACTTGGCTGCATAGTGTTGCTAGCAAT
>MAAC01016131.1_pt1 | contig 14636 bp, 13 predicted proteins | sample 1115981 | NCBI WGS metagenome assembly MAAC01 (sample SAMN04961126, study PRJNA320927) | seawater metagenome | isolation source: sample BD02T64 sea water enriched with oil for 64 days | place: USA:Gulf of Mexico | collected 2013-07-27 | reverse complement strand
GGGGCGGCCAAGTGACTTATCACGGGCCGGGGCAACTCGTTATGTACGTTTTATTCGACCTGCGCCGCTTAGATATTGGCATTCGCGCACTGGTCGATGTGCTTGAAAACATCACCATTACCGGATTAAAACAATATGGCCTCTCGGCCATCGCGCGCAAAGATGCGCCGGGCGTCTATATTGATGACAAAAAAATCGCCTCCTTAGGCCTACGCGTCAAGAAAGGTTGCAGTTACCATGGCCTCAGCATGAACATTGATATGGACTTAACACCGTTTAGTTTTATCAACCCATGCGGCTATGAGGGTCTTGAAGTTACCCAATTATCAGAACATGGCGTAAAATGTACCACCTCTGATTTTGCAGCTGTTTTATTGCACGAATTAAAGCAACAACTCAATTATTGCCAACTCAAACTTGGCCCAAATACACTACACGTATAGCGATATGTCACACGATACAGATACCCTCAAAGCACCATCACGCGCCACCCCAGAAACGCACCAACGAAGCGAAGCGAAGCTGGCACGTATTCCCATTAAAGTTGAAAAGAAAGCCGATATTTTGCGCAAACCACATTGGATACGCGCCAAAGTGCCAAGCGGCCCTCGCGTCAATGCCATTAAAAAGGCGCTTCGTGATCACGGCTTATACTCGGTTTGTGAAGAAGCCGCCTGCCCAAATTTAGGTGAGTGTTTTAACAACGGTACCGCTACCTTCATGATTATGGGCGATATTTGCACGCGACGCTGCCCATTTTGTGATGTTGCACACGGCCGACCAAAGCCATTGGATAAAGACGAACCTCAAAAACTCGCTGATACTATTAAAGATATGGCTCTTCGCTACGTGGTCATCACATCTGTTGATCGCGATGATTTGCGAGACGGTGGCGCCGATCATTTTGCGCAATGCATTAACGCCGTACGCGAGAAAAACCCGACCATACAAATTGAGGTGCTGGTACCCGATTTCAGAGGCCGTATGGACCTTGCTGTTGAAGTTCTAGTACAGACACCTCCCGATGTCTTCAATCATAATTTAGAAACCATTCCACGCTTGTATAAAAAAGCTCGGCCCGGTTCTGATTACCAATGGTCACTCAACCTACTGAAACGCTATAAAGAAGCACATCCAGAAGTCCCAACAAAGTCCGGCCTAATGCTTGGCTTAGGTGAAACGATGGAAGAGACACTTGAGGTCATGCGGGATTTACGCGCACACAATTGCAATATGCTGACTTTAGGTCAATACCTACAACCAAGCCAAGACCACTTAGCCGTTGAGCGCTATGTTACACCCGAAGAATTTGATGAATTGGCACGCCTCGGTAAAGAGATGGGTTTTTCCCACGTTGCTAGTGGCCCGATGGTTCGCTCCTCTTACCACGCCGATCAACAAGCGTCCGGGGTTATTGACTAATCAACAACCCCTCATTGGGTACTGATTGATGCGACGTTAAATCTGCTGAAGTTTTCGTTCTAAATCAGCCAGTCGTTCCGGTGTACCAACGTCAACCCATTTACCTTGATACAGCTCGCCACTGACACGCTGGCATGATATCGACTCACGAATAATCGGCGCTAACGGGAAGATACCGGCTGTCTGCTGCGAAAAAATGATGGGGTTAAAGACCCCCACTCCGCTGTAGGTGTAGCTTTTATCCGACGCCAGTTCAATACTACCGTCGAATAAGCCAAAGTCACCTTTCAGATTATGAGAAGGATTATTCACCAGTACCAAATGAATATTCTTATCCACCTTCGTTCTCAAGCTTGCGTAAGGAAAATCGCTCCAAACATCGGCATTCACAACTAGAAAAGGCTGTTCACCCAACAAAGGCAATGCGTTAAATATCCCACCGCCCGTTTCTAGAGCTTGCAGACCCTCATCTGAATATTCAATCCGCACACCCCAGCGCTCTCCACAGCCTAAGGCCGCTTTAATTTGCTCACCCAAATAGGCAATATTAATCACGAACTCGCTAAAACCATGCTTCTTTAATGCCAAAATATGGTGCTCGATAAGAGGACGCCCAGCAACTTTCAACAAAGGCTTGGGGCAATGCTCGGTCAAACGACCCATTCGTTCGCCACGTCCCGCCGCTAAAATCATCACCTTCATAAAGGTTTCAACTCCGTTTGCAGCTGAACAAACTTAGCCATAAGTTGATGCTTTTCAATCAAGTCCGCGACGGGCCTTAAGTCATCATAGCGAGCACAAACAGCAATCACATAGCTCAATGTTCGAGGGATATCTTTTAAATAACCATTTTTACCATCCCTGATTAACAAACGCGAAAAAATACCAATCGCTTTCATATGCCGCTGAACCCCCATCCAGTCGAACCATTGATAAAAACGAGCTTGATCAAAATCATCTACGCAACCACGTGCTCTCCTCTGCTGGAGGAAATCATCGAGCCATACGTAAATTTTCTCATCTGGCCAATCGATATAACAGTCCCTGTATAAAGAAACGAGGTCATACGTTATTGGACCGGCAACCGCGTCTTGGAAATCAATTACGCCTGGATTGTCTTTCTCGGTCACCATCAAATTTCTGGAATGGTAATCTCTATGAACAAATACTTGTGGCTGTTCAAGGGCTGATTGAGCTAATTTTTCTTTGACCATCACTAAGCCCGTTTTATCATCGGACAATAAATCAACAGCCAATAATTTATTAACGAACCACTCTTCAAATAAGCCCATCTCTTGCTGTAATAAAGCTAAATCATACTGAGGAATCTCTAGCTCAGCCAACGGCAAGTCGTGCATTTTATGCAGGGCTTGAACAGCATCGCCATAGCAATTTTTCGCCGTCAATTCGCTTAGCTTGTCTAAATAACTTTCCGACCCCAAATCGCTGAGAACTAAAAACCCTTTTTCGAGTGACTTATAAAAAATTTGCGGTGCATTAATGCCTTGCGAAAACAACAGTTCTGCCACCGCAATAAATGACGTGCAGTCTTCCTTAGCAGGCGGCGCATCCATAACAACGAATGACTGACCGTTAAACTGAACACGAAAATAACGCCTAAAACTGGCATCGCTTGATGCTGGCTCACAACTAAACTCATCTGTTAAAAAAACACCTTTTAACCATTCAATTAAAAGTTGTTTACGTTCATCTATCACCATAAGGAACACTCTGTTAGACCTAATTCACGCAGACTGAAAGTTGCGTGCTAATATATTGAAAAATTATACAAGTAACATTGAAGAATTCGTCATTCTATGCGATTTTATACAACCTACGTTAGACTCAAATAAAAGGCTTTAACATTAACACTTCGTACAAACATTTTTTTCTTAGCCTAGCGCTATTTTTTACCGCATCACAAACTTTCGGTTTTAGCGATTCTCAGTGGGACTGTAACCTTGCAAGTGACGGTGAAACATGGGATTGTTCCGCCTCCAGCAAGCCTTTAGCTAAGCAGCCTGAGCCTACAGCCATTGATGAAAACGTCAGCGCTGAAAGCACTATTGCCGAGTCACCTGCAAAAAAAACAGCTAATCCTTCGGTGCCTCGTGTTCAACTAACTCGTCAAGCAACACCTTTAACCACTAAAAAGGCACCTGTGGCAGTTTCAAGCATGAACAATGACGGCTCATGGGATTGCCAAGCTGGCGCAAATGCCACTTGGGATTGCACCCAAACTAGCGCGCCTAGCAGTATTGAAGTTGCCAGTGTAGCGGCTGTCGAATTACCTAGCAGCACATCCTCTGATCGCATTAGAAATAATTCATTATTCCACCTAATGATTCAGCAACTTGAAGCTGACCCTTGGGATACCTGCGAGGTCTCGACAGCAGAACTTCGTGACAGTAGAAATGCTATCCAGCAAAGTCGTTTAAATGCAGAAGTGAGCATCCAATCTGATTACGCCGAAATTCTCGACCAGAATGATGCTCAATTTAGTGGTGATGTTTTAGTAAAACGCGCCGACCAATCTATTACCGCCGACCGCGTTACTTTCAACAACAATAAAGAAATTGCAGCAGCATCTGGTGATGTTTTCTACCAAGAAAATGGATTCGCCCTGCACAGTGATCAAGCAACGCTTCAGCTTAGCAACGATACCGGCGAGTTCAAAAACAGTCGGTTTATTATTGAAGGGACTCATGCACGAGGCACAACCCAGTCGACTCGTCTCATTAACCGTGATATCAGCCAATCAACAAATATTACTTATACCACCTGCGCACCCAGCGTTAGCGATTGGGAACTCCAAGCTAGAACGCTGGAACTCAACAAAGAAACAGGCCGCGGAACTGGACGTGACGTTTGGGTTGAAGTGTTTGATATTCCATTGTTATACACACCGTACATCAGTTTCCCAATTGATGATCGACGCCAGTCCGGTGTTTTAACACCAACGTTTGGTAACTCCGACACAACCGGCTTAGACTTCGCAATTCCTTACTATTGGAATATTGCTGAAAACTATGACGCCACTATTACACCGCGAATCATGAGCGATCGTGGTTTGATGCTAGGTGGCGAGTTTCGATACCTAACCGACAGCAGCGAAGGCCAAGTAGCGGCCGAAATTCTTAGTGATACCGACACCGATGATTTACGTGGCCAATTCTCATTGCAAAACAAATCAACCATCAGTTCCCGCCTAAGCTCAGAGCTAGACCTGAATTACATGTCGGATGATGATTATTTAGAAGATTTTGGCAACAACCTTAGTATTTCCAGTAACCGCTATTTAAGAAGCCAAGCCAGTTTAAACTACCGAGCCGATAGCTGGAGCTTACTCACTAAAATAGACAATTACGATTCTATTGATGAGTCTATTTCTAGTGCTAATAGGCCGCATCGTCGTCTACCACAAGTTCTTTTTAACCTGCGTGAAACCGAAGCCTTTGGTATTGCGAAAGTCAGCATGCGCAATGAGTTTGTATACTTTCAGCACAGCGCCGATGTTGACGCTAAACGAGTTGATTTGCACCCTGGCATTAGCGTCCCATTCCGAACACCTGCTGGATTCATTACCCCTAGGCTAAGTTTAAGACATACCGAGTACCGCTTACAGGATCAAGCCGCGGGAGTGGACAGCCAGCAAAGTAGAACGCTACCCATATTATCCGTTGACTCTGGGTTATTCTTTGAAAGAGATCTGAACTTTGCTGGAGGCATGATCCAAACCCTCGAGCCACGCGCCTATTATTTATACGTTCCGCACGAGAACCAAGATGATATTCCATTGTTTGACACCTCAGAATACGACTTCAGCTTTAACCAGCTATTTAGAGAGAACCGTTATTCAGGTGCTGACCGAGTGGCCGATGCAAACCAGTTAACGTTAGCACTCACCTCACGACTTATTGAGTCTAACACCGGTAGCGAGCGCCTAAGAGCGAGTATTGGCACTATTGTCTACTTCGATGATCTTGATGTAGGCTTAAAGCCCACTAGCACGCCCATTACAAAAAACACCTCCGACTTAGTCACAGAAGTATCGGCAAAGTTAACCGACACATGGTCAGCCCGCACCGCGCTGCAATACAATCCTCACGCGGGTAAAACCCAAAAAGCAACGCTTGGGTTTCATTATCGTGACGGAGCAAACCGTATCTTCAATGCAACTTACCGCTCTCGTTACGAAGGAACCTTTGATAGCAACGGAAATTCCAATGATATCGAGCAAACAGACCTATCATTTAAGTGGCCCATCAGCAAAGAATGGAGCACCGTCGGTCGCTGGAATTATTCGGAAGAACAAAACTTAGCGCTTGACACATTCTTAGGCCTTGAGAAAGACACTTGCTGTTGGCGTTTACGAGTCATTGCCAGACGATACGTTAATGACGCATTTGATGAAGAACCTAAAGAAGGCATTTTCTTCCAGTTTGAGCTGAAAGGCCTCACAAGCTTTGGTGAAAAGCTTGACTCATTCTTGGAAGAAGGAATTTTAGGTTACCAGATACCTCAACACTAACTCAATAAATCAACCCCAAGGTCAAAACTATGGTTTCAAAATGGCACGCCGAGTGTTATTTTGGGCCTTTGACTTACCATCCATTTAACGCTGAACCCACCCAACATGAAAAGCTTCAAACAATCCATATTCGTTAATACAATCGTTCTGTGTAGCCTTTTGTCATTTGGCGCACTAGCTCAAAATTCCATTAATCGAATTATTGCAATAGTCGACAAAGGTGTTATTTTACAAAGCCAGTTAGATGAACAGGTTAAACAAACCTATCAGCGCTTACCTGCTGAGCAACGCGCTTCTATAGCAAGGTCCGACATTGAAAAGCGTGTTCTTGATCGAATGGTTATAACAGAGCTGCAACTGCAAATTGCCCGACGTAGCGCTATACAAATTTCAGATGCTGAAATTAATGCATCAATTAAACGTATCGCCAGTGCGAACAAACTATCAGCAGAAAAGTTTCTAGAGGTATTGCAGAATGATGGCGTCACACTTAAATCTTTCAAACGCTCAATTAAAGACCAGATGCTGGTCAGACGAGTACAATCCAGCTATGTTCACCATGAAGTAAAAATATCAGAACAAGAAGTAAAGAGCTTTTTGCAACTGCTAGAGCAAAGCAATGGCGATCAATCGACAGAGTATCAATTAGGGCATATCCTTATTGCGACACCAGAAAATGCATCACCGCAACAAATAGCTAAGGCGCGTAAAAAAGCAGCTAGTATAATTGCAGGTTTGAATCTAGGCAAAAAGTTTTCCACTCTGTCTATCGCCCACTCAGATGCTAGCAACGCGCTTGAAGGCGGAGACCTTGGTTGGATGAAACTAGCGCAAATGCCCTCAATGCTAACGCCTTATGTGCAAAAAATGCAGGCAAATGAATTTTCAGCGCCGATAGAAAGCCCCAGTGGTTTTCATATCATTAAACTCTTTGCAACTCGTGGCCAACAAAAAGTCATGGTTACTAAGACCCACGTACGTCATATCCTGATTAAAATTAATGCACTTGTTAGCGACAAAATAGCGCAAGAACGCTTACTTAACCTTAAACAGCGCATCGAAAACGGTGAAGATTTCACCATGCTAGCAAGGGCTAACTCTGAGGACAGGGGCTCTGCCATCAGTGGCGGCGATCTCAACTGGGTCCAGCCTGGCGCACTTGTTCCTGCCTTTGAATCAGCCATGAACGAACTGGCTATCAATGACATTAGCTTACCTGTTCAAACCCAATTTGGCTGGCATTTAATCCAAGTATTGGGCCGTGAACAACAAGACAACACACAACTCATGCGCGAAGCGCAAGCACGTTCTCAATTACAAAAACGTAAGGCCGATGCCGCGATTGAATCATGGTTGGTAAAACTAAGAGATGACGCCTACATTGAATACCGTTTAGCTAAATAAGCAGCGTATTGGTTACTTTTTACGCAAAATAATGCCTTTACCTCGAATTGTTATTACCCCCGGTGAACCCGCCGGTATTGGCCCCGATATATGCTTACAGGTCTGCCATAAAAGTTGGCCATGCGAACTGATTTTTGTCGCTGACATTGAACTATTACAACGTAGGGCGGTGGCTCTTAACTTATCAATCGATATTAAACTAGCCGACCTGAGTAAACCCACTAGCCCGCATATACCAGGTACTATGAACGTCCTTCCAGTTCAATTACCTGAAGAAGAAGTTTGTGGTCTACTCAACACTAATAATGCTAAATATGTAATTGAAACGCTTCAGTCAGCTGCTCAATTATGCCTTGATAACACCTGCCAATCGCTCGTTACAGGGCCCGTACAAAAAAGCATTATTAACAATGCAGGCATCCCTTTTTCTGGCCATACTGAATTTTTTGCCCATTATTGTGGCGGCTACCCCGTGATGATGTTAGCAACAAAGGAGTTACGGGTTGCCTTGGCAACCACTCACTTAGCACTAAAAGATGTTAGTTCTGCAATAACCCCGTTACTCCTTGAAAAAGTCATCAGTATTTTACATGCCGACTTACAAAAAAAATTCGCCATCACTAAACCACGTATCGCCGTATGTGGCCTCAACCCACACGCCGGTGAAGATGGTCACTTAGGTGATGAAGAGATCACAACAATAATTCCTGCTCTTGATCGTTTACGTCAAAAGGGTATCAACTTAACTGGCCCCTTACCTGCAGACACCGCATTCACGCCACCCATTTTAGCCAAACACGACGTGGTTTTGGCGATGTATCATGACCAAGGATTACCGACACTAAAATTCGCTGGGTTCGGTGAAGCTGTTAATATTACACTCGGTCTACCTATCATTCGCACATCGGTCGACCACGGGACAGCTCTTGAACTTGCCGGCACGGGAAACGCAACTTCAAGTAGTTTAGAATCGGCGCTAGAAATGGCCATACAACTTTCATCCAAATAATACCTTGAATAAACCACACAAAGCTCGCAAACGTTTCGGTCAGAATTTCCTGCAGGATAGTCGGATCATCCATCAAATAATTATGGCCATCGACCCACTAGCAAGCGACCACGTCGTTGAAATTGGACCGGGGCAAGGTGCCATTACCGAACCGCTTTTAGATTCTCACTGTCAACTCGATGTCGTTGAACTTGACCGAGACCTTGTTGAACGACTCAACACTCGTTTTGGCCATATAGATCGATTTACACTGCATAGCGCAGACGCACTGGCATTTAATTTCGCCGCCTTAGATAGCGACAAACCTCTAAGGGTTATTGGCAATTTGCCCTACAATATTTCGACACCTTTATTATTTCATTTGCTTACGCAGGCATCGCATATCAAAGATATGCACTTCATGTTGCAAAAAGAAATTGTCAACCGGCTCCAAGCCCAACCGGGCAGCAAACAATTTGGACGCCTCAGCATTATGATTCAACTTCATTGCGACGTTGAGGCTCTGTTCGATGTCGACCCAGAGTGCTTCCACCCAAAACCCAAAGTCATGTCGAGCATAGTTCGTTTAACACCTCACACAAAACAAAAATATGCCATTGATGACTTAGAACTATTTGAAAAGATAGTGAAAGCCGCTTTTTCTCAGCGCCGTAAAACCATTAGAAATACACTCAAAAATATTTGTAATGAAGCATCTCTTGAAGCGGCCCATATTGACCCAAATGCACGAGCAGAAAGCCTAGAAATTAATGACTTTGTTAATCTTAGCAACCAGCTAAATCGTATCTAAACGCTCACGCCATAGATGTTTCAAACGGCCACGGCCTCGACTGGGTACACGATATTTATCACTTGATATGATAAATACAAATAACAGAAGGTTAACAACAAGCTGACACTAAAACTTTTCTGGATTGTTTCTCGGATGATGTTTGCCATCACAATAAAACCCCATACAACAATAAAGAAAACAATCAGGCCTACCACACCTATAGAGCCTTGATTTTTCACTAGGCCATCCATCCAAAAAACGTAGGGCACACTCAACAGTGTCATTAAAGCACCGCTTCCGTAAACAGCCGTTATTGCCTGATTAAAGCGGTTTTTCACCTGAAAGAAACTCACTAATAGATATATAAATAAGCCGACTAAAACTGTCTCTATAAAGGATTGAATAATCGCTTCACTTAATTCAATCGAGCTAGAAAGAAGCATCGTACCCGATAGAAAATAAATGAAAAAAACTATTTTCAACAACACCGTAGAATCGGGTACATCTTTGGGCCCTCTTTTAATTAAACAGAGGTCAACAAATATTCTTAGCAGTGTTTTAAAATCATTATTCATCTCTCAAGTATGCTGTACCATGACAGCTTATTCAATCTGCTTTAAGTAAATCTAGATGATATTAAGCGAAAACAATCAAATTGAACTCAGAATTATTGAGCTCAAACAAGAGCATCAAGATTTGCACTATATAATTGATCACCTAATAGAAGAGCTTCAGCCCGACCAACTTAGAATACGCAGACTTAAGAAACGTCGATTATTCGTGAAAGATCAAATTGAACACTTAAAAAGCACCTTAATTCCTGACATTGACGCCTAATGGAAAACATCAGTAACGAACAGTACCAACAACTAATCGCAGGCGCCGATGTTATTGAAGAAGATAGCTTTGGAGTAAAGGTACTAGACACCAAAAAAGGTGAAATGATTAAGCTATTCCGCCTGAAACGATTTCTTTCAAGCGCCCTTTTAAACCCATACGCTGTTCGTTTTGTAAGAAATGCCGAACGGCTCAACACTCTCGGCATCACCACAATAACCATTAACCAACTCCTTTGGTGTCGGAGCATTAAGCGCCATATCGTTGTCTATCAAAGGCTAGAAGGTGAGTTATTGCGAGATGTATTAAATGACCCTGCTAAAGACACTGTGGATATATTCCGCCAATTTGGCGCCTTTGTCGCTCAATTACATCAAAAAGGGGTTTATTTCAGGTCGGCCCATTTAAAAAATATTCTCGTGCTACCCAATGGCGGTTTTGGGCTGATTGATATTTCCGATATGCAAATCAAACGCTCCTCACTGAACATGAGTTTACGCCAAAGAAATTTTGAACACATCTTGCGTTATCAAGAAGATAAGGCGCTAGCCCAACAGTACTTCGACTCATTTGTATCGAGTTACACTGTCGCCAGCCAGCTCGACGAAAGCAACAGCAACAAAATAAAACAAACCATTCAAAGCATTCTGGCTTAGAGTCATAGGCCATCAATTTCGTTGAACGGGCCTAGTGTCCTGTTAACTTGGCTTAAACTTTCTTCACCAAAATATCTTCCATTACTAGATATTCTAAGTCGGAGCCATAAAACATATTCAGTGCATCGGTCGGCGAACAAACCATCGGCTCGCCACGACGATTAAGTGATGTATTCAACACCACTCCATTGCCTGTTAGCTTTTCAACTTCCGTCAGTAGCTCATGATAACGCGGGTTGGTTTCTGCCGTTACAATCTGCGCTCTAGCCGTACCATCTTCATGCACTACCTCTGGAATTCTTTTCTTCCAACTGTCTGCCACGTCAAAGGTAAACGTCATATACGGGCTGGGGTGGTCTGTTTGCAAAATATCTTCCGCAACCGTGTCCAAAATACTCGGGCAAAATGGACGCCAGCGCTCACGGTATTTGATCTGTGCATTAATTCTATCCGCTACACCCTTACTGCTCGGGTTGCCGATAATACTTCGATTTCCCAAAGCACGCGGACCAAATTCCATGCGTCCTTGGAACCACGATATAGGATTACCATCCGCTAATAACTTCGCCGTATATTGCGTTGTATTTTCCAACACCTCGTATTCAGGCTTGTTAGGATGATCTAAACAGGCTTGAATGCATTCTTCATTAGTATATTCTGGGCCAAGGTAGGCGTGCTGCATTTTCTCTACGCTATCGCCTAATTCTTGCGCCGCATAGCTCGCCGCACCAATCGCAGTACCCGCATCACTGGCAGCGGGTTGAACAAATAATTCTTTAACGTCGGACCGCGCAATAATACGTTGATTAAGCTTTACGTTTAGCGCTACACCACCGGCATAACAAAGTTTGCCTGTTTCTTTAAGCGTATCACCTAAATAGGTGTCAATTAAGCCAAGCGCTACCTTCTCTAGCAAAGCCTGAATACTCGCTGCATAATCGATGTAAGGGTCATCAATTTCATCGCCTTCGCGTTTTGGGCCAAGCCAATCAATTAATTTAGGGCTGAAGAAATAGCCTTTGCCATTTTCTTTATAACGCCGCAAACCTAAGCAGTTAACGAGTTTTGTATTGACCCGAAAATCTTTGCCATCTGTTTCGATAAGTCGTGAAAAATCAAAGCGTTTTGGGTCGCCATACGGCGCCATACCCATCACTTTAAACTCACCATCAAGCATCTCAAAGCCGAGAAACTCGGTAACTGCGCCATAAACGCCGCCTAAAGAATCCGGATCGTAGAATTCCTTAATCTTGTGAATTTTGCCGTTTTCGCCATAACCAAAAAAGGTCGTCGCGTACTCTCCTTTACCGTCAATACCAAGAATAGCGGTTTTTTCTTTAAACCCACTGAGGTGATATGCGCTGCTCGCGTGCGCCAAATGATGTTCAACCGGTACAAATTTAACTCGCTGTGAGTCAATACCTAAATCATCCAACATCTTCATCACGCTTTGGAAGTTTCGCTCATAGCGACGATTGCCGTTGAACAAGGCCATTAGCGCACGATCCGGTGCGTACCAATGCCTTTTAGCATAATGCCAACGCGCTGGACTAGATAGACCTATTTTTGCGTACGGAAAGGCCACCACGTCAACATCGCTCGGCTTAATGCCTGCGTACTCTAAACAAAATTTTGTGGACTCGTAAGGGAATTTACCTTTTGCGTGTTTATCGCGCAAGAAGCGTTCTTCTTCTACCGCCGCAACTAATTTCCCATCGATGTACAACGCGGCAGATGCGTCGTGACTCACTGCCCCTGATAAGCCTAAAACAATCATAATAAACCTGTTAAATATAAACGTTAACCAACCATACCTTGACGGTTTTTTTAAGGTTGGGAAATATTTGGATATACGTTAATGATAATTACTCGACCCAAACGCCTTGCAACTATCAATTCAGGCTAATTATATCTTACTTTTCCTAGCAATTTTATCTGCTATTTTAAGCCATAACTTTTTAGATTTTTTGCTAAGCTTTTCTTCCTGCTGATACTGCCTATAAAATCTGATTTTATCTTTAACACCCCACCTATCAGAATGTCGAAACAAGGTGTATAAGTCCCGAAAGCGAGCTCGATTTTTTACTAATGGTTTCTTTACTTTCTCTAAATCAATAATCCGTAATTCCACATCGCCATCTTGCAATGGCCTTGCAAAAATATGTTTAAGGTAAAAGCAGTTGTGCTGAAAACCATTTTCATGCATTACTTGCATTAAGCTGGCTAATTTTTTAAAAAGATTGGCCTTTTGAGTTTTCGTCGAAACAAAAACCCCACCCGGCTGATATTCATCTGATGATAGTGGGATATAACCCGCTAATTCCTCCGTCATGACAATTGCCCTTCGTTGGCCATCGTCTTTCCAATCTTCAAAAAAAACCAGATCAAGTGACGGAATACCATTATCATGAAAGGCATTGATATGCTCATATTCTCGGACAAAGGTTGAAAAACCACTTATCGGGTGCCGTAAAGACTTCGACACATGATTTTCTTGGCGCTTAAGAAAAACCCCGACCTTTCCGCCTAGCGGTAAATTCAACTCAATTCGTGAGACACCACTCCAGCCTCCCCGTCGATGGTTAGGCTCTTCAAACCATTCTGCTTCGAGGTCCCATATTTTCTCATACGTATCTAAGTGGTTAAAAACCAGTATGTCTCGCCATTTTTCAGATATATAATGCATCACTTATTTACTCATCTCATGCATTGAATGTCATCTAATAGTTCATTATATCGATATGTATTTCATGGCATTCGTTTAAATGTTTCGCCAGAGGAGCGAAATACTATGGTGTCACTTGGACTAGAGCATAGCAACGCTTGGTCTTCATTTAATGAAGGAGAAACTTTATCTAAAGGATCTACCACCTGCCTAAAAGTCACACTACCCCATAAATCTGTTATTTATTTCAAACGGTACCAATATACAAAAAAACCTTGGGATTTTTTTCTTAGACGGAGTAAAGCAGCAAACGAATTTATCAACTACCAGCGCTTTAAGAAAATCGGCATTCCAACATTAGACGTTATAGCTTTATACGAACAACGCTCATTTGGCTTTTTAAGCCTCGCCTGCATTATCACCAAAGAGTTAAAAAACACTGTTCAGCTTGATGACTTTTTTACCGGTGTGCTTTCGAAAATGCCAAAAGGTGAGCGGCAACTAGTTTCCGACGATATCAAAGTAAAATTATTTCAACAAATAAGACTAGCGCATAATGCAGGCATTTTTCACTTGGACTTAAAGTGGCGAAACATTTTAATTCAGCGAGAAGGTAAGCAATACACGCCTATTTGGATAGATTGCCCACGTGGAATTAAACGACGTTTTCTAAACTACCGACTTAGAGTTGCTGACTTAAGCGGCCTAACGCGCAAAGCACTCAGCTTCTTTTCAACTCAACAACTTTATCGAATGGTGTATTTGTACCTTGGAAAATCAGCGACAAAAAAAGAAGCCCGAAAGCTGTTCTTTGACATTCAAAAACACTTGGCAAGACGGCCACCAAAATTTTGGGGAAACTAGTCCTTTATCGGTTTTGAATTAAGTTTTTGCCCTTTAGCAGAAACGCTAGCCCAACGATCCGCATGAAGCTTAAACTCTGCGCTTAAGCTTTTATCCGAATAGGTTTGGATAAAGCGATAAAAGTCTCGACGCGTAAAGCCGATCTGCATGCTAGAAAAATATAATGCAGCGAGGTCTTTAATTCGCCACCTTTCAGGTACGCTATCGCGCATCTGTACACGGTGTAAATCTATTAAATACAATGGCAGTTCTTCTGCTACCTGAATAGATTTCATATCTGACTCTTTCAATAAAAAGTGGCATATATACAAATCTCGATGATTAATGCCGTTGTCGTGCAAGTGACGCGTTATCGTTGCAACGTGTTTTATCAACGCCCTTTTAAGCTTTAAATCCGGCTTATTCTTCGCCCAATCCATCGACAAATCTTCTAGGCTAACAGCCGGCTCTAAAGATTCTGTAATAACAAATGATTC
>MAAC01017042.1_pt1 | contig 14638 bp, 14 predicted proteins | sample 1115981 | NCBI WGS metagenome assembly MAAC01 (sample SAMN04961126, study PRJNA320927) | seawater metagenome | isolation source: sample BD02T64 sea water enriched with oil for 64 days | place: USA:Gulf of Mexico | collected 2013-07-27 | reverse complement strand
AGAATTTCGCATTGGAATAATTAACCTCTGAACTTATAATCCTAGCATTGCTATTGGTTTCATATCCCAAGTCTACCCCTGCATTAAATTCTTCTTTTTTAAAATCGTTTTTCTGAATTTTTAAATCGATACTCCCTCCAATAGTGGCTCCATTTTCAGATCCTTGTTGTCCAGAAGTTATTTTTACTTCAGATAAATTTGAAACATCAACATAGGAGGTAATTGGATCCATTTTATCTGTACAAGCACCAAAAATCTGCATCCCATCAATAGTAACAGACAATCTTTCAGAAAGCATATTATTCATAGCAGCTTCCCATGCATAATTTCCTCTTTTAATCATCGTGACCTTACTAGATTCTTCTAGGTAATCATCAATAGTAGAAAGAGGTTTTACTTGCTTTCTATTTTTTAAATTCGATTTACCTATCACAATAACTTCAGACAATCCAACCACATTTGTTGAATCTATTTCTTGATTTTGTGTGTATAAATTAGATGATGATAGGATCCCAAGAACTAAACAAAAAATTATATTTTTCATTTTCAATTGTTTAAAGAGGCTGTTTCACCGAAACTTTTATCGTTAAAACAGCCTTGATACCAAAGGTTTAATTAAAATTCTATCTCTAAATAAAGGCTACTACTTTCATTTTCATCGGTAACCATTTCTCCTTTTAATATATCGCCATCTTGATTGTGCAACATCAAATTTAGTTTCCAATACCCCGTCATGGTTAATGATAATTTTCCGTCATACAGATTAGAAGTAGAATTATAAACTAAATCTTCATTGTTAGGTGAGGCATGATTTCCCATACTTGGCATACGTGGATCTAACATAATAGTATAGTTTTCTACAACTGGAAAAGACATCATACTTTCCATCTTATAAAGCCCAACGGTCATATCATTTACCATCACTTCTGGAGTTTTAGGCTCCATATATGCAATTATATATTTTACATCATCTGTCCCTATAAATGTCGTTATAACTTGTTTTTCCGAAGCAGTTACATTTAGGTCTACTACTACGGTAAAATCTTCTCCATTTATAGTGTAGTTAAAAGTTAAATCCCATCCCTCTTCTGTATTATTTGGCATTTGAAAAACCATATACCCAGTATAAATAGTTTCTTTTCCGTCGGCTTTAACAAGATTTGATTTTGGACAAGAATGGCTCATTTCTGTCATATGCATCATAGGCATCCACATAAAAGAGGCATTTTCTACAAATTCTTGAGAGGTTTTGTCTTTTATTCTAATGGTAAACTCATTATATCCTTGTGCAATTTCTCCAGACTTTGTAAATATTTCAATGGCATGTGTTTCGTTAGCTATTTCTTGAACCAATAATAAATCTTCAACTTCATTTATTGGATCTATAGTATTGTCATCATCGTCACTTGAACAAGAAATAATGGTAATAGCGAATAATACTGGGAATATATATTTTAATAGTTTCATTTTATGGTGTTTTAAAACATGCGTCAGCTTATATGCTTAATGACGCATTGTATTTTGATAGTATTTTAAATTGAATTTTTTATTATTTACTCACATTTCAAGCAATACAATTCTATCTTTTTAAAATGTAAACTGCTTTCCCATATTGATTTAATCATTACGGAAATGTGATTGTATATTATGTAAAACTATACTTGTGGAGGGTGATATAAGGAGTATTCGCTCAAATAATTATATAGATTGCTATAGCTATAAACCTGTTTTTTGTAATTCGTACTTTGACCGAATTTTATCTTTTCTTTTTCTTGAATAAATAAGGTAATGTCTTTTGAAGCAATCATTTTTGAAGGAGCCTCATCGTTTGTGGCATCATTTTCTGCGACATCTTTTAAATGACACTTACCATTACATTTTAATTCTGGCTTTTCTTTATTTACACAAAATTGTTCTATAAACCCCGACTCATCTAAATAATAATACCCATAGGTAATCGCAACATGAAACATGTTCCAGAGCAAAGCTGTAACAAGTATGAAAGAGAATATGTTTCTATGTCGATTCATCACTGCAAAATTAAGAAGCTTTGCAATATTTATAGATGACAAATGTCAGTTTAATAAATGATTTACATCTTATACACCCAACTCGCAGGGTTCATTTTTGTAGTATTTTTATAGACCAAAAACTTAAGAATCGTCTTGCCCGAGCTAGATTTGGTATATACGGTTCCTAAATTCTGTTTAGTTGTTACCTTATCTCCTTTTTTTACAAGGACATCAATCATATTCTGATACACGGTAATGTAATTACCATGCTGAATGTAAATGGCATTATTTGCGCCCTTAATTTTTTGAATTTCCATCACCACACCGTTAAAAACAGACCTTGCTTTTGAATTATTTCCAGTCGCAATTTCTATTCCACTGCAATAGGTCGTTACATTGGGTAATTGAGGATGCCTAGTATTCCCAAAACGTTTAACTATAACTCCATTTTTTACAGGCCAGGGTAATTTTCCTTTGTTGTTTGTAAAATCTGCTGCCAAAGCTTTTGCTTCTGCAGTTAATGCAAATGTTTTAGAAGACTTTTTAGGGGTCGTCCCTCCCTCCTTACTTTTTTTAAGATTTGAAGCAGCAATAGCGTCTCTAATTAATTTTTCTATCTCTCTGTCTATTTTGTTGGCTTCTCTTTGCTTTTTCTTTATCTGACTCGCATATTTTCCTTCATCTTTTTTTAATGTGGCAATTAATTCTTCCTGATCCTTTTTTTCTTTTGAAAGTTTCGTTTTAGCCACCTTATTTTCATCAATAAGAACTTGCTTTTGTTTTTTCTGTGCTAGTAATCCCCCATTTAATTCTTGAAGTGTAGTAGTTTTTTCTTTAATACTTTCTCCCTGTAGTTTACGATGTTTAGCATATTGTTTCATATACTGAAACCGTTTATATGCTTGTAAAAAATTTTCTGAAGACATGATAAACATGATCCTGCTCTGTGTTGATTTACTTTTATATGATTTTAAAATCATGGAGGCATAATCGTCCTTCAGTTCTTTTAATTCTCCTCGCAAATGGGCAATTTTATTTAAATTATCATTGATTTCTCTTGTCAATAAATTTGCTTGTTGATTGGTAACTCTAATCAAATTTTGACGCGTATTGATTCGACTATCTAAATCTTCAACTTGAGTTAAAACCGATTTTTCTTCTCGTTTTGTATTGAATAAGAGTGTGTTTATTTGTTTTATTTCCTTTAAAAGAGATTGCCTTTTTTCTTCTAACTGTTTTTGCTTATCTACTTGTGCCGCAACAGAAGTTAACAAAAACAGAGAAAATATTAGAAAGAAAAATGTTCGTAGGTTAATCATCTATTTTAATTGAATTTCTTCATATCCTTTTGGTATCGTAAACGGAAATCTTATTGGAGCATTGTGATCAATTTTTTTATAATTTACTGTAATCTTAGTTTTAGATTCCTTTTGACTAGCTATAATTCTAATTTGCGAAGGATAATAATCTTCTTCAATTTTTTGATATTTCCCATAATTTACGGTAAACATTCTTTCGTCATTTGGCTGGGAAAGATTTTCAGAAGAAATTTTAAAATTATCAGGGTTGAAGAGGAGTGAATAGATAAAATTATTTCGTTGTGTTTTGGGTTGAAGCTTATATTTATTTACAATTACTGTGGACTGATACTTAGCATCTAAATCAAAAATAGATTGTCCCAATAATATCGCCTGTGCTTTCTGAAAATCTATATCGGTTCCAAGCCATTCACTTAATAATGAAAAGTCACCGTCAAAATATGTATTTGAAATCGATTCGTAATAGCTTACATTATCTGGTGTGATTAATACTTTAGCCAAAGTAATTCCCAATAAAGAAGCTTTAATCCATATCTTATTATCCTTTTCCATTCGTAAACTTACTGCGATACTTTGCAATTTATCTCCATTTTCATATGTCACTTGCATTCGAGCTGCCAAAGTTGAAAAATTTGGGGATGCTGCTTGATGTGTTTTTATAATATTCTTAGAGGATAAATTACTATTAACTTTATTGGATTCATTCACAATTTTACTTCCTCCACAAGAGATTAATAGGAATGAAAATATAATAAAATAGACTAATTTAAAATTCATTTTATTTTAATAATTAATTGCTTAGGTTTAAATCTGAAGCCCTTTGTGTGTACATTTTTGCTTTTTTAGAATCCCCTTTTAATGTATATGAAATGGTTAATTGCTGATAAAAATCGTATTCCATTTTAAGGTCGTCTAATAAATAGTCCAAGCCTGTTTCTAAGCTTTCAATGGCAAGTTCTGGTTGCTCTAAACTATTGTTTGCGACTCCGTTTATTAAATATAATAGTGGTTGTGCAGGAAAAATATCCAATCCTTTTAAACTCAATTCTGAAGCTTCCTTATAATTTTTATTTTCTATTTGTAGTAACAAAGTGTTTTTTAATAATCCAAAGTTCTGAGTGTTCTTTTCAATCCCTATTAGATAATACATTAAGGCTTCCTCTTTCTCTCCATTTGAAAGATAATAATCCCCTAATAGCATATACACTTGACTATTATTTTGTTCTAAAAAAGAGGAAGCAATAATTTTAACATCAGACTTATATTGAAGGTTCTTTTGTGTAAACTTTAAAAAATCCTCTAACACACGATTCTTGCTTTTGTTTTCTATTTCTTGAGAACTAAACACGATTTTTATAGAATTTATTGCTTCTTGGTGATTTCCTTCCTCTAAATAAAACTTATACAGAGCCAAATGAACTAACTGGGAGTTTGGTTTTTGTTTTAAAAGTTCTTTAGCGGTGTTAAAGGCTTTTTGCGTGTCTCCTTCTTCGCTATATAGATAGATTAATTTTAAATATTCCTTTTCACTTTTTGGGTTATTTTCAATTCTAGCTTCAAGGTTATTAATCTCTTTAGATGTATTTCCAGTCACCCTATAAATTTGTGAACGCAAACTGTTTCTGTAGGAACTTTCTCCCCATTCTTTGTCTAATTCATCTAAAAGCTCCAACGCTTTATCATATTGTTTTGTTCGATTGTAAAGATTGGCTAAATCCTCTTTATAATCTGTGTCAAATTTAATTAACTTCTTCACTACAATAATGGCAGCGTCATAATCTTTTTCATCGAAATATAGATCATAAAGCGCTTCAATCACTTCAATTTTGTTTGGATCCCATTCTAAAACCTTACTAAAATTTGTTTCGGCTTCTTGGTTTCGCTTTAATTTTGTAAGGTTTTTACCCATTTCAAAATGTACAACTGCCTCATTTTCTTTATCTCCTTTGGCTGCCGATTTGGCTTTTTCAAGAGCTTTCAATGCTAACTCATAATTTTCTATCCCTTTTTGTTTTAATGCTTCAAAAAAGTGCTCCTGAAATGCATCGCTAACATTCCCTAAATCGTCTGTGGGGTGATTTTCAATTTCTTGAGCAAAGGATGTTGTGGGGAATAGTAATATTCCGAAAAGAAAAAATATTAAAATAACTGATTTAAAATTCATGTTTTTTGAGCTGTTTAAAACACCCTTCATTGTTTCCATATTGAACTTCGACTCCGCTCAGTGACCAAGTTATGGAAGTCTTTATAATTTACTTTAATGATGAATAATCCCCAATACTCACATTGGTGAACTTACCATCAAAGGTTGCGTGGTTTCCAATCATAGCGTTGTCTAAAGTAGCATTTTTAATTACGGTATGTGTTTGGATTATACTATTTTTAACGTTGCTATCTTCAATTATTGTGTTTTCTCCAATCGAAGCATAAGGACCCACTGTACTATTTGTAAGGGTTACACCTTTGCCAATAAAACAAGGTTCAATAATTTTTGAATTGTTTAATTGGATCTCGTCAGAAATTAACACTTCTTTACTTTCAGCTAAAAACCCTAACATTCTTCGGTTGGTTTCAATGGTTATTTCTTTGTTTCCACAATCCATCCATTCCGCTACGGTACCGGTTTTAAATATTTTTCCGCTTTGCATCATTCTTTTAATCCCGTCATTTATCTGATATTCTCCTCCATTAATAATGTTGTTATCTAAAACAAATTGTAATTCATTTTTAAGAACTGCTACATCTTTAAAATAGTATATTCCTATAACAGCTTGATCACTTATAAAGTTTTCTGGTTTCTCAACTAACTCTACAATTTCATCTTTTTCATTTAACTTTACCACTCCATAGACCTCAGGATTTGCAACTTTTTTAGTCCAAATAACACTATCCGCTTCTTTATCTAAATCAAAATCAGCTCTAATTAAAGTATCAGCATAAGCAATCACAGCAGGCCCAAAAAGGGATTCTTCAGCACACATAATCGCGTGTCCTGTTCCTAACGGATTCAGTTGCCTGTAAAAACTTGCTTTTGTTCCTAAATCTGTAGCTAAGGCTTTTAAACTTTCTATAACCTCGTCTCCAAAAAAGGCTGGGTCGCCTAAAATAAATGCTATTTCTTCTATTGGCTCCTTCAATAAATTTGCAATATCTGCAACCAATCGATGAACTATAGGTTTTCCTGCCACCGGAATTAATGGTTTTGGAACTGTTAATGAATGTGGGCGTAATCGTGAACCACGACCTGCCATTGGAACTATTATTTTCATATACAACCCCCTGCGTAGGCAGGGGTCTAATTTTAATTTATTATTATTCTTTTATTTTCATGAGATTCCTGCTTTACTTCGACACTTCGACAAGCTCAGCGCATCGCAAGCTCAATACAAGTCGCAGAAATTCGTTATTTCACTCCTGTACTACCAAATCCGCCTTCACCACGTTTTGTTTCTCCTAACACTTCTACTTCTTCCCAGGCTGCTCTTTCGTGTTTTGCGATGATTAATTGTGCGATCCGTTCGCCATTTTCAATAGTAAAATCTTCGTTGGAAAGATTTACTAAAATCACCCCTATTTCACCACGATAATCAGCATCAATGGTCCCAGGAGCATTTAAAACGGTGACCCCCTTTTTTGCTGCTAGTCCACTACGAGGGCGAACTTGTGCTTCAATACCTATAGGTAACTCTATAAAAAGACCTGTTTTAATAATGGTTCTTTCTAATGGTTTTAAGATAACCGAATCTTCAAGGTTTGCTCTTAAATCCATCCCAGCAGAAGCATGAGTCTCATAATTAGGTAAGGTATGACTTGATTTGTTTATTATTTTTATATTCATGTTATTATTAATTTCGGCTCTGCTCAATAAACAAATTTATGTACCCTGAGCGGAGTCGAAGGGCACTTTGACATAATAATCCTATCTTTTTAAGATCTGTTTTATTTCCTTCTTTTCAGAAAAATAAATCAAGATAACAAACATTAATAATAACGTTGTTCCCAACCATAAATTTCCATCAAAAATATAGAATGAAAATACCGAAAATACTACGGACAGCAATAGATATAATCCTATTTTTTTTAGGTCGTAGGGAACTGCATAATGTTTTTTACCAATGAAGTACGATAGCACCATCATAGTCCCATAAGCCGCTAAAGTTGCAATTGCTGAACCTTTATAGCTAATTATAGGTATTAATGCAAAATTAAGAATTAATGTAATCAAAGCTCCAATAACCGAAATATAAGCGCCATATTTTGTGCGATCGGTTACTTTATACCATACAGAAAGGTTATGATAAATCCCTAAACATAAATTGGCTAATAAAATGATTGGTACAATAACCAAAGCCTCCCAAAAAGAACTATCCGGAATTAAAATTCGTTTAAAAATATCTAAATAAACCACCACAAAAAGTAGAATTAAACTTCCTAAAATGGTAAAATATTTGGTGATGGTTGCGTAGGTCTGTTTTGCATTTTCATGTTTGGAATGGTTAAAGAAAAAGGGTTCTATCCCTAATCTAAAAGCCGTTGCAAACAAAGTCATAAATACTCCTAATTTATAACAAGCTGCGTAAACACCAACTTCGGCATCTGCTATATCTGAAGGCAAAAGGTATTTTAATAAAATTTTATCGAACGCTTCATTAATTGAAAAAGCAATGCCTGCTATTAACACAGGAAAAGCATATCGGAGCATTTTTTTCCAAATGAGGGAATCAAAAGAGAATTTTATTTTAAAATAAACAGGCAATACGATTAAAAATGTAATCCCACTTGCAATTAAATTTGCAATAAAAACATAGGCTACTTTACCCTCTTTTAGGTATATCGAATCCCAAATAGAAGGGCTTTCTTTTTCTGCCCAAATTGGTAAAACCAGAAAGAAAAATAAATTGAATCCTAAATTTATACTAACATTAAATATTTTAATAAAAGCATAACGCAGGGGTTTTTCATGAGCTCGATACCAGACAAAAGGAATTACCACTAATGCATCTAGAGCTAATATTAAAAGGCCATAAGTAATGTATTCTGTGTTAAACTCTAAAAAGGAAGCCAGTCGTTCTCTTGCAAATAAGGCAATGGATAAAAAAAGAAAAGTAGAAATTGTTAAAGAAGTAAGGGCGGTGGATTGTACTTTTTCTTTTTGGAATTCTTCTCGATTAATAAACCTAAAAAATGTGGTTTCCATTCCATAGGAAAGCATCACGTTTCCCAGAATTAAAAAAGCCATTAAAGAAGCATATATTCCAAACTGCTCCTTTCCTAAAACCAATACATAAAGTGGAACCAAAAATATAGCTAAAGCCCGAGGTAATACCGTCGCTAAGCCATAAATAAATGTTTGTTTAAAGAGTTTTTTGAATACACTCAATCCCTTAAAATTTTATTTTTTAAAAGTATTGAATTTCTGTTGCTACCACAATATTAATTATCATTATTAGGGTTTGCTTGTGGATAAGCTAGAATTTGCTTTTCAGAGATTTTAGATATCTTAAAATAATAATCTTTTCCTTTAAATACATAACTTAATACGGCTTCGTTTTCAGTTAATTTAAATGGAAAGGGTTTTGGTGGGATATTCTTTGCTTCCTTGTTTGGGTTACTATCCATAATTACATCCCTATTTTCATGATTTTTATAATATCCAATAAATTGATTTTCGGAAGCGTGAATCGCCTTTGTTCTTTTATTTCTGAAGTAAATTTCGTTTATCGATGTACTTGGTTCAATATTATCAATATTAAAATAAATATTAGTTCCTGATCCTCCATCTTGTACACCAGCCATCCATTTTTGGCTATAAACCTCTACTATAGTAAATGGAGGGTTTTGAGAAATTGAATGGGTGGAATTGCTATTTTTTGAGCTGTTACAGTTTGAAAATAACACCGAAATAAAAAACAATCCTAAAACTCTTGAAACTAATTTTAATCTTTTCATTAAATGTAAATAAATCCAGTATAAAAGTACAAAACCTTGAAGTAATATTGTCCATTATATGACAATTGCTAGTTTTTAGAAGAATTCGCTATAGTACCTTTGCGGTAAATTAAAGAGAATATTATGTATAATTCTAAAACCCCAGAAGAAGCGGTAAAGATTATTAAATCTAATGACCGTGTCTATATTCAGGCAGCAGCAGCAGCGCCCCAATCACTTATCAATGCAATGTCTGCACGTCATGAAGAGTTACGAAATGTAGAAGTTTGTCACCTTCATACTGAAGGAGATGCTCCCTATGCAGATCCAAAATACAGTGAAAGTTTTCATGTGAATTCGTTTTTTATTGGTCCTAATGTTAGGCATACTTTAAAAGCAGGAAACGGTTCCTATACCCCAGTTTTTTTAAGTGAGTTACCCTTATTATTTAAAAGAAACATCATTTTATTAGATGTTGCGCTAATACAAGTATCACCCCCAGATAAACATGGCTATTGTTCTTTAGGAGTAACCGTTGCTGCAACTTTAGCAGCAATCGCAAATGCAAAACATGTAATTGCACAAGTAAATCCTAATATGCCTAGAACCCATGGAGATGGAATCGTTCACTATACCGAATTTGACACCTTAGTTGAAGTAAATGAACCTTTACACTATCACGATCCTGTAGCTCCTAGTGAAAGTGAAGAAAAAATTGGGGATTTTATTGCTGAACTAATTGAAGATAAAAGTACCTTACAGATGGGTATTGGAAGTATCCCAAATGCAGTTTTAACTCGATTAGGAAACCATAAAGATCTAGGCTTGCATACCGAAATGTTTTCGGATGGTGTCATCGATTTAATATTAAAAGATGTCATTAACGGCAATTATAAAGGAATTAACCCAGGACGAGCCATGGCTACTTTTTTAATGGGTTCAAAACGCTTGTTTGACTATGTAGATGACAATCCTTTTATTGAAATGCGTGAGGCAGATTTTGTAAATAATGTGGGGATCATTAAACAAAACCCAAGAATGGTTGCCATAAATTCTGCCATAGAAATTGATGTTACTGGACAAGTTTGTGCAGACTCCATTGGTATGAGTATGTATAGTGGTGTAGGGGGACAAATGGATTTTATAAGAGGTGCTTCTTTAAGTGAAGGAGGAAAGGCTATCATTGCATTACCATCTGTGACAAATAAAGGAGTAAATAGAATTGTACCCTTTTTAAAACCTGGTGCTGGTGTAGTAACCACTAGAGCACATATACATTATGTGGTAACAGAATATGGTGTTGCAAATTTATATGGTAAAACAATTAAGCAACGAGTTAATGCTTTAGCAGGAATTGCACATCCAAATTTTAGAGAAAATATCGCAAGAGATTATTTTGATAAGAAAATAAGATAGGATAATTCAATTATAGGCAAATAAAAAGAGGCTTCTAATTTTATTAGAAGCCTCTTTTGTAATGAATTATTTTATTTTAATTGTGGCTTATGCCCAATTATCCAGCTAAAGCTTCCGCTCCACCAACAATCTCTAGGATTTCATTAGTAATAGAAGCTTGTCTCGCTTTGTTGTATTGTAAGTTAAGTTCGTCTCTAAGTTCCGTAGCGTTATCGGTCGCTTTATGCATCGCTGTCATACGTGCTCCGTGCTCACTTGCTGAAGAATCTCTAAGTGCTTTATACAATTGCATTTTTAAACTCTTAGGGATTAACTCTTCCACTATTTTAGCTTTGGAAGGTTCAAAAATATAATCTGCAGTAGTTGTTGTTACTTCAGAATCATTCACCGATTCAATAGGTAAAAACGATTCTTTCATTATAATTTGAGTCGCAGCATTTTTAAATTTATTATATACCAACACTATTTTATCGTAAGTGCCTTCCGTAAATAAATCCATCAAATTTTGAGCGATAACCGCATTATTATCAAAAGTCAAGTCATCAAAAATTTCAATATTATTTTCAATAACCGTATGATCCTTAATAAGAATATCATTTGCTTTTTTACCTAAAGTAATAAAATCTACTTGTTTCCCTTTATAAGACTCTTCAATTAAAGCGTTACATCCTTTAACTATATTAGAATTAAATGCTCCCGCTAAACCACGATTTGAAGAAATTGCAACCAACAATACTTTATTCAATTCTCGTTGGTCCGTATAATCACTTCCAATATCACCATCTAAACTTGCGCTTAGATTTTGAAGCAACTCGGTTTGTTTATCTGCATAAGGACGTAAAGTAGTAATTGCATCTTGCGCTTTTTTCAACTTTGCCGCAGATACCATTTTCATGGCACTGGTGATTTGCATCGTTGAGGATACAGACGCTATTCTATTACGTATTTCTTTTAAATTCGCCATTCTATTCAGTATACAGTATGCAGTACTCAGTATTCAGTTAGATTAACTACTAACTGAATACTGTTAACTGATTACTAATTTTAATTATATTTTGCAGAAAGATCTTTAGCTACATTTGTTAAAACGGCAATCACCTCTTCGGTTAATTTACCAGCTTTTAATGTATCTAAGGTATCTCTATGCTTTGCGTTAAGGAATTCGATATAATCTCCTTCAAATTCTTTAATCTTTTTTACGGGTACGTTTTTTAATAGGTTTTTAGATCCTGCATAAATAATTGCGATTTGATCTTCTACCGTAAATGGATCGTTTTGTGCTTGTTTAAGGATCTCCACATTACGTTTTCCTTTTTCAATTACATTAAGTGTCGCTGCATCCAAGTCAGAACCAAATTTAGCAAACGCTTCCAATTCACGGAACTGTGCTTGATCTAATTTTAAGGTACCGGATACTTTCTTCATCGATTTAACCTGTGCATTACCACCCACACGTGATACCGAAATACCTACGTTAATTGCTGGACGAACACCAGAGTTAAATAAATCTCCATCTAAAAATATTTGACCATCTGTAATAGAAATTACATTGGTTGGAATATACGCAGAAACATCTCCTGCTTGAGTCTCAATAATAGGCAATGCTGTTAATGATCCTCCTCCTTTTACTTTATCTTTTAAAGATGCAGGAAGGTCATTCATCGTCTTTGCGATTTCATCATTGTTAATGATTTTAGCCGAACGCTCTAATAATCTAGAGTGAAGATAAAATACATCTCCAGGGTATGCTTCACGTCCCGGTGGGCGACGTAATAATAAAGATACTTCACGATACGCTACTGCTTGTTTAGATAAATCATCATAAATAATTAAAGCAGGACGACCCGTATCTCTAAAATACTCACCAATTGCAGCACCTGCAAAAGGAGCGTAAACTTGCATTGGAGCAGGATCTGATGCATTTGCAGCTACTATTGTAGTATATGCTAATGCTCCTTTATCTTCCAATACTTTTGCAATATTTGCTACTGTAGAAGCTTTTTGACCTATGGCAACATAGATACAATATACAGGCTCTCCAGCATCGTAAAATTCTTTTTGATTTAATATTGTATCGATACAAACTGTTGTTTTTCCAGTTTGACGGTCACCAATAACCAACTCACGTTGTCCTCTTCCTACAGGGATCATAGCGTCAATCGCTTTAATTCCCGTTTGAAGTGGCTCTGTTACAGGCTCACGATAGATAACACCTGGAGCAATACGCTCTAAAGGCATCTCAAAAGTTTCACCAGTAATTGCACCTTTACCGTCTATAGGCTCTCCAAGTGTATTTACAACACGACCAACAATATCGTCTCCAACATTGATAGAAGCAATTCTTTGTGTTCTTTTTACAGTAGCTCCTTCAACAATATTGCTTGAATGACCTAACAATACAACCCCTACATTATCTTCTTCAAGGTTAAGTACAATACCTTCTAATCCGTTTTCAAACTCAACTAATTCACCATATTGTACATTAGAAAGTCCGTATACACGTGCTATACCATCACCTACAGTTAATACACTTCCTACTTCATCTAATGATGCTGTAGATTCGTAACCCGATAATTGTTTCTTTAATATTGCTGATACTTCAGCTGGTTTAACTTCTGCCATTTTGCTACTATATTATTCAGAAATAAATCTGAAATTTAATTATATACTTTTACTAAATTCTCTTTTAATTTTTGCTAGACTGTTTGCAATACTAGCATTGTATTGTAAATCTCCTATTCGAAGTATAAAACCTCCTATAATAGATTCATCAATTTCACTCTCTAAAGTTACTTTATCACTTCCCGTAATCTCTTTTACTTTGGTCAACACTTTTGTTTCTAATTCAGAAGAAAGAGGAATTGCAGTGGTAACTTGAGCTACTTTAATACCTTGAGACTCTTTATATATTTCGATATAGCTTGAAGCTACATCACTTAATAAAGATGCTCTTTTATTGGTAATTAAAATTGCGATTAAAGATTTGGTAGTATCTGATTGATTTGCGAATATTTGGTTTAATGCTTCTTTTTTATCCTCATCTTTATAAATAGGACTTTGAAGCATTTCGCTTAATTCATTACTTTGGGATATGGTCGTTACTATCGATTGCATATCCTCAAATACAACTGAAATTGTATTCGCTTCAGTTGCTTGTAATAAAATTGCTTTTGCGTACCGTTTTGCTGCTCTGCTTCCGCTCATCTTAAATTAGTTTAACGTAGAGTCATTTAACATGCTTTCCACAAGTTGTAATTGTTTGTTTTTATCAGACAATTCGTTTTTTACAACTTTTTCAGCAATCTCTATAGAAAGGTTAGCTACTTGATTTTTGATGTCTGCAATAGCTGATTTCTTTTCACTCTCAATAGCAGCTTGTGCGTTGACAATCATTTTATCTGCTTCAACTTTCGCTTCCTCCTTTGCACCTGTTATCATTTTCTCTTTGATATCTCGTGCTTCTTTAATCATCGCTTCTCTCTCTGAACGAGCTTCTTGCAATAATTTTTGGTTATCCGCTTGAAGGTTTTGCATTTCTTGCTTTGCATTTTCAGCAGCATCTAGTGCATTTTTAATTCCTTCTTCTCTATCATTAAGAGCATCCAATATAGGTTTCCACGCAAACTTTTTAAGCAATAAAAGCAACAACAAAAAAAGTGTCATTTGCCAGAAAAAAAGTCCAAAAGAAAAATCGTTAAGTAACTTATCCATGTTTCTATTTTAAGTAATTTTTAAATTTTAATTAAACAACAATTGCAACCAATCGTTGCAATTGTTGTTTGGGTTTTGTTATACTGCAAATAAAGCAGCAAATCCAATACCTTCAATAAGCGCTGCTGCAATAAGCATTGCTGTTTGAATTTTTCCGTAAGCTTCTGGCTGACGAGCAATAGCGTCCATTGCTGAACCACCAATTCTACCGATACCGATACCGGCACCAATTACTACTAAACCTGCACCTAC
>MAAC01000699.1_pt1 | contig 14642 bp, 11 predicted proteins | sample 1115981 | NCBI WGS metagenome assembly MAAC01 (sample SAMN04961126, study PRJNA320927) | seawater metagenome | isolation source: sample BD02T64 sea water enriched with oil for 64 days | place: USA:Gulf of Mexico | collected 2013-07-27 | reverse complement strand
CTCAAAAGAGAAGATCATGCGATTGTGATCGTTCCGAACTATCAGGCGGCAGAGACCTTGCCGTTGGAAATATGTGCCGTTACCGGAGTACCCCTTGATCCCGATGACAACTGGTCGCTGGATCTGGATCTGGTTCGAGCCGCTATTCGTCCCAACACCAAGCTTATCTCGATCAACTTTCCCAACAACCCAACTGGGGCCATCCTTGAACGCAGTTGCTTTAATGAATTGATCGACATCTGCCGTACAAATGATATTTACCTGTTCAGCGATGAGGTTTATCGATTAATCGAACGTGATCCGGTTCTCAGATTACCACAAGCTGCTGATGTCTATGAAAAAGGTCTTTCGCTCAACGTGATGTCAAAGGCCTATGGATTGCCCGGACTGCGGATCGGTTGGATCATGTGTCGGGACCCGGATCTATTGCAAAGAATGGAACGCTACAAACATTACCTTTCCATCTGCAATTCTGCCCCCAGTGAATGGCTGGCGGTGATTGCTCTCCGCGCTAGAGAGACTATTTTAAAAAAGAACCGCGCGCTGGTGAACAGCAATGCTGCGAAGCTAACGGCTTTCTTTGATGAGTTTCCAGATCTGTTCGATTGGCAGCAACCCGACGGTGGTTGTGTTGGGTTTCCGGCTTACATAGGCCCCGGAAGTACGGATGATTTTTGTGAAGATCTGATTACAAAATCCGGGGTATTACTCTTGCCACCCAGAATATACCAATCAGAACTTTTACCGACCACATGGAACCGTTTCAGGATTGGCTTTGGCCGAGAGAATATTGACGCAGGATTGTCCGCCTTCCGTGGATATCTGAGGAGTAACAAATGACGACAATTCCCATTATTACACTGGATGCTATCCAAGCAAGCTTGAGCAACGCAGATATTCTGGACGCGGTAAAAGCTGCGCTTATATCGCAAAGCCGGAATGAAGTGATTTCCCCGCCGCCAGGCCAGCTTCTGTTTGACGATCCAAAGGGTGATTGTCATATCAAATACGGCTATTTTATCGGCGGTGATACCTATGTGGTCAAAGTTGCCAGTGGCTTTTACGACAACCCCAAACAAGGTTTGCCCGTCAACAATGGTATCATGATGGTGTTCAATGCAAAAACCGGCGCGCCGGTCTGCATTCTGGATGACAAGGGCTGGCTGACCAATATTCGAACAGCGGCAGCGGGGGCGTTGGCAGCACAGGCAGGTGCACCGTCCAACATTTCAAGTCTTGGCATTATCGGTGCAGGAGAACAGGCTGAACTGCAAGCCAAATGGACTTGTGAACTGTTGGACATAACCTCAGTAAACGTTTACGGCCGAACGCCATCACGGGTCAAGGACTATGCTAGCCGATTAGAGCAAGCGGGGATCAATGTGACAATTGCACCCGACATTCCGACACTCCTGCAGAGCTGTAATCTGGTGATTACGACGACCCCCTCAAACGAAGCTCTGATATTGGCTGACGATGTCCGCCCCGGCACCCATATCGTGGCAATGGGCACCGACAGCCCGGGCAAGCAGGAATTGGATGCAGCTCTGTTCCAACGGGCGACTGTGATCATGGTCGATGATCATGACCAGTGTGTCCATCATGGCGACCTCGGTCACGCGGTTCGAGACGGCTTGGTATCTGAAGATGCAGATATAGCATTAGGGTCAGTACTGGCAGGACAAAGCCCAGGGCGAACCTCCGATGATGACATCACCATCGTAGATCTCACCGGTATCGCCGCCGAAGACATGGCCGTCGCAGGACTGGTTTGGAGCAGAGTTAGTCTGGAATAGTCAGCTCCATTCAATGTTACCGAGATTTATTGAGCTTGTCCTCCAACGCAAAACACCCCCTGCCATTTTTGACAGGGGGTGTTTTTTTGGTTGCGAAAGCCTGAAATCGCCGAGGCTTGGCACCATTATATTTCAATATCAATTGTGATGAATTAGCCCGTAGGCGTGAGCCTCTGGCACAAAGGAAAAAATGGCAATCACTCAGTGTCCCCAAGTAGCGATTATTTTCATTAGACGATTAAAGAAAGTTGCGAGCGTCAAGCGTTCTTAAAAAAATTGCACCAGCCAATGAACTATCTATGCAACACTTTGAACAAGAGACGAGACCGTCAAAATAGGTCTCGCTACAACTTACGTATCTATGGGAACTCTCTTCGATACAATCTACATTCTGTTAAATATTGATATGATCTCTCATTTTATAATACATAACAGACGGGCTCAAAAACCAAGGTTTTCCTTTATATAAGGGGCGTGTTTGGAATCCGATGTTGTTAAAGGCAGTCTCACCTTCTTTTTTATCAAGCATTTGTTGCCCGACTTTCATCCCAAGATAGCTCGCCATACCAACACCTGAGCCACAATACCCCATAGAGTAGAACAAGCCGTCGTCTTCTCCCACATGCATCAGTGTATCAAAGGTGAAGGCGACAAAACCCATCCAGGAATGGCTGATTTTCGCGTCTGCGAGTTCAGGGAAGATACCCGTAAGAGAACGATGAAGCATGGGGCCGCTGGCGCGTGGATTAGTCTCCCCCAAAGACACACGCCCCCCAAATACGATGCGGCTTCGGTCCGGTGAAGGTCTGTAGTAATAGACAACCTTACGGGTATCACTAACGATACGATCTTTGGGCATCAGACGGTCCATAACTTCTGGCGCAAGGGCTTCCGTTGCAATCACATAACTCCCAATCGGTATGACCCGCCGTTGATGCCAAGGGGTTAACCCTCCCGTATAGCCATTGGTTGCAATCATCACCTGCTTGGCTTTGACAATTCCCTTGGGCGTTTTGACCAAGAAACCTTCTTTTTCCCGGCTGAGATCAGTCACAGGACAATGAGATATGGTGGTTGCCCCAGCATCCATTACCTTATTCAAAAGCCCTCGGTGATAGCGTGCCGGATGTAAAGAGGCGTGCTTAGGGAACATCGCCCCACCAAAATAGCCATCCGTGCCAAGCTCCGCATGCTGCTCTGCTCTTGGCACCATATAGGATTCTGTCTCCAACCCCGAAATATTGCGGTCCACAGCTTTGCCCAATTTCTCATATTGACTACTATTATGGGCAGCATGGAACCGCCCAGCTACCTTAAAGTCACAATCGATGTCTTCAGACCTGATGAAATCTTCAGTCCATTGCAGGGAGGTAAACCCTTCTTTTAAAATAGCATAAGCAACCTCAGGACCATGTTTTTTATTCAGTTCATCATAGGACGGCTTCACACTGGTGCTGACTTGCCCTCCGTTACGGGTACTCGCCCCCCAGCCTGCGTTCTCAGCATCCAAAACGAGAGTATTTCGTCCTGCCCGTGCGGTTTGAATCGCGGCATTCAGACCTGTATAGCCAGCGCCGATGATCACAACATCGACAGATTCCGGAAGAGGATTGTCGTCCATTGTGGTCAGGGGCATTTGCTCCCACCAATAGGGTTGATCTTTAAAATCTGTCGTAAACATACGCCGCTTCCTTAGTCCTCAAGTTCAAAATTTTTATAGATGGTCTTCCAAGATCATGTCCGCGCCTTTTTCCGCCACCATGATGGTCGGCGCATTTGTGTTACCCGAAATCAAAGTTGGGAATACAGATGCATCGACCACACGTAAATTCCCTAAATCATGCACAGACAATCGTTGATCCACAACATTCTGCGTTTTATCATGCCCCATTCTACACGTGCTGACCGGGTGGAAGACGGTGCCACTGCGTTGACGAATATCTTCGACCAATTGCTCACGTGATTGCACGTGAGCACCAGGGCTCATTTCACTTTCAATGATAGAAGAGAGCGCAGGGGTTGCAGCGAGCTTTCGCAGGAATTTTGCACCTTCCAGTATCTCATTCACATCAAACTCGTTCGAGAAATAATTAGGGTGGAGGGCAGGATAGTCAAAGGGGTTATTAGACTTAATGGTCAAATGCCCTCTACTTAATGGTCGGGTCGGCTGCGCACTGATCAGGAACCCCGCGAATGGATCCGGGTTCATCAACGGCCGTTTTCCTGGAGGTGCCTTGGTATAGCTAACTGGCGAGAAAAACAGCTGCATATTAGGTTTCTCAAGTTCGGGGTGGGTCTTGATGAAGCCGCCCGCTTGATTCACCCCCAAAGACAGCGGCCCACGTTGGGTAAAGACATAACGCATTCCGTGCCATAATTTTCCCCACCAAGGATAGAGCTGATTATTCAGTGTCGGCACCTTGGATTTATAGAGATAATCGATAGACAAATGATCTTGCAGATTTTGCCCAACCGCCGGGGATTCATGTACCATATCAATTCCAAGTGGCTTGAGGTCTTTTGACCTTCCCACCCCTGAAAGCTGCAAAAGTTGAGGTGAATTGATCGCGCCTGCCGACAAGATGACTTCTTTACCAGCAAAGGCTTGTCTTGTTTTTCCATGCTGTTGATATTCAATGCCGATGGCGGCCTTTCCTTCAAAAAGGATGCGTGTCACCAAGGCGTTTTTCTCAATCCGTAAATTGGACCGTTCACGGGCGGGCTTTAAATAGGCGCGCGCCGTAGACATCCGAAACCCACCTTTCGCTGTATTCTGATAGAGGCCAACCCCCTCTTGGGTTTTACCATTGAAGTCAGGATTAAATTCCAGACCACATTCTTGCCCCGCTTTGACAAAATTTTGGCAAACCGGGTGTAAGTCGCGGGTCATATCCGAGACATAAAGCGGCCCATCACCACCGCGCCATTCATCGGCCCCATTCCCATTGGTTTCTGACTTTTTAAAATAATGGAGGGCCGTCTCCCAACCCCAGTCCTTATTACCAAGGCTTTCCCATTCTTGGTAATCTTCTTTCTGCCCGCGAACATAAACCATGGCATTGATAGAGCTGGACCCACCGAGAACTTTCCCGCGTGGCCAGTAACTCTTACGGCCGGACAGCCCCTCCTGTGGTTCTGTTTCATACATCCAATTCAGGTTTTTATTATAAAAGGCCTTGCCATAACCGATGGGCATTTGAACCCAGAAATTTAAATCCGACCCGCCCGCTTCCAGCAGCAGAACATTATATTTTCCATTCGCGGTCAATCTGTTTGCAAGGACACAGCCAGCTGAACCAGCCCCTACAATCACAAAGTCAAATTTTGACATATTTTATAACCTAAAGATCGCTGATCGGGTTACCTTTACCAATTCACCCTATGTCTTGCGGGATAACTATTCAAAGGATCGCCGAAATATTGAATTTTGCAGGATATTATCGACAAATTGGTCATATACATATGTCCAGTAAAAACAAATTATCATACCAATAATTGCAATTCACACCGACATCACTTTAGATAATTTTTTAAAACCGTCGCAAGCGTCCGGACACATGAGTGAATGGCCTCGGGCCGCACTGTTCCAAACCCAAGAGCTAGTCCCTTTTTTTTGATCGGGGCGATACAATGTCGTCCAATTCCATTAGCAGTGATCCCTTTTCGAAGAAGGGCCTTGGTTATTTCAGCTTCATCTGCCCTGCTATCCAAATAACCAACCGTATGCAGTCCACTTTGAGTTTCCTGAACATCCAGTAAGCCTGACAAATGTTTCGTGGAAGCTTCCATCAAGGCTTCGTAGCGTTCCGCATAAATTCCACGCATACGCCGTACATGGGTGGCAAAATGTCCTTCGTTCATGAAATCAGCTACGGTCATCTGCAAGCTTGTGGGAATACCTTGTAAAGAGGAAGCGCTGAGCTTCTCAAAATATTCCACCAATCCTGGAGGAGACAAGATGAAACCAATACGAAGGGAAGGAAAAAGCGTTTTGGAAAAGGTGCCCACATAGATTACCCGCCCAATGGTATCGACACTTTTCAGCGTCGGCAAAGGTTGCCCACCGAAATAAAACTCACTGTCATAATCATCTTCCACCACCCAGGCATTGGCTTGATCAACAGCTTTCAGTAATGCAAAACGCCGGCGCAAACTCATCACCACACTGAGAGGTTGTTGGTGAGAGGGGGTCACAAACGCCAATCGAAAATCAGGGGCCTTAGCCAATCCGTCAGCAACCGAAATGCCTTGATTATCCACCTCCACTGGCACCAAATCGGCCCCGCAGGAAATGAAGCTATTACGCGCCCCGATAGCGCCCGGGTTTTCGATCCAGACTTTATCACCACTGTTCAGCAACATACTGCTGATGAGATGGAAAGCCTGTTGCGCACCCGCCGTGATAAAAATCTGTGACGGGTCACATTGAATGCCCCTACTGGCATTCACATGTGAAGCGATGGCGCGGCGCAGCTCCTCTTGTCCAAAAGGATGGCCGTAGCCCATGACCTCGCCACGATCTCCACGCCAATGCTTGGACATTAACCGTGCCCATTGTGCCATGGGAAATGTGGCAAGGTCAGGAAGCCCGGTTACGAAAGAGCTAGCCTCGGAGGGCAAAGAAGTTCGAAGCGCCAGATTAGGCAGAGCCTGCTTCAGGGAGTGCGACAGTAGAGGCGTTGCGAATGTTCCCACATTAGATACGGAGGCCGCGGGGGTTGACGGTGCGGGTCGTTCCGAGTTCATCACATCACTCACGAAAGTACCTGCACCAGAACGTGCTTCCAACAAACCTTCTGACATCAGTCGGTCCAAAGAGTTAATCACCGTAGTCCGCGAAACCCCCAGTTCTTTTGCCAAGGTACGGCTAGCGGGCAGTCTTTCGCCAGCAACAACGCCGCCGGTCAAAATAATATCCCGAATGCCCATATAGATTTGGGTGCTGATATTGCGTGCAGAATTCTGATCTATTTGGATAGAAGTCAGTAAAGCTCCGCCAGAATGTTTCATATTGCACGCTCCTCGCCCCGTTCTGATCGAACGAACTTGATCAAACCAATTTTGGTATCTCGTAACTCTTAGAATAAGAAAATAATTAAACCAATTTTCAAAATTGGTCTATCACTTTTATCGTAATGGACCTTACTAACAAACCAGTTTTCATTGATATATCTTCTCAAGAAAATTCATGTAAAAAACTGGGTCAAACTCATGAGAATTAAGAGCATCGAAACATTTACTACTGAAGACGTATGTTTTGTACGTGTTAAGTCAGATGATGGCCACCAAGGTTGGGGACAAGTAGCGCCCTATTACGCGGATATCACTGCCGAAGTGATTCATCGCCAAGTGGCCCCATACACATTGGGTCAAGATGCTTTGGACATTGATTACCTGGTGGATATTGTGCGTGATCGCGAACATAAATTTCCGGGTTCTTACTTGCGTCGCGCCATGGGCGGACTGGACACGGCCCTTTGGGATCTACGCGGCAAGGCCGAAGGTAAATCAGTTTGTGAATTGATCGGCGGCACCCCCGGTGACATTCGCGCCTATGCCTCTTCCATGAAACGCGACATTACGGCACAAGACGAAGCCAATCGCTTCTTGAAATTGCGTGATGAATTTGGTTTTGATGCTTTCAAATTCCGCATTGGTGCAGAAGTTGGCCGCAATGTGGATGAATGGCCGGGTCGTAGTGAAAATATCATTAAAACCGTCAGCGTTGCACTCGGTGGTGGTAAAGAAACGGCATTGCTGGTCGATGCAAATTCCTGTTTCCAACCTGAACGTGCCATCGAAGTGGGACATATGCTGCAAGAATATGGCATTTCTCATTATGAAGAGCCTTGCGAATATTGGCATTATGACCAAACCAAGCAAGTGACGGATGCGCTTGATATCGATGTCACCGGCGGAGAGCAAGATGTGAGCCTCGTCGATTGGCAACGGATGATCAATCAACGTATCGTCAATGTATTACAACCTGATATTTGCTATCTCGGTGGTATGAATCGCACCCTGAGAGTCTGCAAAATGGCCGAAGAAGCAAGCATGCCAATCACTCCCCATTGTGCAAACTTGTCCATGGTTACCCTGTTCACCATGCATCTTCTTCGCGCCATCCCTAATGCGGGTAAGTATCTCGAATTTTCCATTGAAAAAGCAGATTATTATCCATGGACCGAAGGCCTGTTTGTACAGTCTCCTTTTGGCATCAAGGATGGCAAAGCGACCGTTACAGATGCGCCGGGGTGGGGGGTAGAAGTGAGCCCTGCCTGGCTCGAAAAATCCACTTATAAAATCAGTGAGTTAGATTAATGTCAGATCAATTAAAATCTCTGGTTTCAGAAGCTCTTACCACCGGCACCATCACCGACCTGCCGACCGGGCATTATATCGAGGGTCGCTTCATGCCCTCACAATCTGGCGATCTGATGGAAAGCATTGATCCGGGCACAGGGAAAGCCTTTGTGGCATTTGCCAGCGGAAATAACGCTGATGTCGATTTAGCCGTACAATCTGCAAAAGCAGCATTCAAAGGCGCATGGGGAAAATCGAGCCCCGTGGAAAGATCTCGGGTTTTACAGCGTGCAAGTGCGTTGATTTTAGGAAATATCGACCGTCTTGCCATTGCGGAAACTTTGGATTGTGGCAAACCCTTGCAGGAAGCCCAAGGTGATGTGCGCGGTGCCGCGCGTGCCTTTGAATATTACGCCGGTGCTTGTGATAAACTTCAAGGGGATAGCTTCCCCTTAAGCTCCGACTATATAGGCTATAGCATCCACGAGGCTGTTGGGGTAACAGCCCATATCATCCCCTGGAACTTCCCCCTTTCGACAATCGCCCGTGGCGTTGCCCCTGCGCTTGCCGCTGGTTGCACAGTCGTAGCAAAACCGGCGGAACAAACCCCGCTGAGCGCCCTGATGTTGGCCGATATTCTCTCCCAGGCAGGTTTACCCGATGGGGCTTTTAACGTGGTGACCGGGACTGGCATCAATGTCGGCGCGCCTCTGGTGGGCCATGGAGATGTCGACCACATCACCTTCACTGGTTCCGTCTCTACGGGCATGTCGGTAATGAAGTCGGCTGCAAATAATGCCACCCGCGTGTTACTGGAGCTTGGAGGAAAATCCCCACTGGTAGTCCTGAAGGATGCTGACATTGATGCAGCATTAGACGGTGTGATCGGTGCGATCTATGAAAATGCCGGTCAAATCTGTTCTGCAGGCTCCAGACTTGTGATTGATCGTTCCATCCATAGTGAATTTTTGGAACGTTTGAGTATGCGCACCCAAGCTCTGAGTGTTGGACATGGATTGAAGAACCCGCAATTGGGCCCACTTAGTTCCAAAGAACACCTCGCAAAAGTATCAAATTATATGGAAGAAGCGAAAGCACGGGGCGTGGAAGTCTATACGGGTGGGAAGATCATCGAAGATCCCAAAGTCGGCTCTGGCTGGTTCTTTGAACCAACGATCGTAAATGACCTTGCGGCAAGTGATCCGCTGGTTCAGGAAGAAATCTTCGGTCCTGTCCTCGCAGTGCAAGTTATTGATTCCTTTGAAGAGGCTATTGATATATCAAACGGAACAGAATTTGGCCTTGCGGCGGGTATTTATACAGCCAATCTGTCTCATGCCCATCGTTTTGCCCAACAAGTCAGCGCCGGTCAGATTTATATCAATGAATATTTCGCAGGCGGCATAGAAGTTCCCTTCGGCGGCAACAAGAAATCCGGCTTTGGTCGGGAAAAAGGAATTGAGGGCCTGAAAAGTTACTGCTCAACCAAAAGTGTTGTTGCAAGGCTATAGCCATCAAATCCTTTGTCTCAACCAGAGCAAAAACAACTGTGTACAAAGAATGAGTGTCTCTACCACATGTATATTCACTCTCCACCAATCAAGAAACAGAATGTCTCGGAAAAGCTTATGAATGTAAATGCCATTACCCGTTTACCCCCGAAAGCCCCAGGAAAAGGGATAAAGTCTGAAAATGGTTGTATTTATTTCCAAGACGATAAGCTCGGCCTTACTGTTGGCCTCTGGGAAGCTGAACCTTCTTCAATCGACCATGTAGCTTCTGAGGTTGATGAATTCTTCCACATAATTGACGGTTCCGCGACCATCGAACTTGCCAACGGTGATATCGAAGAAATTACAGCAGGACAATCATTTGTCATTCCAAAAGGGTTGTCCTTTCGTTGGGTGCAAAACGATAAAATGCGGGCCTTTTACATGCGCCATAAGAAGTCGGAAACAGCCCTAAATAATACTGTTGATGCAATAGGTATAATCCGCCTGGATTCATCTGATCCAATCGAAGAGATTTCCATTGCAGACACCAGCCAATTCCTAGGCGTCGTGCCGAAACATTTCAAACATGACTATTACAAGGATGCGGCCAATCAATTTTTGGTCGCCATGTGGAATAGTGATCCGTTCGAACGCGATGTCGCACCATTCAACCGTCATGAATTAATGTGTATCTTAGCGGGAAGCGTCACACTTTCCGATGGAGCGGATTATGAGGAAACCTTTAAAGCAGGTGATGTGATTTTTGTGCCATTCGGTGCCCCCTATAAATGGAAAAGCAGCGAATATCTCAGCAAATTTTATTGCATCGTCATGCCAAACTAAATTCACCGAAACTCGCCCGAAATTAAGCCTCGGTCAGATCCCAAATTGGACCCTGATAAATTCTAAAGTGGATATGTACCCTGTTTCAGTCGAGTTTTATCCTTAAACACCAGCAATATTAACAAATAAAAATACAGGGAGTTTTTTATGAAACTTACAACAAAAATTACAAGTCTGGTCGTCGCCTCAATTCTCAGCACTTCAACCATGGCTCAAGCTGAAACTTTACGCCTTTTGACTTGGGGCTCTTATGCTCCAGATGCCTTGGTTAAAAAATTTGAAGCTAGATATCCGGATATTGATGTCGAAGTAACCTTCTCCAACAACGAAGAGATGATTGCAAAATTGCGCGCAACTGGTGGATCTGGTTTCGATTTGGCACAACCAAGCCATGACCGTATCTATGCTGCCCATATGGAATATAACATCTATAAACCGATGGACCTGTCCAAAATCAATACTTCTGTGATGGAAGAATCACATTTAAATGGCGTGAAAGCTAACACCACAATCGACGGTGAAGTTTATGCGGTACCACATCAATGGGGTACAAGTGGTTTGGTTGTCAACAAATCAAAGGCACCAGACTTTAAAAATTGGAGCGACCTTTGCGATCCAAAATACAAAGGTAAAACATCCATGCGTTTGAAACGTACCATCTTGCTTGGTACCGCATTTGGCATGGGTGAAGATCCATTCGCCGCATATGCTGACTTGGATAAATATAAATCCATCATGGACAAAGTTTCAGAAAAACTGATCGAGTGTAAAAGTAACATCAAAGCTTACTGGAAAGGTGGCGACCATTTGACAGCCATGATGCTTTCCGGTGAAATCTATGCTTCGGATACATGGGACAGCACCGCACACAAATTGTTCGCCCAAGATAGCAATATCTCCTTCGTCCCACCTGCGACTGGTGCTTTGGCCTGGATCGATACATTTGCCTTACCGCGTAAAGGCAAAGCAGACGACGCGGCATACAAATGGATCAATTTCGTGCTTGAGCCGGAAAACGTAACCATCATGTCCGCAAGCACGGGGTCTTTGGCAGCCGTAAAAGGTGCCTTGGAATTGATGCCTGCTGATAAGAAAGCCGCAATGAAAGCTGCCTTCTCTACCACAGACATCGAAAACCTGAAGTTCTTTGCCAACATTCCATCCGGTATTGAAGATATCGAAGGCAAAGTAATGGAACGCATCAAAGCTGCGTCTTCAAACTAAAATAAGTTAGACTAAACGATTGGGCGGGTCGCCTTGTGACAGGTGGCCTGCCCTTTTTTAAATTTCTTTAAATATATTTATGAGTGAGCGGTTAGATGACGTCTTCAACCTACGACCTTGCCTACGACCTTGCCTACGACCTTGAATGTATCGACATTTGCAAAAATTTTGGCAGTGTTCGTGCTGTTGATGATGTTTCCTTTAATATTCCAAAGGGATCATTTTTCTCAATCCTAGGGCCTTCAGGTTGCGGTAAGACCACCTTGATGCGAATGATTGCCGGTTTTGGAGATCCCACAGCGGGCGACATCAGGATCAAAGGGAACTCCGTCGTCGATGTGCCGCCGAACAAACGCAATGTGAAGATGGTTTTCCAACATCTAGCGCTTTTTCCGATGATGAACGTGTATGAAAATATCGCCTATGGCTTGCGATGTAACGGTGTTCGAAAATCTGATGTTGATGCCAAAATCAAGGATGTCTTAGAGCGCATCTCCCTACCGGACGTGGCTAATCGAGAAATACACCAGCTGTCAGGCGGCCAAAAACAAAGGATCGCCATTGCAAGATGTATGGTACTCGATCCAGATGTATTGCTGTTGGATGAACCGCTTGGGGCACTTGATCTTAAATTACGCGAAGCCATGAAAATCGAATTGAAATTACTGCAACATCAATTCAACACCACCTTTGTTTATATCACCCATGATCAATCAGAAGCTTTGGTGATGTCTGACAATGTTGCGATTATGAATAATGGCCGTTTTGAACAGGTCGCGACCCCACATCAACTTTATCACAAACCAAATACTGCATTTGTCGCAGGCTTTGTTGGCGACAGCAACCGCTGGGCGGGACGTGTCATTGGGGCTGATAAGGATAAAATCAAAGTTCAAACCCAGGCTGGTTTGGGGATGTTGTGTAAGAATGCAATCCAAACCTCAATCGCCGAAAAGGATTCCGTTGAAATCTTTGTGCGCCCTGAATTCATCGAAGCAAAACGGATCAGCGAAACTTCTGGAATAAGCAGTGACTTCAATCAGCTTAAAGGGCGTGTTGACAGCATTTTGTTTAACGGAGCCAACAGCCGGGTGTTGGTGCGTTCCATTTCAAACGAATTAGTCGAAGCAGATATCACGCTGACCGGTGGGACAGAAGATTTACAACCGGGCGAAGATGTCCTTTTGACTTGGTCCCCTGACCAAGCCATGTGTTTTGCAAAGTAGGGAGCGCTCATCATGGTACAAAAAGATATCAAACGTTTATCGCTCATCTTACTCTTCGCCCCTTTTGCCTTGTGGATGTTTTTGCTAATTATTATTCCACATATGGGAATGGTGTTAATTTCCTTACAGGAAAAGGTAGCCCCTCGCGTCTATGAATATGGACTTGGCAATTACATCGACTTTATGAACGAGCCTATCTATTGGAACACATTGATCCGTACGGGATCCATATCACTGCTTGTAACTGTACTGGCTTTATTCATTGGCTTTCCCATCGCCTATTACATTGCAAAAATTGCCAGTTTTCGCACCAAAGGAGCTTTGTTTCTTCTCTGCTTGATTCCCCTTTGGGTCAGTGATCTGATTCGGGCCTTCGGATGGATTTTGCTCCTACGTGAAACCGGGGTGCTCTCCGGTTTCCTGATGTGGTCTGGTATCACCAGCGAACCAATTGAATTCCTCTATAACGATGTAATCGTTGTTATTGGTCTGGTCTATACCGTTATCCTCTTTATGATCGTTCCCCTTGTCTCCACTTTGGATGGCATGGATATGTCGATGATCGAGGCGGGTTACAACCTGGGTGGCAGTGGTCTCACAGTTTTACGCAAAATCATCATTCCTTACGCGATGCCGGGTATCGTTTCGGGCTGTATCGTTGTCTTCATGTTGACAGCCGGAAGTTACCTAACCCCTATTCTATTAGGAGGTAAAAATTCAAGCTGGTTTACCGAGCAGATCTATGAACAGTTTATCACGCGCTTCAACTGGGAATCTGGTGCCGCTTTTGGCTTCCTTCTCTTGGCCTTCACATCCGTTGTCATTTGGATCGGGTTACGCCTGTCAGGTCAAAGCCTCGCCAATACAGTCGCGAAAAGTTAGGAAGAAAAAATGGCCCGTAACAACAAAAATGGTAGTTTCCTGTTTGCATACCGGATCTACGTCCTGTCTTTTTTCATTTTCTTGGCGGCACCGCTTGTTGCGGCAAGTAGCTTTGCCTTTAACGATTCTCTTTTTCCAGCTCTCCCGTGGCAAGGTTTCACCCTTGATTGGTTTTTTGGTGAAGAAGAACCCAAGTTAGGCCTGTTTCATGATCGTAGATTGTTGAAAGGTCTGTATTATTCATTTGTGATTGCTTTGGGAGTGTCTGCCTTATCAGTCTTTGTTGGGACTTGTAACGCGTTTTTGTTCATACGTGGCCAGTTCCCCGCAAAGAATTTTTTCTACATAATGATGATCCTGCCCTTAGTAATTCCGGGAGTTATCCTTGGTATTTCCATTCTGGTTCTGGCCAGTAATATCGCCAACGGGTTAGAGAACCAATTTGATTTGGACTTGGAATTCTTACGGCCAGGAATAGTTTTGGTGATTTTGGGTCAGTTTTCCTTTATCACCACAATCACATCTCTTGTGTTAACCGCGCGGTTAAAGAAATTTGATATTGAGTTGGAAGAAGCTGCCCTGAACTTAGGTGCGAGCCGAGCGCGAATAATTAAAACAATTATTCTACCTTTCTTACGACCTGCGATGATTGGAGCTGGAATTGTTGCCTTCCTCGTCTCCTTTGAAAATTTCAACACCACCCTATTCCTTGTGGGATCTGAATCACCCTTGACCATTACAATGTATGATCGCATGGCCAAAGTTGGATCCACTCCCGTGCTGAACGCGGTCTCTTTTGTTCTGATCATTGGCTCAGCCTGCTTGGCTCTAGTCTCAGTTCTCGTCCAAAGAGATAAAACGAAACATTAAATAGG
>MAAC01000698.1_pt1 | contig 14646 bp, 12 predicted proteins | sample 1115981 | NCBI WGS metagenome assembly MAAC01 (sample SAMN04961126, study PRJNA320927) | seawater metagenome | isolation source: sample BD02T64 sea water enriched with oil for 64 days | place: USA:Gulf of Mexico | collected 2013-07-27 | reverse complement strand
AAGGACTATAAAGAGAGCATGTTAGATCAGATCGTACCTCTGGATATGACCTTCCAAGAAGCCTACGAAAAAACAGGGCGATATATCAACATCTCCATTTCTCCTGAAGGAAAACACCAGAAGTCTCGACTGTTGAACGCCATCACATCACCCAATGTGTATGTTCGCTCCGCAGTATCCGCGTCCTTTAGTGTCCCAGGAGCTTTCCCTTCCGAAAGATTATACGCCAAAGGTTATGATGGCAAACCTCGCCCCTACTTACCCAACAGACGTTGGGTTGATGGTTCCGTGACAGGTGATATACCCGCGAAAAAACTCAGCCGACTGTATGGTGTTAATCAATTTGTGGTGAGCCTAATTAATCCGCTGGTCGTTCCTTTCGTCAATGATGAAAAACGCATTCAACGTAAAGGCCTTAAGAAATCAATGTCCGAGTCCACCCGTGACATCATCAAGGAAAGTCTCTCCATTATAGAGAATGTGTTGGCACACATACCCATCAATGATCGAAATACATCGCAGAAGCTAGCCCATTTAATTCGCATGCTAGAACAGGATTATACCGGTGATATTAATATGATCCTTAAGAAGAAGGACTTTAAATTTAGTCAATCTGTCGTTGACCTAACGGGAAAAGAAATCGCCAATCTCATACATGCTGGGGTACAAAGTACCTGGCCAAAAATTGCCGCCATTAAGAACTCTTCACTCATATCTAAGGCATTGGACGGGATTTTGGAAGACCTTAATGCTCAATCTATCAATGGTTACCAAGACAACAAGCACCACTTTTTCATATAAGCATAAAATCATCTAAAAAACGTATCTACAGACAAGCTATAATATTAACGTTGTGATGGGTTTATCAAACAGGTTTGCGAACACCTCTCCCCCTTGTTCTAGCGAATAGATTTTTTCAGGCGTTGTTTTTTATTTACCGTCGAGCGTCCACTCTATAATTTGTTTAATAATCGGCGTGACAAACGCATCACACGGTTTATTTAGGCCTAACGTACTTATCAGTTTTGACTAGAATTTTTGCTCGACCAAAAAATTAACAGAAAATTTGTGTAAAGATTTGTAACAGGGAAGTGTTTGTAGTGAAATGGGGGGGAAACGCTATTGAATTAGGCGTTGTTAGTTAAGTATGATGACTGAACCATAGTTCTAACTAAGGCCTATGGTAACGGCTAGACCTGAGTAATTTATAAGTAAGGTCGGTGTTTCACATTGATCCTACAGACCAAATTATTCGGTTGCATACTATTGAGGCAGGCTTGCTAAACCCAATGAATAGCAACTTGAATTGATAAGAAAAATAAAAATCAAAGAATAAATATAACAAACGTGACGAACGATCTTGTTAATGCTTACGTAACCTACTTGAATGTTGGCAGAGATTGTATCGTTTTTAGAGCATCTTATCCTGAGGAGAATACCCAATGCGATCCGAGTTTAATCGCTTTTTTCTATATGCTTTTATGGCAATTTTTTTGTCGGCGTGTGGTTCAGCCAGTGTATCAGTCGATAACCCTGTTGATGGTGATGTATACACTGAAATCCCTGCCATTGAATTATCTTTTACCAAAGGTATTCCCGATCCATTTGAGGTCAGCTTAAACGGCCAAGACATTACCTCACAGTTCACCTTAACTGAAACGGGTGGGTCTGCTTCAGCGGCTTCCATTGAGAGCTTCATAGTATCAGGGGATAACCTATTAAAGGTTATACAACCAGAACTGGACACTGTGTCCTTTAACTATGACAACGTCGGCCCAGTCGTTCATGTCACGAACGTGGTTGATGGCGCTACATTGGTTGTTACCGGTTATGCAACAGACGCTTCTGGTGTTGTTTCTGTCTCCGCTAACGGTTCAGCAATTACCTTAGATGCAGACAATAAATTTACCGCCAATATTGCTGGCGCTGATTATATTGACTTTGTTGCTGAAGACTCAGTCGGGTATATCAGTACTTCTCGTTATGCTGATGACAGTGTTGTTATGGAAGATTCCATGGCAGTACGTATCAATAGCAACGGCCTAGACTTTTTAATCTCTGAAATAACGACCCTGCTTGAAGGCGAAGCAATCGGCGATATGATTCCTGGTGGATCACTCTATAACCTTGACGTATTTGTTGCTGAATTTGATATCTATGTTGATGGAGCTTCTTTAGGTGGCGCCGATGTAGACTTAGCGGTAACCGGAGCAAATGGTAATTTTAACCTTCTTGGTGACTTTACTGATATCAACGCCGACTTTCGCGTTAAGATCGACTGGCCGTGGCCGTTTCCTAATTCCACAATCACTGGTACTGGTACCATTGACCGTGCACGTTTTGACGGTGATGTGGGTGTATCTGCCAATAATGGTAATGTCTCTGTAAGTTTGAGCAACCTTGACCTAGATTTGGACAGAATCCGTACCGATATTTCAAGCTTCCCAGATTGGCTGTTAACACCATTCTATGAGCTTTTCGAAGGCCTATTCGGCAATTTGTTTGGCGGATTGATTGAAGACCTAGTTCCTGACTTAATCGCAGGTTTCCTTGATACTTTCCTTGCTGATTTAGAAATTGATCTTGGCGACAGCACTATCAAGCCGCTAATCCTCGCACAATCCGTAACGTCTCCAAGTGCTGGCGTTGACATTGTACTGGACAGTCATATCACCGCGGTAACAACTACCGGTCCTAAGAATATTGGTTCTGCCTTCGGTAGTGATGCGGCTATACCTGCTCCAACTACAACGACCCCTGGTGGCGTTGAGAAAGATATTGGTGTGATTGTTTCTGAGAATACACTTAACCAAGCATTAACAGCAGTAACAGAAGCTGGATTGTTAAATCTATCGATTGGCGCTCAAGAGCTACCTGAGATTGGTGGAATTGACCCTGATGCGGGCAATATTCGCATTAACATTACTCCTACTTCTGCTCCTAGCATCGATTTAGTAAGCGATCTTGCAGCTGGCCTTGGTAAGTTTACGTGGAATGATTTTGCACTTGAAATCGAATCCTATAACGATACTACGGCTGAGTGGACGTTATATGTTGGTGTCATCATGAATGTTGGTGTTACTGCTGACCTTGGTATTACTGATGATAATGCCATTGCATTTGAGGTGGTTGGTTTACCGTCTGTAGAAGTTCTTGATATCGACCTCGGTTCGTTTGTACTAAGCGCGAATGTTGTTAACGATTTAATCGAAGAGTACTTCCCTATAGTTCTTCCAGGAATTCTTAACTCTATTGCAGCCATTCCATTGCCAAGCTTTGGTGGTTACGGGTTAAATCTTGGTGACCTTTGGGTTGCTGATGTCGATGCAAACTTTGTAGCCCTTGCCGGTGATTTGGTTACTGATGCTGCAAGAGCTGGAGCGACAGCTTCGCGTACGTTTGCTAGCGTTGGTAGTGTTCAATCTAAGGGTATCTTTGGTTTAGGTACAGTAGTCAACTCTGGTGATGTTGTTACTATTGATGTATCGGGTTCTGAAGATGGTATGGCGTACCGCTATAGTGTCGACGGCGCTCCATTCGGTCTATGGAAGAACCGTACCGAGGTTAATCTATATGGCTTACGTGCCGGTGATCACGAAGTAACCGTGTGTTCACGTAACGCGATGATGGTTGTTGATACAGATTGTGACGTGGTGACGTTTACTACTGAGTAATCTTATCGATGATAACAAAAAACCTCGCCCAATCGGGCGAGGTTTTTTTTGTCAAATTACGTCGCTGATAATGAAAGAATATTTAGATTGTAATTTCTTCCCCCTCTTTACTTAAGAATGAACTAACTAACGATTTGAACTCCCCTGTTTGAGTACAGAGCACCTGATTTCTATCCTCCATCGCTATCGCGGCTTCTAGACTGGTTGCGTCAACGTTCATGTTGAGACACTCTTTTGTTAATCTCAGCCCTAGAGCTGAAGTGGCAAGCATATCATCTACGAGTGACTTTACCTCCTCAGACAATCGATCACCGGGGACGACGCTAGAAACAAGCCCTGTTTGAAGTGCGCGGTCAGCATAAATAAAGCGCCCGGTTAATATCAACTCCGACGCCAGCGATGTTCCGACCAATCTCGGCAATAGATAACTCACTCCGACATCACAACCCGATAGTCCAATCTTGATAAATGCAGCATTCATTTTTGCATTTTCACTTGCGATACGAATATCCGAGGCCAAAGCCAGCGCAAACCCACCACCGCAAGCAGCCCCATGAATAACACTAATAATAGCCTGGGGACAGCGACGCATTAGAATAATAATTTCGCTAACTTCCCGCTGTGTTGTTAGCGATATATCAGGATTTTCATCCGCCTTAACCGATCTCAAGTCCAGCCCCGCACAAAATGCCTTACCGGCCCCTCTTAGCACAACAACTCTTACCGATCGATCAAAATAGAGATTGCCAAAATACTCTCTCAGCTCAAACATCAGGGAGTCATTTAGGGTATTAAGCTCTTGGGGTCTATTTAGAGTTAGATAATCAACCCCACCTTCTTTTTCTATGATCAGTGTTTTCTCATTCATAATATTGCCTGAAACGGTTGGTGCCATTGTCGCTAGTGTTGTTATCATAAGTACAATTGTCGTTAGCGGTTATTTTGACCATCATCAATCTTTATCACTGTTCCAGTCACACATTCCGATGAGGGTGACACGAGAAAGAGCAATGTACTGTCCATTTGTTCTGGTTGCCCAAATCGTTTTCGCGGAAATGAGCCAGAGAAATCGCCAATTCGCTCCACCATGCCATCGATCATTTCCGTGGAAAATGCTCCTGGCGCTATACAATTGACATTGATGTTGAACTTAGCCCACTCAAGCGCAAGCGCTTCGGTCATTCTCACGATGCCGGCCTTGGTAACGGAATAAAGAGACGCACTAGACTGTCCATTGATGTCAAACGCAGCGATCGATGAGATATTAACAATACGCCCCGGGCGCTTTTGGTCTATTAAACGCCGCGCGATCTCACAAGAAAGAATGTAAGGCCCAGATAGGTTCGTGCCTATCACGCTATCGATGAGGTCATCCGTCATCTTTATCGCTCGCTGGGCATCTGGTATTCCAGCGTTATTTACCAGTATCGTAATGACCCCAAGCTTTTCCTCAGCTGCAGATACAACCCCGCGAATACTCTTTCGATCCGTCATATCCATGACAAAGGCCTCACAAACCCCACCATCTCTACGAATCTCTTCAGCTAGACTACTCAACTTATCTTCGCGACGCCCCGTGAGGATAACGGCGGCCCCACATTTGGCCAGAACTTTAGCAAAACGATGACCAAGACCTGACGTTGTACCCGTAACTAGCGCAACATCTCCGGTTAAATTAATGGAGAAATTAGGTGTATTAAAGTTCTGCATAGGTTGTCTCTCTTGATTTAGTTTCAATAGATTTGACTATTAAATCCAACAATGCCTACAAGCACAACGGTCGTCGTCGCAACCCATGTCAACATGGTGCCTCTAAGCCAACGCGGAGCATCATGCAGCTCCATAAAATACTCAGCGATCATTATTATTTTGACAGCAGCAAGCGTAATTAAAATACATTCTAAAACCCCATGCTTAGCAAACACAGGTAAAAGAGTAACCTCTGTTAACGATGCCGCACCGAGTGTTATTAACACCAGCACACCAAAAACAATAGAATATTGCCGTTTACTATTAGTTACAATCACAACCACACTCCTTAACCCAGCAAATAGAAAAGTGAAAACAACATCAGCCATAACAAGTCGATCATATGCCAATAACAGGCAACCCCTTCGATAAATCCTGGTGTTGAAAATGCGTCATGTTTTTTAACAAACGTTCTATACGCAACAGTTGTCAGCAAACAAATACCAATCACAACATGTAATAAATGAATGCCCGTAAAGGTGAAGTAGAGTTCAAAGAAACGATCCTCGGTGACGGTAATACCTTGATTAATCTTCTCCGTGTATTCAACTATTTTAAGACAAACAAAACCAAGCCCACAGACAATCGCGATACCGATGGACCTGATCATCCGTCTCAAATCGCCCGACCGATAATGGGACAATGCTAATACCACAGCATACGAACTGGTTAAAAGAATTAGCGTGTTAGTTAAACCTATTGGCTGATTTAAGGACTCTGCACCCATTGAAAAAACGGCATGGGTCTCCGCACTCTCAAATCGACGCAGCATAAAGGCAATAAACATCACAGAAAACACCGTCAGGTCACCAAATATGAGCAGCCAAAAATCAGGCTCTACGGGTACCCGCCTTTCTGTATTCATCGTATCAATATGCTGCATTAAAAATCACTTCCTTTTGGAGATTATGTTTTAGAAATCATATTTTAGAAATTATGTTAAGCCACTTTTAATTTTTTGACCGCGTGCCAGACACATACCATCGAGACGCCAAACCAAGAAAACAAGGCAACATAAGGAAGCCAGAAACCTAACAGCCCGTCGTAAGCGAATGGCCCGGTATGGAATATATTTATAAGGCAGGCAGGAAACGCCAATACGATCATCCAAGCACAGTAATAGCCAAACCACCTCGGAAAAACGGGAACTTCTCTGATGTCTTTAAACACAGCGATACAGATACAAACTGCTTGTAACAGGGTCGCAGATGCTACCCACGTCGCAAAGAGCCATCCCATATCATGCAACGCCTGGGTAACGTCGGGGGTACGCTCCGGTCTAAAAGCAGCAGTCCCCCAACTCACCGTCATCATGAAGGTAAACAATATACCAAACAGCCCCGAACCATATTGAACAGAACCAAGAATTGGCATATTCATGGACCGTCGAATGATTTCCCCTATTAACGCAAAGAGAGGAATAATAAAGGGTGTACCAAACATCATAATACAAAGACCAATTTTTTTACTAAGATTACCTTCTTGATAAAATGCTGAAATTGTCTCCGCACTTGCACTGGCCTGTCCAAATGGTGGAAACATTGGCGCCACGATAAAGAGGCCTAAGACCGTGCAAAATACCATAAATGCGGTACTGTAAATGGCGTACTCTGCATTCTCATATCGATACGTTTTAGTTATCACTTCTTGCGACATTAATATCGGCGCTTGTACATATTCCATATTCAAACTCACTTCAAAATATATTCATTTAAGTTAGGGGTTTGCATTGATTCTCGATAAGACGCTACCGTTCCAGGCCATACATTGGGCATTCCATTCTGATCAAGGTAATAACTGTTACAACCTGACGCCCAAATAGTATTGGGGGTTGCTTCGGAAAGCGTTTCATTAAATTCTTGAGTAGACTGAGGGTCTGGCATCACCGTTTGAGCACTGCCATTAAGAACAAGGTCTGCCAACTGCAAAAAGTATCCTATTTGCCATTCCGTCACTTCAATGACTGAAAAGTTGGTTAATGGGCTGTTAGGCCCCATCACCGTAAACATATTGGGGTAACCGGGTATCATCACACCACGATGAGCAAATTCACCGTCCGCCCAGGTATCATCAAGCAACGTTCCATTTTCACCTCGAATCTTCATTGGCCGCATGTAATCATGCATTTTGTACCCTGTTGCCAAAATAAGAACATCGAGTTCACTGAACTCTCCATTTTTGAGACGAACGCCATTTTCTTCGATGCACTCAATCCCGTTTGTTTCTAAATGTGCATTATCTTTTTGCATGGCAGGGTAAAATACTTCTGACCAGATTAGCCTCTTACAACCAGGCTCATAACTTGGTGTTAGCTTCTTCCTTAGCTCTGGGTCTTTGATTTCTGCAAGACGTTCATCACACCGCCCCTTGATCGCCGCAGTGGTCTGACCTGTTTCATCTACTAAAATACCGTCGACAAGCAATTCGATTTTTTTCAGCATTCCGTCTGCTAACGTAGATAGGTGCTCAGGATCCTTTCGTAGATAATCTCGCTGCTCTTCAGAAACACTCGGGTTCCCCCCATCAAATGGCGCCACCCACTGGGCAGTGCGCTGAAACAACGTGAGCGATGCCACTTCATCAATAATGGCGGGTACCAATTGTGTGCAGGTGGCCCCAGTACCAATAACACCTACTCGCTTACCCGTTAAATCCAGTTCCTCATCCCACAGACCGGTATGAACCACATCACCAGAAAACTGATTCAGCCCTTCAATTTCAGGATAATTGGGGTTACGTAATACGCCGGTTGCCATAATCACAATATCAGCTACGTCTTGAATCCCGTCGGTGGTTTTCAAATGCCATTGGTTATCAACAAAGTTGGCTTCCTCAATCTCCTTTTGAAACTGAATGTATCCCTCAAGCCCATATTTATCACTGACCATCTGGCAATAGTTACGAATTTCGCTGGATGGCGAATAGTGTCGGCTAAACTCACAACTACGCTCAAAAGAAAACGTATAGGCAATGGCAGGAACATCACAGGTAAGACCAGGATAACGATTGGTTTCCCAGGTTCCGCCTACTTTTGCGTTTTTTTCGTAGATGGTAATGTTTTTGTGCCCTGCTTCTAGCAGCTTAATCGCACAGCCCATACCTGAGAAACCAGCACCCACAATGATAATACGCTTATATTTGGGGTTAATATCATCCATCCTATTCTTCCTCTTACGTTCATCGTTGCTTTGCATTACTTGTTAACGCGTTGTTTAAAACAGACTAACAACCCTCAGAAAAACTGAACAGCGCTTAGCTGCAGAGGAATAGACAAATGCCTGAAATGACTTGCTTGGCTTTAAAATCGACGATTTTTGATGCATTTTGAACGCAAACCCGCTAAAAGAAACATTCAGGAATATGAATCAAACACATAGAACAACAGGGTTGTAGCATGACTTTTTTTCAGCAAGGCGAAAACACAAGCTCATTGACACCAGAACTTCTTAACGTATCGGCGAACCATGCGGGCCTAATCGCTCGCGAGCTCGGTAAGCGAGGTGTCGATGTTGAATCCCTGTTTACCGAGTTAGATATTGATCTACCGCAGATAAACAACCCTGTAAAACGCATCTCTGTAGAACAAATAACTAAACTATTAAAACTAGCGATCCAGAAAACGGGCGATCCGACAATCGCGTTAAAAATCTACCAAAATATTCAATTAGGGGATTTAGATGCATTAGGTTTTGCTATTTCATGTAGCACAACCTACCTCAGCCTATTACAACGATTTCAACGTTTTTCGACTTACATTTTATCAAACGGGAACATTCAAATTATTGAGGAGCCCGATGGTTACTTGTTTTTAGCAGATATAGAAGACACCGAACCCACGCTCGACCCCTCCCCCCCTAGCGAAGCAACGGGTGTTGGGCTTGCCAACTTTTCTTTTAGGCACAAGGATTTTATGATACTTCTTGAAGCCATGGGCCTTGGCTTTATCAAGTTGAGTAACGATGTTTGCCAACAGGAAATATTACCAATTAAGGCGTATTTTCTGCCGCTCAGCCACCCGTCAGTTAAAGATGAAATAGAACGTTTTTTACCTAAATGTGAGTTTGTTAACGCTCCTTTTTATGGCGTTAAATTTTCTAAAGATATCGCAGAACAAAAGTTACCGATGGCCAATCCACAGATGGCGCGTATCAACGATGAAATTATCATTAAGAATCTCGATGATATTTTCAAGAACGATATCGTTTTTAACGTTGAAACGATGATTAGGGAAGGCTTAGCGGTCGGCGAGTTCAGCCGAAGTGATGTTGCGGTAAAATTAGGAGTGAGTGAACGAAAGTTACAGCAACGACTGGATGCGCGTAAAACGTCCTTCAGTGATATTTTGCTACGCGTTCGTAAAACCCTTGCCATGCAGCATATCCGAGAAGAAAAACTTCGCATCAATCAAATAGCTTACGCACTCGGGTTTACCAACGGCAGTAACTTTTCACGTTCGTTCAAGTCCTGGACTGGATATACGCCCAATGAATTTAAGGATCTTTAATTCACGTTTTTCCCTCTATCTTTCCAGTAAGGCTCTCTAAGCTTATTTTTAAGAATTTTCCCCGCACCACTTGTCGGTAACGCATCGACAAACACTACCCCTCGCGGACACTTGTATCCAGCAATAAGTTCTTTGCAAAATGAGATGATTTGCGCTTCCGTAACAGAATCATGCTCATTGGGAACGATAACCGCGATCACCTCTTCGCCCCACTCTTCATTGGGAATACCTATTACAGCACAAGCGCTTACTGACGGATGTTTCTGCACCGCATTCTCCACCTCAACCGAATAAACATTTTCACCACCAGAGATAATCATGTCTTTCACACGATCGGCGATAAAGACGAATCCATCGTCATCCATATAACCGGCATCCCCCGTATGCATCCAACCATTCGCTAGTGCTTGAGCCGTTTCGGCGTCTCGATTCCAATAACCCTTCATTACCATAGGCCCACGGGCCACAACCTCCCCGATCTGACCTCTAGGTAGCTCTTCATCATTCTCGTTGACCACACGAATCTCCCCAGAAAGCACAACCTGCCCTGCAGAACGAATCTTTCCGGCTTTAGGCCCGTCCGTCACATGATACTCATCATCCAGGATGGTTATAATGGGTGATAATTCAGTCATACCATACGCCTGAGCGAATTCCACGTGAGGCATCAGCGCTTTAGCTTTCAGTAAGACGGCCTCGGGCATCGGAGAACCGCCATAACAAATTCTTACAAGGGGTGATAGATCATAGGTTTCAAAGCCCGGAGTATTTACCAGCATGTTTACCATGGTTGGAACCAACATCACATTGGTCACTTCGCTCGTAGCAAAAATACCCAGTACAAGCTCAGGTTCAAATTTTGGAACAAATACATGGGTACCCCCTAGCATTGTCAGGCCAATATTCGCAGCGGCATCTGCCGCATGAAACATGGGCGCTGCATGTAAATAGCGGGAATGCTTAGTAAAGCCAAACCCGTGAACCGCATTGAGACCATTTGCCACCAAATTATCATGGGTTAGCATCACACCTTTTGGCAACCCCGTTGTACCGCCCGTATAGAAAATACCAGCAACATCGTGGCCACCAGCGCCAGTATCGGCAATCGCCTCAGATTTTCTCACCAATCCTTCGTATGACACCTCACCATTTAAACCGGCACCGTCAAATTCGTTATCTCCCAAATAAACAATGGTTTCAACGGTATCAAGTTTACCCTTAAATTCTGGCAACATCGCAGAAAATATTTCATCTACGCAAAGCACCTTAGCGCCAGAATCATTGAGTAAGAAAATAATTTCAGCCGGCGCTAAACGGATATTTAACGGAACAGAAATCAAACCTGCCCAAGGCAAGGCATAGACCAATTCAAAATAGCGATCGCTGTTTAACGAAAGAATCGCCACCCTGTCTTTCTTCTCCAATCCCAATTCCAATAAACCCGCGGCGGCGCAGGCAATCCGTTGGTAAAATTCAGACCACGACCGTTGGCGCTCGCCCGATATAGTGGCAACACCCTGAGGGTTCAATTGAAGTGCCCGCTTTAGACTTTGTGTTAAATGCATGATCTAGACCTTAATGAGTGATGTGTAATGCCATAATATTGCTCAGCTACTTGGCTGTACATACGCAATGTTGAGATGAATAGTTTATTGCTGTTTGTGCATGCAAATATCCCCTTCACCCTAATGCTTACACGCGTGTATAAATATACCCTAATGGCAAATATACCAAACCATAGGAAAATTAACGATGTCTGATATTGGTTATTACATTGCCTACCCCGCATCCAAAGAGTTACACCGTAATGCACGGGATTTTATTCGCCTAATGAAAGAGGAGAATCCAAAAAGACACGATACATTGCTCGCTCACACAATGACCTTACTGACAAATGAAACGATTGATGTATATCTAACAGATATCCTTAGCACATCAACGCTAAGTGACAACCGGAGAAAACTCGTAGAAACGGCAGACTCTTTTCTTAAAAATACCGCGCGCGTGTTGATAAAACAGGTGTCTAAAAAAGTGAATGTAAAACAACAACTGAAAACCGCTGAACATATTGACTCTTGCTTATTATCGCTGGAGGGAGAAAATCAGCCGTCTATTGAATGGGTTGCATACCCCATCAGCACATCATTTTACCAACAGATAATTTCGGGGCATCATGATTTTTTGGAACTAAACTCAGGGGACGAAAAATCCATCATTATTGAAAATCAAAAAGCGATCACCCATGAAATGGTCCACTTCCTGATTGAGAGGCTTGTGTCCAGCATAAACCTAGGACCTGTTCTGACAAAAGTCATAAACACCGCAACCAACAAGAGCGTTCAACTCATGCAATCAACGCTGCAAAAAAGCCTTACAGCAATGACAACAGACGAAATAATTAAAACCAATCAGCAGGTTGCAGAAATGCTGATAATGGGGCCAGTGCATCACTCAATGATTCCGTAAATAGCCCATCATTTAGAGCAATTTTATATTCCTAAAAAGGCAAGCAGTGCCCTGCCGAATTTTAAGGTGATAGGATGTTTTAGTCTCATAAATGGTGTAGCGCTCGTTTATATTGAAGCCTGCTCACGGCATTTCCTGGTGAACTATTCCCCAGGATGAATAGAAAGTTTACTGTTATTAATACGTTAAAAAGGGGGAAACACGATGACAAAAACACAAACCTCAATAAGGTATGACCGTTGGTCTGTCTACTCACTGTATGCATTTGGAGTCCTAGCATTCGGTGGATCTCTGTTTGCTGCCGGATTTTTACCTCCATGGGATCCGACTTGGGATGCCAACAAAATTGCTGAGCTTTATCAAACGAAGGGTTTTGGGATTCAGATAGGCATGATGATGTTGATGCTTGGATGCGCCCTGTATCTTCCTTTTTGCGCCATCACATCTGAGCTTATAGAAAAACGCTTGGGCATGCCGCTTATGGCTAAAATACAATTTAGTTCAGGAATCGCGGCCGTTTCTTTTGGAATGATGGCTGTTGTTGCTTGGGGAATTGCGGCTTTTCGTCCAGAGCGTGACCCACAGATTACGCAGCTAATGAATGATATGGGTTGGATCGTTTTCTTTTGGGACATTGCGTTTTTTCAACTTCAAGGTGCAGCAGTCATGTTCGCAACATTTTTTTATAAAGGTCCCAACCCAGTCTGGCCGAGATGGATGGCGTATTTGTTTGCAATTAGCGTCATTGGAGTTTTCCCTGCATACGGTGTCATCATGTTTAAAACAGGATGGCTGGCTTACAATGGTTTGATTGGATATTGGTTCCAAGTTATTGCTTTTGGATTAATGCTATTACCTTGGTCATGGTATTCGCTCGTCGCTCTTAAAGAAGGTGAGCCCATGGCCTAATATTAGAGCGATTGGATCAGACTTTACCGGAGATTGCGAAAGAACCTTGCTTTTGCAATCTCTGGAGGTACAGCAATAAATTTTCCTATCCATAATACGCCAGGTTATCAATAGCTATCGATCTAACCTATCATCGTTCCGCAAGAGAGCATTCAATGTCTACACGTAATTTCGATCCAGAGCTAATGCCTTATCTACCGTTGATACCTACTATTATCGATTTTTCTACTAGCGAATCCATTCGCCGCTTTTGGGCGCAGTTTTCTTCCCAACAGCCATCATGTGAAGATGCAGGCAATACAAAAGGCATGTCTATATGGAACAAAATAATTGCTGGGTTAAACGACGATCCAGACATTGCCATTAGAATCTATAAACCCGACCTACCCACCAACGACACGTTACCTGCGATATACGAAATACACGGTGGCGGGTTTATTATCGGCGACCTTAATATGCAAGACGCCTGGTGTAAGCATATTGCAGCGGAGGTTGGTGCTGTTGTTGTTTCTATTGATTACCGGCTTGCCCCTGAACATCCATTTCCCGCAGCACCTGATGATTGTTATGCGGGACTATGTTGGCTTTTTGAACATGCCGATGAACTCGGCATTGACCCTTCTCGCATCGCTATCGCTGGCCAAAGTGCTGGCGCCTGTCTTGCCGTATCGACGACACTAAGGGCCCGCGATTTAGATGGGCCCCAAGTATGCTATCAGTTACTTGAGATACCCGTCTTCGATAATCAGCTAGATACAGCCTCCATGCACGAGTACCAAGATACTCCCATGTGGAACCGGCCAAATGCCTTATGGAGCTGGAAACATTATCTGGGGTCAAATGAACAAAGCGATATTTCACCTTATGCTGCACCCGCAAGAGCAGATGATTTATCGCACTTACCCAACACCTATATTTCCACCATGGAATTTGACCCTTTACGAGACGAAGGCATCGAATTCGCGTTACGGTTAATGCGAGCCGGTATCTCCGTAGAACTACACAATTACCCAGGAACATTTCATGGATCAACAATGATCGCCAGCGCAAAGGTTTCTCAAAGAAACGTAGGTGAAGTGGTTGATTCCCTAAGAAATCACTTACGATAGCCCAGCCTTGGCAGGGCTATCGCCTAAATAGTTACGCTCCTTCAAACACCGAGCGAGCAATTATTTCCTTCATAATCTCAGAGCTGCCTGCATAGATTGTAGATACTCGTGCATTCGCATAAAGCCGGCAAATTTCATACTCTTCCATGTAACCCGCACCACCGTGTAACTGCACCCCAATATCCACCATTCGACATTCAAGTTCGCTGGTGATTAACTTGGCTTTGGCCGCCAT
>MAAC01019451.1_pt1 | contig 14649 bp, 15 predicted proteins | sample 1115981 | NCBI WGS metagenome assembly MAAC01 (sample SAMN04961126, study PRJNA320927) | seawater metagenome | isolation source: sample BD02T64 sea water enriched with oil for 64 days | place: USA:Gulf of Mexico | collected 2013-07-27 | reverse complement strand
CCGCCGATGAACTTGGTGAGCGAGTGCACCACAATATCTGCCCCGTGCTGGGCTGGCGAAAGGAGCATCGGGCTAAAGGTATTATCGACTACGAGCTTCGCACCAGCGTCATGCGCGAGTGTTGCCAGCTTGGGCAGATCGGCGATCACCATCGTCGGGTTCGAAATCGATTCCGTAAAGATCGCCTTGGTCTTGTCGGTGATCGCTGCCTTAACCTCGTCAAGGTTCGCGATATCAACAAACTTCACATTGATGCCGGTCTTGATCGGGAAGAACTCTTTGAAGAGTGCAAAGGTCCCGCCATAGATCGCGTTGGACGCAACAACCTCATCGCCCGGCCCGCACAACTGCATGATCGAGCACGCGATCGCGCTGATCCCCGAACTCGTCGCGTACCCGGCCTGGGTGCCTTCCATCGCCGCGAGGTATCGCCCGAGCACATACACGGTGGGGTTAAAGTGCCGACCATACAAGAAGCATCCGCCCTGATCTGGCCCTTTGTCCCCCATAAATATTTCAGGCATGGTCTCGGCCGCCATCACCGTGAAAGTGCTCGATGCCTCGATCGACATATTCACGCCGCCGTGCTCGCCAAACTCGTGTCGAACTCTGGACAATGACTGAATCGGATCAAATGACATCGCAACCTCCCAATGATATAAAACTGGCCAGAACACAAAGCCTGTGACCGCTCAAATCATATCCAGCCGCTCGAAAGAGACGAGTACGAAACAGCAGTTTTCAACTCTCCGACACACCATTTTCACTCAAAGAGCACCGCACACTTCAAACTCCGGGCACCTTGCCCGTCTGCCACGGTATACGTCGCGTTGGGGAACATGGCTGCCGAACCATGCACGCCGTCCTTGCGCAGAGCATACATGATCACATTAAAACTCGGTTTCCCATTCTCTCGCATCAGCCGCCTTTGTTTGGTTGAGTTGCTCACGATCTTCTTGAGCACATGCAAGCACGCCTGCGTGGGCTCCATCCCCGCGGCCATCGCTTGCGTCACAGCGAACGCACCGCACGACTGGACCACCGCTTCGCCACGCCCTGTCGCACCGGCTGCCCCGATCTCATTATCCACATACATCCCGGCCCCAATAATCGGCGAGTCCCCCACTCGTCCCGGGATCTTGTAGCTCAATCCGCTCGTCGTCGTGCACGCCGAAACATCGCCCTTGGGATTCACCGCTGCACAATGAATCGTTCCATAAGTAAACGGCACCGGCTCGTTGTTCTGATCACCCAACCCAACACGCGTGCCATCGCTCGACCAATCCATCTCATCGCGATTGAGCCAGTCATCCCGATTCGATCTGTTCTGCTTCCACCGCGCCCACGCCTGGCGTGCTTTGTCGGTGAGCAAATCTTCTTTTTTAAACCCATGCACCCGCGCGAACTCATACGCCCCGCGCCCAACGATCATCACATGATCCGTCGTCTGAAGCACCTTGAGCGCGACCGCTGCGGGGTGCATGATGTCCTCGATCGCCCCGACCGAGCCTGCCTTGTGTGTCGGCCCGTGCATCACCGACGCATCGAGCTGCACCACACCATTCTCGTTGGGCAAACCACCATACCCAACACTCATATCCTTCGGATCGGCTTCGACAATCCCCACGCCGTTGACCACCGCCAACGCGGTGTCGTCGCCGGCAAGAATCCGCGCATGCGCCCGCTCCACCGCCCGGAGCCCATTGCCAGAAGATATACACACCGGCGAACTCGGTGGATCGAGCCTTTGCTCTGCTTCGACTAGATTTACCTTGAAGCGTTGCCCACGAGCCCCGACCCCAGCCGACGCCCCGATGACTGTTGCAGAAGAAGCGAGTAAAAAGTTTCGGCGAGTATGCTTGGGTGTCATGCACACACTCTACCAGACAAGCCCATTGCACGCGTCACATCAACTATCAAAAATGCCGATGGGACACGGAACGCACATACGCCCCGTGCCGCCATCGGCCCCAAACCCCACTGAGGTGCTTCTGGAAAAAATAAGCAACACCTTCGTGATGATCTATGCACACATCCCTTTTCAAGAATGCGTCATGCTCCCGCTCTCTCCCACTTCTCACTCCTCTGAACACAAACTGCTTTCACTGTGGCATACAAAAAGCCTCGGGCTTCATACCCAAGGCTTGATCTTCGACTCTTGATTGAAACGGTGTTCTACACGCTTCCATTCATAGCCAAACCGATCGCCCGGGCATGCTTGATGCCTTTGCTCTGTTTCGATTTAGTCTGTTTCAGGATCAGATTCATGTAACACTTCCTTGTGCCGCGAGCATAACGAGTTTGTATTCGCCTGTCAACCCAACCAGCCTAGTTTAGTTCGGCTCAATATACACAATGCCTTGAACACTTGCAAAAACATCCGACTATCCACACTATTGGCCGATACACATTTCTACAATCAACTTTATGCACGCACACATCATCCAACTCGATATCGCTTGGGAAGACAAAGCCGCTAACTACACACGCGTGCATGAACTCGTCGAGTCGGCGCCGATCAACCCCCACGATCTCATCGTCCTCCCCGAACTCTTCGATGTCGGCTTCACACTCGATGCAAAAAAAGCAACCGATTCCGACGGCCAAACCAGAAGCTTCCTCCAACAGCTCGCCGACGACACCAACTGCACAGTCCACGGCTCACGAGCCGTCCCCGATCCAGATACTGGCAAACTCCACAACTGCGCCACCATCACCACACCCGGGCAGTCTTCCCCGACCTGTGAATACGCAAAGTTTCATCCCTTCTCGTTCGGACGCGAAGGCGAAACTTATGCTGCTGGTAACGAACTCAAATGCTACCAGTGGATCTCTGGCGACCGCCTGCTCACCGTTGTCCCTACGATCTGCTACGACCTGCGATTCCCCGAACTCTTCCGCATGGGACTCCATCACGGCGCCCAGGCATTCGTTATGGGCGCCAACTGGCCGATCGCCCGCATCGCCCACTGGCGTGCACTGTGCATCGCACGCGCCATCGAGAACCAAGCCTACATCATCGCTGCCAATCGCACCGGCAACGATCCGCACCTGAGCTATCCGGGCAACTCGATGATCGTTGATCCAAAGGGCGAAGTTATCGCCGAACTCGGTGATGAAGAAACGGTGCTCAGTGTTGAGATCAATCCACAAGAAGTCATCAAGTGGCGAACAACCTTCCCCGCACTCAACGACATCAAACTCATCTGAGCGTGAGCCTGTTTGTATCCAAAAAAACAAGCCTCCATATGGAGGCTTGTTCATATATTCTATTGATCATCCACGCTTAGCGATGAACGGTGGTCATGCCTTCGACATGCTTCATGCCGCGTCGGCGATCACGAAGACGACGGGACTTACCAACGCGATCACGAAGGAAGTAAAGCTTCGCACGGCGAGCATCGCCACGACGAATGACCTCGAACTTCGCGATCAATGGTGAGTTGATTGGCCAAGTCTTCTCGACACCAATTTCGCCAACCATGCGACGAACAGTGATGTTTTCATCAATGCCTCGCCCCTTGCGGAGGATCACTGTGCCTTGATAAACCTGCACGCGTTCCTTCTCGCCTTCGACGATACGGATGTGCACATTGACGGTATCACCTACATCAAAGCGGGGAATATCCGATTTGAGTGTTTCGGTGTTGATCGATTCGATGAGTTTCTGGGTGTCCATAGTCGTAAATCCTTCATCTCCGCACGGATACCCGCGCTGGGACGGCAACAATAGCCCCGCCAACCCCAAATGTCGAGGATTTCATCACCCTCAAATCTCCCTCAACACCAAACTATACGCCCTACACTCCCCCCATGAAAGCAATCGTCGTCACCAAGCAAGCAAACCCCGTCGCCCCAAACATCACCCTTCAATCCGATTGGATTGACCTGCTCTCCTCCCGCCCGGGCGAGGTGATTATCCGCACCCACGCCTCGGCGTTCAATCATATGGACCTCTGGGTCGGACGGGGAGTCCCCGGACTCAATCTCGATTACCCCCGCGTATCGGGCTGTGACGGGTGCGGCGAGGTGATCGCCGTCGGTAAAGGCGTCAACGATGCCTGGATCGGCAAAAAAGTCATCTACAACGCTGCCGTCGTCGTGCCAGACCCCACACACCCCCACGACCCACCCGCCTCGACCATGTGCCCCAACTACGAACTCATCGGCGAGCACCATTTCGGAGCCCACGCAGAGATGTTCGCATGCCCGGTCGAAAATCTCGCCAGCGTTGCTGACGACGCCGACCCGATTCAGGCTGCCGCCTTTGGATTGTGTGCCCTCACCGCCTACTCCATGATGATCACCAAGGGCGATCTCCGCCCAGGACAAACCGTGCTCATCACCGGCATCGGTGGCGGCGTCGCCACATCCGCCCTCGCGATCGCCAAGCACATGGGCTGCAAGGTCGCCGTCACCTCACGCCATCAATGGAAACTCGATAAAGCCATCGAGCTCGGCGCCGATCACGCGATCCTCGACGAGGGCCAAGACTGGTCACGCGATGTACGCACATGGACCAACAAACGCGGCGTCGACATGGCCGTCGATTCCGTAGGCAAGGTCGCTCACCTCGGCTGCATTAAAGCCCTCGCACGTGGCGGCACCTATGTCACCCCCGGCTGCACCACCGGCCCAGACGCCAAAACCGATCTCGCACGCATCTTCTGGAACCAACTGCGGATATTGGGCTCAACCATGGGCACCAACGACGAGTTCAAAGAAGTCGTCGCGTTGTTCAACGCGGGCAAACTCTCACCAGTTGTTGACAAAGTCTTCAAACCCGAAGAATGCACCCAAGCCTACGAACGCCTCGAAGCCGGCGAACAGTTCGGCAAGATCGTCATCGACTGGCGTTAACAGCCTCTGCACATACCAGCTATAAAAAAACGCCCACCGTAAAGTGGGCGTTTTAAGTATCGAATACAAACTACTTATTCAGCTTCAGCTGCTGGTTCTGGCTCAGGCTTTGCAGATGCATCAGCCTTGGTTGCAGCGTCGAGTGCTTTGGTTGCTTCAGCAGCAAAGCCTTCAGCTTTGGCGACCTGAGCAGGACCAACGGTCTTCTTGACCATGTTGAGCACACGCTTGGTGGTGTTGCCAAATGCGGTCAAGTCAGCTTCTGAATCGCCTGCCATCTTGTCGATTGCAGCAACTGCAGCTTCAACAGTCTTGAGTGCTGTTTTACACTTGCCAACTTCCAGTGCGTGTGCACGATCAGCGAGCCATTGTGCTTTCATATCGCCTTCGAGAAGACCTTCGCGGCCGAGCATGTCGCGGACAGTGTCCGATGGCTGAGCGCCCTTGGCGAGCCATGCCTTGATTTTTTCAACCTTCAATACGATCTGCTTATCTTCGTCCTTGACCATTGGGTCATAGTGACCAAGCGCTTCAAGCACACGACCGTTTCGGCGGGTGCGCTGATCGATTGCGTTGATACGGTAGAACGGGCGGTGAGTGCGTCCAAGACGCTGCATGCGGATACGAACCATAGTGGTTCTCCTTTTCAAAGCCCGTCCAATCGACGGGTGGTGACACCGGCAGACCAACACAACATCCAAAGATATCGCATCAGCTTTTCCCACGACTGGTCCAACGATTGGCCCTGTCTGTATTTGCCGGGTCTCTATGATTCGCTCCAAATCCTCCACAATCCACTCATAGTGCACCGTTTGCAGCCTTTTCTCGATCCAAATCCGACTATCATCCCCCCATGCCCGCCCAACGGATCGATATCCTCACCACCTTCCCTGAAATGTTCGCCTCTGAGCCCCCCGCTCCGCTCGGGGTCTCTATCCCCAAACGCGTCCAGGATGCCGGGCTGATCTCGATCCATGCCACCAATATCCGGGACTACACAACCAATAAACACACAAAAACCGACGATCGCCCATTCGGAGGCGGCCCGGGCATGGTCATGTCCTGCCAACCAGTTTGGGATGCGGTTCAAGCCGTCGAAGCGATGGATACAAGAACACCAACCCGGATCCTGCTCACCCCTCAAGGCGTGCCTTTGAGCCAAGATCTCGTCTGCGAACTCGCCCAAAAACCACGATTGCTGATGATCGCAGGGCATTATGAAGGGATCGACGAGCGGGTCATCGAAAGACTCGCCCCGCTCGAAATCTCCATCGGCGACTACATCCTCTCGGGAGGCGAACTCGCCGCACTCGTCCTCATCGACGCTATCGCCCGCGTCCATCCCGGTGCACTTGGTCACAGCGATTCAGCTGTTGAAGATTCGTTCTCGGTTGCCCAAACCACCAACCCCGATGGCACAGAGATCAACCCCAAAATTCTCAAGCAACTCGATATCCCCCAAAGCGCCAAACTCCTCGATTGCCCGCATTTCACTAGACCAAGAGTCTGGGAAGGGATCGAAGTCCCCCCTGTCCTCACCAGCGGCGATCACGACGCGGTCGCCAAATGGCGCCTCGAACAACGACTCGCCCGCACCAAAGATCGTCGACCAGATTTACTCTGATTTGCTTATATAGCTTGCCTTTTGATCCGATATACGGAATAGTAAGAGTTGAACCCGAAGTTTTTTTCGGGCATTTACCAAACCTGAACGAACAATGGAGTTCATCAAATGAAGAAGATCGCACTTTTCAGCGTCATCGCACTTTCCGCACTTATGGTCGGCTGCTCATCAACCCAAACCCGCGACTGTGACAGTGGCCAAACCTGTGACAAAGCAGCACTCTGTGAAGATGCAGCGAACTGTGACGCAAGCAAATGCGAAAAACCAAACTGCGCAAAGAAAGCTGCAGCTTGCCCAAGCGGCAAAAAAGCAGCTGCATGTGCTGACAAAAAGGCAGCTGGATGCCCAACAGAAGCAAAGGGCGCATGTGGAGCAGACTGCACCAAGCCTTGCTGTGCAGACTAATACAACCGAATGAATCTTTGAAAAACCCGCTTACTGCGGGTTTTTCTTTTGACCATACTTTATGAACGCTGTCACGAACACCGAGACCTACAATTCAGCATGGACAAGCTTCTCGCCGCACTCGCCGACTGGAAATCATTCAACGCCATCGTTGTCGGCGATTTCATGCTCGACCAACTCCTCAGTGGCGAAGCAACCCGCCTCTCACCCGATGCGCCAGTCCCCGTGCTCAAAGTCACCAAACAAGAAAACAATCCCGGTGGCAGCGCCAATCTTTCGCTCGATCTCATCGCGCTCAAGGCACAAGTCATCGCACTCGGTGTCGTCGGCGATGATCCAGAAGCGACCCTGCTCACAGACGCCCTCAACAATGAAGCCGTCAACACCGCAGGGATGATCACCGATCCAACCCGCCCCACTACGGTCAAACGGAACCTCATCGGGCTCGCCCAAGGGCGACACGCACAAAAAATGTTCCGGGTCGACTTTGAATCCGACGAACCGGTCTCGACCCAAATCGAGGACCAGATCCTCGCCGCCTTTGATGCCGCACTCCCAGATACCCAGATCGTCTGCATCGAAGACTACAACAAGGGCGTCTGCACCGAACGATTGTGCCAAGAGATCATCAAGCGATCCAAAGCCGCGGGCATCCCCGTGTTTGTTGATCCGGCACCAATCAAAGATTATTCACGCTACGCCGGCGCAACGGCTATCACCCCAAACCGTACTGAGGCAGAACTCGCCACCGGGATCAAGGCCGGCGAAGACTCACGAGAGGAACACCGCGAGCACCTCGCCCGCACGCTCCTCGATGCCAACAACTTCGAGACCGTCGTCCTCACCCTCGACAAACAGGGCGCCGTGTTCGTCAAAGCCAACGACCCCAAAACAGTCCATGTGCCAACCGTCGCCCGTGAGGTGTACGATGTGACGGGCGCGGGCGACATGATGCTCGCCGCACTCGCAGCCGCCAGAGCGAACGATCTCGACTGGACCAACTCTGTCCGCTTTGCCAACGCAGCCGCCGGATTAGAAGTCGAGATCTTCGGCGTCGCTCCGATCCCGGTCGAAAAAATCCACGATGATCTCCTCACCCAGTTCACCGCCAAACTCGGAAAAGCACGCACACTCGACGAGATCATGGTGCAGGTCAAAGCAGCCCGCAAAGCTAACAGAACCATCGTCTTCACCAACGGCTGCTTCGATGTCCTCCACGCCGGGCATGTTTCACTGCTCCAACGATGCGCCGAGCTCGGCGACATGCTCATCCTGGGCATCAACGATGACCACTCCGTCCATGCACTCAAAGGCGAAGGGCGACCCGTCAACAACCAGAACCACCGCGCCCATGTCCTCAACGCTCTGGGATGCGTCGACTCCGTTGTGCTCTTCGGCGAAGACACCCCCCTTAAACTCATCGAAGCCATTAAACCCGATGTCTTGGTCAAAGGCGGCGATTACAACATCGAAACCGTTGTCGGGCATGAACTTGTGATCGCAGCCGGCGGCGAAGTCGTCATTCTCGATCTCATCGACGGGCTCTCGACCACCAATACCATCGAAAAAATGAAGAACTCATAATCGAGTATTCATCAAGCATTTCGAGCACAATCAAAGACTTACGCCAGATCATCCGATAGAGAAGGTATGTCTCAGCCAACACGCCATCGCCAAAAACAGACCCATCTGATGATTGTCCACCAGCAATACATCGGCCCGATCCTCTCGGGTCACAAACTCGTCGAAGCAAGATTAGGGTCCGATCGCCGCGCCCCATACAACAAAGTCGAGCCCGGCGACATCGTCTACATCAAGCCAACTTCGCAACGCGTCGCTGCCAAAGCGATCGTCCACCGTGTCGATCAATACGAAGGGCTTGACCACGAAGACATCGGACGATTGAAAACACTCTACAACGATCGCGTGCTCGGCGACGACGCATTCTGGGACGCCAAAGCCGACGCAAACTACGCAACCTTCATTACCCTCGAAAAAGTCCAGCTGCTCGCAGACGAACAGTTTGTGCCAAAAGAGCTCTTGGTCCCGAGCCGAAACGCATGGCGCGTGCTCACCGAACCCCATCAGCACACCAAGGCTGCATAAACCACCTCGTTCGATTCCTTGATTGCTTCTTAATCGAAAAAGAACCGCGCGACCCGTTCGAATGTGCGCGTCATGGGCAACCCAACAATTGAAGTCTCATCGCCTGTAAATGTGATCGGCCAACCGGCAGCCAATCGCTCGGTGATGTTGTACGCCCCTGCCTTGCCTCGCCACATCATTGAATCCAAATACGCTTCGATCTCACCGTCGGGAATCTCGCCGACGGTCACAACCGAGCGATCAACAAACAACTCACGACGATCACCATTGGGATCCAAAATCGCCACGCCGGTGAGCACCTCGTGGATTGTGCCGCTCATCTGTTCGATGATCTCTTTGGCATGTTCCCGATCGCGAGGCTGACCAATAATCTGCCCGTCATGCACACACACCGTATCCGCCCCGATCACGACGAGCTTGCCTTGGATTGCAGGATCATCAATCGTCCGTGCGCTCGAGATCGCCTTGAGATACGCCAATGCTGCGACCCATTGCTCGGCGTTGATCCCATCGCCGGGCACCAAATCACCATCATCAATCGACGCCGGTTGCACACGATGTTTCACCCCTGCTTGGGCCAGCATCGCCCGCCGACGGGGCGATGCGCTCGCCAAAACAACCATCGGCAAGGGATGGTTAGCATCGGAAAAAGATGGGGTCATGTCAGGATTCATAGAAGTACAAGTTATACCAGATCAACCCGGCCCGGGTTCACAGAATCCGACATTCATTGCTTCTGATGATAAATCTGCCAATCAAAGGTCTCGATCAGCGCATCAATCGTCTCATGCGTAGGCACCGCCACGCCGAGCGTCTTGGCCAGGCTCACGATCTGGCGATTGAGCTGCCCGACCTCTGACGGACGCCCGTTCTGGATATCATCCACCATCGAGGGCAGGTGGCTCGTTGACTTCCCCGCCAACTCCAACGCTCGCTCGCGGAACCCGTCGCCGAGTTCGATCCCCTCGGCCCGTGCCACCGCCAAACCCTCATCGAGCATCCGCAACACCAACTCGCGTGAGGGTGAATCGAACACCGATCCGATATCTGCATTGACCAACGCACACACCGGGTTGATCGCCGCGTTGATGACCGCTTTGGTCCACACCGCCCGCTCAATTTGATCGGTGTACTGCGTGCCAAACCCAACATCTGTAAAGTTCTTGGCGAGGAACTCGCAATCCTCTTTGAGCGAATCATCAAGACACCCAATAAAGTGAGGCGGATCGTGCATAATTATCTCGACCGTCCCGACTTTATCTCGTATCACCGCGCCATACCGCAGCACCATCCGCATCACATGCTTTGTGTCAAGCATCTCCATGATGGATCGCCCGGGATCGATCCCGTTCTGGTAGGAGATGAGCTTGACCTCCCCGCTGCCGGGCTGTTTGATGGCTTCTCTGAGCGGCGCAAGCTCTTGGCACACCTCTTGGATCGCGGTAGTTTTCACCGCGATAAACAGATACTTCACCCCGCCAACATCTTTGAGCTCCGCGGCGTTCCGCACAATAATCGGGCTCGCGTTCGCTTCGAGCGCCCCGGTACACCGCACCCCATGCTCGAAGATCTGTGCCGCCCGCGCCGGGTTTCGGCACACCATCACCGTGGGCGCAAACCGCGAGGTGATCGCTGCCAACGATGATCCCATCGCGCCGGCTCCAATAATCCCGATCCTGGGTTGTTCTGTCATCTGCTCAGGGCTCATGCATAGATCATATTCGGACAATACAGTCCTGTTTCAGTTCCTCACGATAAAATTGGCGGACTTTCATTGAGTCAACCCCCATCTCAACGCCCTACACCAGTTTTAGCCGACTTTGCAATTCCTCAATCCCATCACCAATCTCAGCGCTCAGGATGGGCACCCACACTCTAGAGAGTTGAGGCCATGCCGGATTATCCTTCGTCTTCACCCAATCTTTCCTCGTCATAAAGATCGGTGAGAACCGATCGTAGTTCGCCGGGTTCGTGAGATAGTCGATGTACTTGGACCTGATCGGTTCGTGATCTTTGAGTTGAAAAACTTCCATGGGCTCCATCCCATGATCCCGTATCATGCGCACAAACGCATCTGTATTACCGATCCCACAGACTACACGCACCGACTCCGAAACACAGGCAGACAATGGCTTGTCCACATCTTCCCATCCATGACTAGTTTTCGCAAACGACAGGATCGAATCCCACACGAAAGCCACGGTGCAGATCGTCGCAGACGGTGCGTACAGACGGATCTGCTCTTTGAGCCCGGAGATCACATCAGAATCCACCTGCTCAATACGCGTAATGATGACGACATCCGCCCGAGCAATGGATTCGATCGACTCACGCAGAAAGCCTCGTGGCAACAATGCATCGGAGCAGGGTGGACGAGTCGCATCAATCAACACAATATCCAAATCCCTTGCGATCTTACGATGCTGGAACCCGTCATCGAGAATCACACAATCAACCTGTTCTTCGCTGGCAAACAACTTCTCCAACCCTGCGATCCGATCCGGCTGGGCAACCACAGGCATCCCAACCAGCGCCAGCCGATGCTCGCGCTCTTCGTCGCCCATCTCGCCGGGGTTCGCTTTGTATCCACGCATCGCGATCGCTGGGCGCTTGCCTTCCTTGATGAGTTCATTGGCGATCCAGTGCACCATCGGGGTCTTGCCCGTCCCGCCAGCCGACAGATTACCGATCGAAATCACCGGCACATCGAGCTTCGTTATGCCAATCCCACGATCGTACTTGCGGTTCACATGCCCGATCCCGATGCCATAGCCCCACGACATCGCCCGCGTAATCGCGTTTGGAATCCGGGTCGGCCGCTTTGCTTTGATATGCCCTTGCTCACTCATCTTCGTCCTCGAAGATTGGTTTGGTCAGCCGAAGTGATTGGCGGAACTCCGCCTTGAGCCCCTGCTTGGCTTTGCGATGGAGCCGAAGCGTGTTGATGGTGTCCAAACACGCGAGCATCAAGATACCCACGATCAATCCGATCACCACCATCCACACCATCGTGAACAACCCCGGATCATCCATCGTCGCGATCCCAAACCCATACGCCGAGAGCGGAATCGCGAACATGCTCATCCAGCTCGACGCTGTCCGTATCCGCTTTCTGCTCGCAGGCATCTTCTCTTTGGGCAGTTCCTTGATCGTGATCAGATACCCGGCCTGCACCACAAGCGCGATCAAAGCCAAAGGCAGCACAAGCCAGATTGGAGCGATTGGGTCAGTGGGCATCATTCAATAGTACGGCACCCAACGCGCCGGTGCAGAAAACACACTTTCAACCCACCGAATCCATCCCCCATACCTACACTCTGTCCATGATCGATCTCAAAGCATTACGCGAAAACCCACAACACTTCATCGACGGCTCAAAGGCGAAAAATGTCGCTGTCGACATCCCAAAGCTCGTCAAACTCGACGAACAACGCCGAGCACTCCAGACCCAGCAAGAATCCATCAGAGCTGCCCAAAAGAAGCTCTCCAAAGAGACCGGTCCAAAGATCGGGCAGCTCATGGGCAAACTCAAGGGTGCCAGCGAAGCCGACCAACCCGCGATCCAAGCCGAGATCGACGAGATCAAAGCAGCACCCGCAAAGATGAAAGACGAGATTAACGCCTTTGAAGCCCAGATCACCGCGATCGAGCCTGAGATCGCCACCATCCACCTCTCGATCCCCCAACCCGCCGACAGCGATGTCCCGGTTGGCACATCCGCCGACGACAATGTCGAGCTTTCACTCTGGGCCCCAGACGGCTGGGACTGGGACAAATCGTTCGAGGCCAACAAAGGGTTCAAGCCTCGCACACACATCGAACTCTGTGAGATGCACGATCTGGTCGACTATCCCCGAGGCGTCAAGATCGCGGGCTCGCGATCCTACATCCTCAAGGGCGATGGCATGCGTCTGCATCAAGCCATCCTCCAGCTCGCTTTCAACACCATGATCAACGAGAACGGGTTCACCCCCATGAGCGTGCCCGTGCTTGTGCGCGAAGAAGCCATGGTCGGCACCGGGTTCTTCCCAGGTGGACGCGATCAGGCCTACCACATCAACGAGACCTCCCGCGGCGGCGGCTATGACATGTTCCTCACAGGCACCGGCGAAGTCGGGCTCATGGGCGTCCATCAAGACGAAATCCTCGACGAATCCAAGCTCCCCATCAAATATGTCACCGTCTCGACCTGCTTCCGAAGGGAAGCCGGCGCAGCGGGCAAGGACACCGCCGGGCTCTATCGCATCCATCAGTTCGACAAGGTCGAGCAGATCGTGATCGATGTCGCCGACGAAATAAAATCACGCCAGCATCACAAAGACATGATGGGCTTCGTCGAAGGCTTGCTCAAAGCCCTCAAGCTCCCCCATCGCTTGCTCCAGTGCTGCACCGCCGATCTTGGCGCCAAGAACGCCGACATGATCGACATCGAGTGCTGGATGCCCGGACGCGGCGACACAGACGACGCCGGCACGCCGATGGGTGAGTTCGGCGAGACCCACTCGGCATCGCGGCTCTACGACTACCAATGCCGACGCCTGAACATGCGCTACCGCCAAGGCGGCGAGGGCGGCAAAGGCTCGACCACATTCTGCCACTCCCTCAACAACACCGTCGCCGCTTCGCCACGCATCCTGATCCCGATCTTAGAGATGTACCAGAACGCCGACGGGTCGATCACGGTCCCTGGGGAACTGGTGCCGTATATGAATGGGCAGACAACAATCGGATAACGAATATTCGATCTGGTTTATAAATATCATAGTAATTTTGGAATGTCGCATTGACATTTGTTTTTTATGCGCCAATAAACCCTTCACGATTATGCGCAAATAGGTTGCGTGATTCAGGAGTCCCCCACATGCTTCGGCAACGATTTACAAATCTGAAACGCATCGACTGCTGGCTTTATAGCTGCAAACTGATGCACATCAGCGTGGGTCTGCGCGACCATTGCGCATTGATGTCCCAATCTTGATTTATACGCGCATGCGTGTTGCATGCGTTCCAGTTATCACATGCGCTGAAAGTTTAGTTATGATCAAAGAAACCACACTCGTGCGGTCGCTCGCACCAGAAGACATCAAAGTCGGCACCTATGTCATGACCCTGCACCGACAGTGCCAGGTCATGATGGGCAAGGAATCATCCCTCGGCGAGCCTGAAGTAGCTGTCGTCGAGGTCGTCATGCGTCCATACTTCCCAGAGTTGCCCGCCAAGGTCGTCGGCGTCTGCCTGCCTTACATCGTTGTAGAACGAGAAAACCGCAAGACCGACATGATCGACACCCGTTCCGAACGGCTCGCCAAGGTGCCCAAGCGATTCGCCAAGGCTGCCCGCAAGTCACATCTCCCGAAAAAGGACAAGAAGAAGAACAAGAAGAAAGGAAAAAAGAAGAAATAACAATACCCGCCCGCCGAGCATTCGCCTCGCCGGGCGGGTATTGTTTGGTATGCCAACCGACACCCCCACCCTCATCTCGAAACAGTTCCAAACCCCGCTGTGCCCTATGGTCGCAGCGACCACCGATCGCGGCATCTGCCTGCTCGAGATGGGATCGCCCGATCGCCAAGAGCGCGAGCACGCCGAGCTTGAAGCCTCATTTGAGTGTCAAATGACCCCGGGCAATCATCCCTTGCTCGATCAACTCGAAG
>MAAC01012949.1_pt1 | contig 14649 bp, 12 predicted proteins | sample 1115981 | NCBI WGS metagenome assembly MAAC01 (sample SAMN04961126, study PRJNA320927) | seawater metagenome | isolation source: sample BD02T64 sea water enriched with oil for 64 days | place: USA:Gulf of Mexico | collected 2013-07-27 | reverse complement strand
AAATCAGTGACGAGATCCTTCATCAGGTCGATTACCTGCGCCTGAATGGTCACATCCAGCGCTGTTGTGGGTTCATCTGCGATCAGAAGTTTCGGGTTGGTCGACAGCGCCATTGCGATCATCGCCCGCTGGCGCATACCGCCAGACAGTTCAAAGACATATTGTTTAAACCGGGTGGAGGCGTCGGAAATGCCAACCCGGTCCAGCATCTCGATCGAGATTTCCCGCGCCCGTTTTGGACCCATTCCGGTGTGGATTTCGAGTTGCTCGACCATCTGATCGCCGATCGAAATCGCCGGGGCAAAGCTGGCCATTGGTTCCTGGAAGATCATCGAGATCGCGCCGCCGCGCACCACCTGCATCTCTTTGGATGATTTCAGCGCCATGACGTCAACCGGCCCGTCGTCGAGATGCAGGGTGATCCTGGTCTGCGGGCCATAGACCGCGTTCGACGGGTTCAGCTTCATCAGCGATTTGGCGGTCACGGATTTGCCCGAGCCGCTTTCCCCCACCAGCCCCATGACCTGCCCTGCATCCAGCGAAAAGGACACATTGTCGACCGCAGTGATCCGGCCCTCGTCGGTGTCAAATTGCAGGGTGAGGTTTTCTACATCAAGCAGGCGCGTCATTTCTTGGCATCCGAATAAGGGTCGGCAGCGTCGCGCAAGCCGTCACCGACAAACACAAAGGCCAACACGAGGGTTATGAAGAAGATCACCGGTATGAAATACCATTGGTAATTCAGCAGCACATCGACGCTGGTCACGTTCTGAAGCATGACCCCGAGAGAGTTCACCGGGTCTTTCAGCCCCAGCCCGATGAAGCTGAGCGCAGTTTCCGACAGCACCATATAGGGGAAGGAAATCACCAGATCGACGATAATGTAGCTGGTGAAGCTCGGCAGCAGGTGCCGCCGGATCACATGGCCCGGAGAGGCGCCGCAAAGCTGCGCCGCCAGCACATATTCCTGGTTGCGCTCGGTCAGCAGATGGGTGCGGATCCGCCGCGCAAGGGTGGGCCAGCCGATCAGCCCGAGCACCATCGAGATGAAGAAGAACCGCGCCTCCGCACTCCAAACGTCAGGAATGAAAGCGGCCAGCGCCATGAACAGCGGAATACTCGGAATGGTGCGCACCGTGTCGGTTACCATCTGCAGCGCGGAATCGACCCAGCCGCCGTAATACCCCGCGACCCCTCCTATCGCCAGGGCCATGACAAAAGCAATGAACACGCCGATGGTTCCCACCGCCAGTGAGGTGTTGATCGCTGTCAGGGTGCGGGAATAGATATCCTTGCCGGTCGAGTCAGTGCCGAAAATGTGGATCATGCCGCTGTCGACGCCAAACAAACGGGTCTCGAAAGTGAAGCCCGGAATGCGGAAATCCAGCGCCCTGCCCGGCAAGTTAATGTCGAAAGCCAGATAGGTGTATTGGGCACCTTTGGTGAAATACTGCAGGTACCGGCGGGATTCGAGATCGGTCTTGACCTCTGTCACCCAGCGGAAATTGGTCTTCATCGAGCGGGTCCGCTCATAGCTGTAGATGAAGGGGCGCAATGAGCAGCCGTTGTCGTCGCAAAACTGCGGAATCTGCGGCGCGCCGTTCAGATAATCTTTGTCGCGCCCGGCGATCGTCGGTTCATACGGCGTCAGAAAAGGCGCAAAAATGCCGGACAGGATCAGGAAGATCAGTACCCAGGCGCCGATAAGCGCGGATTTGTTTTTCTTGAACCGCTGCCAGATAAGCTGGTTCTGCGAGGCGGTGAAATACGCCTCTTTCAGTTTCTGGTCCACGTTGGCGTCGGTCTGTGCAGTATCGGTCATGTCGTTCATCCCATAATGCTGCGTCGAACGCGCGGATCGGTGAGGGCCAGGATCATATCGGTCACAAAATTGATTCCGACGATGCTGGCGGTCAGCAGGAAGATAATCGCACCGGCAAGCTGCTGGTCGTTGGAGCGCGCCAGCGCCTCGATCAACAGCGACCCGGCCTCAGTCAGGGTCAGGATCAGGGCGACGATCGGGAGCTCGTTAAAGATGCGGTTCAGATCAAAGCCCAGCGAGTTTATGATCGGGCTGAGCGCGTGCCGTGCCGGATAGCGCATCAGCAGCCGCCGACCGGAGACCCCGCGCGCAGCGGCGGCGGTCACATAAAGTTTGCCGATCTCGTCCGACATCAGGGCGCGCACGGTCTGGATGGCAAAGGCGGTCGCCGACCAGCTGAGGATGAACACCGGCAGCCAGACATGCGACAGGAAATCCATCACCCGGTCAACGGACCAGTCAGCATCCCGGAACTCTTTCGAGAACAGCCCGGTCATACTTTCGCCGAACACCACGGTTGAAAACAGCATGATCATCAGCGCCAGCAGGAAGTTTGGCAGCGCCAGACCCAGATAGCTGACGAGGCGCAGGCCGTTGTTCAGATAAGGGTTGGAGGAGGTTGCCGAGATGATCCCGACCGGGATCGCGATGGCGTAGGCGACAATCAGCGAGGTCAGGCAAATGCCGAGGCTCAGCCAGAATTTTTGGCCCAGAAGCTGGCTGATATTGACGCGAAGTATACAGCTTTCGCCAAAATCGCCCTGAAACGCGTTGATGACCCAGCTCCCCCAGCGTTGGAGATAGGGCTGGTCCAGACCAAGACGAATGCGTTCGGCCTCAATGTCGGCGATAGAGATGCCGCTGCCCTGCGTATTCTTGAACGCCAGATACCGTTCGGCGCAGTCGCCGGGCACCAGTTCCATCAGGGTGAATACGATGAACGAGACCAATATAAGAGTAAGAACCGAAAGAAAGGCGCGAATAAGAGTAAACCGGGCAAATTGCAGCATAGTCGCTCTGAGTCCTCAAGTTTGCTGTCAGCCCCGAGCAGACCCAGCTTTTCCCCGAATTCCGGGCGGCAGGTCGCCGCCCGGAATTGTTTTTCAGATCACTTGCCCCGGATCATTCGTCCAGGAACCACTGAGTCGCCCGGTAAGGATAGGTCCGGTAATACTCGTAGGATTGCGTCTTGAACTCGGTGAAGTTCTTCAGCGCATTGCGGTGATAGACTGGCGCAGGGGCCTGTACCGTGCCGATGAACAGCAGGTTGGACACCAGGTTCTCGACCAGGCGTGCGCCCAGCACATCGGATTCCGGCGTTCCGGCCGGAGTGGACTGGAAGGCGTTGATGTCGTCAATCAGCTGCTTGACATACTCCGGCGGCTCGACACCGCTGGCACCATCGCTGTCCACCCATTCGGCCCACAGCATACCGACGCGGCTGCCGAAGTAGTTTTCGAACGGCGGCACCCAAAGTTCGTTGTTGCCAAGCACAATGCCCATGGGTTGGCCTTTGCGCCACATCGCCACATCCAGCTGGTTGGAGGATTGCGCCGAGCGATACTCGTCCGGTGTAACTTCCTTGACCGTGGTCTGAATGCCAACCTCGGACCAGTTTTGACCGACCAGTTCGACAACCTGCCCCGCAAGACCCTGTGTGGCAAACTGCAGGTTGATAACCAGTCTTTCGCCATTGGGGAGTTCGCGGAACCCGTCGCCATCGGTGTCCTTCATTCCCATTTCATCCAGCAGGGAATTGGCCATGTCAGGATCGTATTGCGCCATATACTGCGACCACTTGGGATCGACAAAGTTTGGTGCAGGAGAGAAGCCAATATACTGTTTCGGCTCGCCCAGCCCGAAAAAGGCCGTTTCGTTTATTTCTACGCGATTCAGTGCGACAGACATGGCCTGCCGGAAGCGCAGGTCGCCAAAAACTTTCCGCTTTTCCGGGTCTTCTGAAGTCACATTGAAGCCAAAGGTTGCAATGGTGATTTCCGGTTTAAGTTCAACGGTGTAGTCACCATTCTCCTGGTTTTCCAGCAGCAGGGGGGCCGACGGCAGTTGCAGCGACTGCGATTTGTAGTCGACTTCGGAATTTACCAGCTTGAGAATGCGGACTTCATTCTCGTTGATATAGACCTCGTCCTGCTCGCTGATGTAGGGCAGTTGATTGCCCTGGGTGTCCACCTGGAAGAAATACGGGTTGGCCACAAGGCGGCGTCCCTCGGTGGTGTCTGCGATGGTGATATGGCTTTCCAGTGTCGGAACCACATCTGCCGGCAGATTGGCGACCTTTTCCGGGCTGTTCAGCAACGGCGACGGCGTGTCGGTCCAGTCCGAATTGCCGAAATAGGCCGACAGAACCGCCAGACCGTTTTCAAACCCGGCGGCCTGTGCCTCGGCGTCTGCATCCGGGTTCAGCTTGGGATCCCATTTACCAAGGAAGTGCTTTGGCTGGAAACCTTGCGCAAAGGAGGTCGCGAAATGCGCCAGCAGACCGGGTTTCGGTGCCGGCAGGTTGAAAACGACGGTCTGGGCGTCCGGGGTGTCGACAGTCATCCGCTCACCCGAGACCAGAACATAGTCTTTCGGCTTGGCAATCACATCCGGGTTCAGCGCCAGGTTGTCATACCAGTATTTCACGTCGGCCGAGGTAAACGGTGCACCGTCCGACCATTTGTGACCTTCCCGCAGGAAGAACGTCAGCTGGGTGAAGTCCTCGTTCCATTCCCAGCCCTTGGCCACGTTCGGTACGATGGTCTGAAGGTCGTCGGAAAACCGCACAAGGTTCACATGCCGGACCGAGAGGAAATCGGAGGTGCCGGCCTCAGTCGCGTTGGACAGAACATCCAGTGTACCGCCATAAGTGCCGATGGCATCATAGGGCGCCACGACCAGCGGTTCGGAGGGCAAACGGTCGGCAAGCGGTGGCAGATCACCATTGCCTCGAATGCGCGCATTCAGGGCCGCCGCTTCCGGGTTGGCCGAGAATTCCAGTGTGCAATCCGCCAGTGATTCAAATTCCGACAGCTCATATTGCTGGGGATAGGCGCCAGCGCCGACGCCCATCATGTCGGCCACGGTCACCGCCGGACAGACGGCGGCAGAGGCCCCGCTTGCCAGCGCGGTCAGCGCAACAACTGATAATAGCAGTCTTTTCATTTTTCTTATTCTCCCTTGCTATTCGTTTCAGACCGGCTGCGCAGCCTGCATGCTCTATGCAGTATCGTTCAGCACGCAATTCAAACTGCGTAGTGCCAGTTTCTCTATTTGACTAATGCCAGTTTCCCAATTTGATTATTGTAATCCAGAAATTACAGCTTGCCGAAACCGGTCCCTCCAAACCGAAAAATTCAGATCTACCCCAAAGCTGTCCTGAACAGAATTGATCAATAGAATTCCACCTGTCAATATATTTACCAAATACTTACAATCCTCGCCTGCACGCCAGGGACGAGGGATGTCTGGCGGCAGGCACCGCCAAAAGACGTTGATCCCGCCGTTGCCTCCCGCTCGGGAATACCCGCACACGCCCAGCGCCCCGTCCCGGATTGGTGACGCCTGGACCTCCCAAAACCTGACATCGAGCACGGAAAACCACCCTGGGCGCGACCTCTTGAACCAGAGCAATATGTCCCTGATCCTACGGATCATCCGCCGGCAACAGGTCACTGACAAAATGCGGCGCCATGATCATATCAGCGGGGAATTCGACGCCAGCCCCCTGCCGGTGCGCGAGATCTTGCTGCAACTCGAGGCGCGGGTGCCGGCGGTGAGCAGACTGCGGCGTGGCCTGCAAGTGGCGCGTTTGATTCCGATGATGACACCGGCGCAGGTTCAGCCGGCCAAGAACACGTCCGGGCTGCGTTCAGGCGCTCGATCTCAACAGTTGGGTGCGCGAACCGGGCGGTTTGGATCATGATGAAGACCGGACCGGACATAAGGTCGCGGGCCCTGCGCATACATTCTGCGCAAACACTTGACATAAAACAACTTTACATACCTTCGAACCTGACACCCGGCCCTCGTGGGGAGAGTTCCGGCTCGTTCAAAGCCAGCTAAATACAGTTGTGCCAGCCCCCGTCAGGGAAGCGGTTCCAGACATGAACCGGCATTGGGGATCGGCCCTCCAATGCAGCCTTGCCGCGTTTCGAAAACGGTCCTTCCAGCGATAGAATGTTGTTCGCGGCACACCGAAGTATCCGATCTTTTGTACATCCTTTAGCTTCTGCCCCGGGCAAAATCGCAAGGACGTAGCCACTGATCTGAAACGGATCTGCCAGGCGGTCACTGCCGGTCTGGTCGCCAGTGAACTGGACGCGTTCGGGCAAAATGAACCGGGAAATATCCCTCTGCCCGCCCCGGCCTGGCGCAGAGAGTGAGGGGGGGGGAAGCTCATCCTTTTCTTTACCTTCGACCTGCTGAGCGCTGCGATTGATCGCCCGGCCGACCCGGTTGGCAGCGCGCCGGGCCTCCGGTTTATTCCATCCAGCAACGCTGATATTCCCGTTCAGGAGCCGCTGCCGGTGCTTTCTTGCGGCGTTTGGCCCGGCTCGCCGCAAGCGCCGGCCCTTGCCTTCGCGGATCGGTGCATTCTGGCACGCAGCCGCCTGTTCGCACCCGCGCTCCCCACACAGCCCTCTAACTGCCCGCCGCGGCGCCCGAATTGGTTCGCTTCCCGGACGGCGGCTTTGTGTTCCCGGGACCGGAAGCCGGCTTTCACTTGCTTGCTGCGCAACGCCGTCAAGCAAATCATACATGGCTGATATTCTCCTGCTTAAGCAATACGGTGCTGAAAGAAACTCCCCCCACCCCGGTCCAACCTGTGTGTCCGCCATGATGAAGCAGCACGCGATCTGAGGCCATTTTCAACTCTGTCACCAGCAGCCGCGCGTCAACTTTCGCTGGCTGCAAACACGCTCTGAGGTGCGCATAGCGGGGTTGTTGCACTCGCAGCCAGGTCAGTTAATGGCGGCTGTGCGGACCCAGCGGCTGTTGAGGCCAGATTTTTTTGTGGTGTTTTCAGAGCAATGAAAGCACCGCGTCTGCAAAGGCCCTGGGGGCCTCTTGTGGGAAGTTGTGTCCGATCCCCTCGGTAATTACACGCCTGTAATCACCTGAGAAGTGTGGCCGGTCCAAATCCTCGATGGGCGGCGGATCGACACCATCATCCGCTCCTTGCAAAACGACTGTTGGAACCGAAATATCTGGTTGTGTTGCAAGCCTGGCCTCAAACTCAACCAGTTGCGGGTCGCCGTCTGCATCGCCAAAACGATGTCGATACGAGTGAATCACAATGTCTGCAAAGTCGGGGTTTTCAAAAGATCGCGCTGTCTCATCAAATGTTGCTTGATCAACATTCCAGCTTGGCGACCAGAGCCCCCAGATATGATGGCACAGCTCCTTGCGGTTCTGTTTCAGCCCCTCTGCTCCGCGTCGGGTATTGAAATAATACATATACCAGTAACGCGCTTCTACTGCAGCAGGTGCGGGCTTCCAGGCGTTCGATATATCCTGAATATTATATCCCTTGCCGCAACTGACCAGGCCAACAACACGATCTGGCCACAACGCGGCGACGATACATGCCGCCCGACCGCCCCAGTCATAACCGCCCAGAACAGCCTGAGGGATGGACAGCGCGTCCATGAACGCGACAAGGTCTCTGGCAAGCGCGGCTTGCTGACCAGATCGCATGGTATCAGCGTTCAGGAACCTGGTCGGGCCATAGCCACGAAGATATGGCACCAAGCATCGCACGTTTTTCCCTGCCAGGCAGCCGGCAACGTCATCATATGATCTGGCGTCATACGGAAAGCCATGAAGCAGAATTACCGGCGACCCGTCAGAAGGTCCGTATTCGTGATATGCAATTTCCAGATCGCCAGCACTGATTGTCTTCATCACATTCTCCGAACCCGTATCGGGTGACTTTAGAATGGCTCGACCACGTCCACAACGGTTCGGTTTCTAACGCCGTCGCAAGCCGGCATCCGGTAGTTTGGGCTCTGCGCGACCGTTCGCTGCGGTTTGAATGAATGTCAGGCAGGGGAAGGAAGCTACATTCGCATCTGATTTCAGTCATCTTTTTTTGCAGACATTGGCATATCACTGCTCAGAATTCAGTTCGCCCAGCGCGGACTTAATCTAACTCAGCGTTGCCTGTGGTATTGCCGGCTTTCTGATGACATAAATAGTTCATTATATCGGGGGGAATATTATGGGTCGACCGACGATTGCAGACGTTGCCGCAGAATCCGGGTTGAGTGTCTCGACTGTCAACCGCGTGCTGAACGGCAAGCAGAATGTACGTGAGGAAACGGTCCACAAAGTCTTCCGGGCGGCCGAGGCCATTGGCTACCATGCGGCGCCGCTGATCAAATATCGGCTGCAGGAGGATCTGCCCGAAGTGCGTTTGGGGGTATTGCTGCAGAAGGAGGATCAGCGTTTTTATCAGAACTTTGCCGCCGCAATTGAAAACGCAGTCAGCAGCCTGTCTCATGTCCGGGCCAGGGTGGAAATTATCTATGCCGGGTCGCAGGATCCGGACGAACAGGCCGAACTGCTGCTGAAACTCGGGGCGCGGGCACAAGTCCTGGCGGCAACCGCAGTGGATCACCATGGTATCACCGCAGCGGTGCAACGCCTGAAGGCCCGCGATATCCCGGTTTATGCTCTGCTCAATGATTTTGCCCAAGGGGTGCGGCACAATTACGTTGGGCTTAATAACCTCAAAATCGGCCGCCTCGCAGCCTGGACTATCTCCAAAGCGGCGCAGCGTCCGGGCAAAGTGGCGATTTTTGTCGGCGGATTGCGCTGGCACGGGCATCAGCTGCGTGAAACCGGGTTTCGCGCTTATTTTCGCGAATACTCTCCCGAATTCACGCTGCTCGAAACACTGGTGAACCTGGAAACCCGGCAAGTGACCTATGAGGCGACGCTGGATCTGTTGCACCGTCATCCCGATCTGCGTGGCATTTTTGTTGCCGGTGGCGGTATGGAAGGCGCCATTCAGGCGCTGCGCGAAATGCGTCAGCCGGATGAGGTTGCGCTGGTGGTGAACGAACTGACGGATCTCTCGGCCACCGGGCTGCAAGAGCACTATGTTTCGCTGATTGATGCGACGCCGTTGGACAAGCTCTGCACGGCTCTGGTGGCGGATATGGTCACTGCGGCGCTGGATGGTGCGACCGATACGCCTGGTCAGATTTTCCTTCAGCCTGACCTCTATGTACCAGAGTCTCTATGATGACATTTTTGTATCATTTGTGCTGGTTTCATTGTGTCACAAATGAGACAAAATGGCGCAAATCGCCATTGATCTGATGCCCCATCCTGGACCAGTCTTGTTGCAACCACTGCAAGAAAGACCCGGAACAGACCATGGCAAAAAAGCTTTCCTTCGCATTAAACCACATGACCGTCGCGGCCAAACGCTATGACGAGGTGATCTCCATCGCCTCTCATCTCGGGTGTGTTGGCGTTGAATTTCGCAACGACCTCCCTCGTGCATTATTCGACGGCGACGCACCCGGGGCCGTTAAGGCACTGGCCGCAGAAAGTGGCGTCCGCATCCTGGGTCTCTCCGAAGTCAAAATGTTTAACGCCTGGTCTCCCGAGCGCGCCGTCGAGGCCCGGGCCCTGATGGAGATCGCTCGTGAACTCGGGGCAGAAAGCATCAGCCTGATCCCCCGGTGTGACGGCGAAGCTTGTGGCAATGGCGAACGCCAGGCCAATCTGCGCATTGCCCTGCGTGAAATCGTACCCATGCTGGAGGAATTCGGCCTGACCGGCCTGGTAGAGCCGCTGGGCTTTGAGCAGTCCTCGCTGCGTTACAAACATGAGGCCATGGATGTGATCGACGGGCTGAATGCGCGCGGCACGCTGAAACTGGTGCATGACACGTTCCATCATCACCTCGCATCTGAGACCGAGTTTTTCGCCGACGACACCGGCATCGTGCATATGTCCGGCGTTGCTGACCCGACTGTCGACGTGCGCGACATGCAGGATGATCACCGCATCCTGGTGGATGCCTCGGACCGCCTTGGCAACGTGGCTCAGATCCGCACTCTTCTCGCCGATGGCTATACCGGCGCGATTTCCTACGAGGCGTTTTCGCCTCTGGTACACAAATACACTGATCCTATCGGACAAGTGTCTGCTTCGATGACCTATGTCTGCGACCAACTGGCTGCAGCAGGCATCAAAGCTAATTAGGGCGGGAAAACCGTCTCAGGCTTCAATAACTGTGGAGGATAAAATGAAGCGTACTTTCCTTGCGGCCGCAATGGCCACACTCATGTCGACAGGTGCCTATTCCGAATCTATCGGTGTTTCGATGGCGCTGTTTGACGACAATTTCCTTACCGTGCTGCGCAACGGTATGGTTGACTACGCTGATGGTCTGGACGGTGTCGATATCCAGGTTGAAGACGCCCAGAACGATGTTGGCAAACAGCTGAATCAGATTCAGAACTTTATCGCTTCCGGTGTTGACGCGATTGTTGTGAACCCTGTCGATACCGATGCCACCATCGCGATGACCAAAGCTGCGGAAGCCGCCGGTGTGCCGCTGGTGTTTGTGAACCGCGAGCCGGTCAATGTTGACACGCTGCCTGACAACCAGGCCTTCGTTGCGTCCAATGAGCTCGACTCCGGCACGCTGGAAACTCAGGAAGTTTGCCGCCTGCTTAAAGATATGGGCAAGGGCGACGGCGCCAATGTGGTGATCATGGTCGGTGAGCTGCAGAGCCAGGCCGCCCGTCTGCGCACCCAGGATGTTCACGATGTGGTCGCAACTGCCGAGTGTGCTTTTATCACCGTGATCGACGAGCAGGTGGCAAACTTCTCCCGCACACAGGGCGCCGATCTGATGACCAACTGGCTGTCCTCAGGTATCGAATTTGACGCGGTGATCGCCAACAATGACGAAATGGCAATCGGGGCGATCCAGGCGCTGAAGTCGGCTGGCGTTTCGATGGAAACCATGATCGTTGCCGGTGTTGACGCCACCCAGGATGCGCTCGCGGCAATGGCCGCAGGTGATCTCGACGCCACTGTGTTCCAGGATGCTGCCGGTCAGGGCTCCGGCGCGGTGAACGCGGCACTGGCGCTGGCCCGTGGCGAGAGCGTGGATCAGAAAGTCTACATTCCGTTCCAGCTTGTGACCCCGGCCAACCTGTCCGGTTTCACCAGCAAAAACTGATACACAAAATACCAAAGCCCTGGGGAGCGCTGCATGGCGCTCCTCATTTTCGATTTTTCCGGTCTCGGTAAAGCCGGGTCTGACGGGGCGTTTGGGGGAGGAAACAATGGTAGAATTGAAATACGAAGGCGATATTTCGCAGCATTCGGGACAACGGGTCAAACCGCCGGAACTGAATGTGCTGTATGGTCTGATCGGCATCGCAGTAATTTTTGAGGTCCTGGGCTGGATCTTTCAGGGGCAAAGTTTCCTGTTCAACGCACAGCGCCTCAGTATCATGATCCTGCAGGTCTCGGTGGTCGGCATCATCGCAATTGGGGTCACCCAGGTCATCATCACTGGCGGCATTGACCTGTCTTCGGGCTCGGTGGTCGGCGCCACCGCAATGTTCGCGATGAGTTTTGCGCAGGTCAGCACCTACACCAGGGCAGTCTATCCGGCGCTGACAGATCTGCCGCTGCTGATCCCGCTGATGGTGGGTCTGTCCTGTGGCATCCTGGCGGGGCTCGTGAACGGAGCCTTGATAGCCTATGCAAGAATCCCGCCTTTTATCGCCACGCTCGGCATGATGGTGACCGCCCGCGGCATCGCCAAATGGTACACCAAAGGCAAGCCGGTTTCCTTTCCCACTGACAGTTTCGCCGGACTGGGCGAAGGCATGACGCCGGTGCTGTGGTTTATCATCCTGGCGGTGCTGTTCCAGCTGGCGCTGCGCTATACCGTCTATGGCAAGCACACATATGCGATCGGCTCGAACGCCGAAGCCGCACGGATTTCCGGCATCAATGTCGAAAGACACCTGCTGCTGGTCTATGTCATCGCCGGCGCACTGGCGGCATTTGCCGGCATGGTCGTGGCATCGCGTGGTCTGACTGCTCAGGCCGGAATGGGGACAATGTATGAGCTCGACGCCATTGCCATGGCAGTAATCGGCGGCACCTCACTCTCGGGTGGCCGTGGTTCGATTATCGGTACAGCGCTCGGCATGCTGATCTTCGGCGTGATCATCTCCGGCTTCACCTTCCTGCGCATCGATGCCTATTACCAGGAAATGATCAAAGGAATGATTATTGTCGCCGCCGTCGTTTATGACGTCTATCGCCAGAAAACCCGCGCAGTCGTGAAATAGGAGAAACAGAGATGCAAAATCAGGACGATTTTCTCTTGCGGACCGAAGGTCTGAGCAAACATTACGGCGGTGTCGAGGCGATGAATGACGCCAACTTCTTCATGCGCCGCGGTGAACATGTTGCCATCGTTGGCGACAATGGCGCCGGGAAATCCACCATCGTGCGGCAGTTGACCGGCGTAGAGCAGCCAACCAAGGGGCGGATCTTTTTTGACGGGCAGGAAGTCCGGTTTGGCGGTCCGATGGATGCGCGCGAAGCTGGTATTGAAACCGTGTTTCAGAACCTTGCGCTGGCGGATGAGCTCGACGTGCCTTCCAATATCTTCCTTGGCCGCGAGCTGACCAGATTAAATCTCGGGCCGTTTTCAATTCTCGATGAAAAGAAGATGACCGAGATCGCGCTGGAAGGTCTGAAAACCACCGGAGTGAAGATCCCCAATCTGAAAAACACCATCCGGAACATGTCCGGTGGTCAACGCCAGTGTGTCGCGATCAGCCGGGCAGCGGCCTTTGCCTCCAAACTGATCATCATGGATGAACCGACTGCGGCGTTGGGCGTGGCGGAAACCGCCCAGGTGGAAGAGATCATCAAAAAGTTGAAAGCTCAGGGCATTCCGCTGATCCTGATCAGCCACAACCTGCGCCAGGTGTTTGATCTGGTGGACCGGATCTTTGTGTTCCGCCGGGGCAGGATTGTCTGTTCTCTGGATGCGAAAAACACCGATGGCTCCGAACTGGTTGAGCTGATCACCGGCATCAAACACGCCGAAGATGTGCCCGGCGCGATGCCAAACTAACTTTAATCCGGCCAGCCCCTGCCTGTTTCCGGGGCTGGCCCCCTGCCCTTTGGAACCCCTCTCATGTCTCTTAGAATTGCCCTTCTCGGCGCAGGCCGCATCGGACGTGTTCACGCCAAAGCCATCGCGTCTCAGAGCAACGCGACGCTGGTGGCTGTGGCCGACGCGTTTGAAGCTGCCGCCAATGAGGTTGCCGGCGAATATGGCTGCGACGTGCGAACGGTGGATGCGATCCTGGCAGCGGATGATATTGATGCGGTGGTGATCTGCACCCCGACCAATACCCATGCCGATCTGATCGAAAAATTCGCCCGCGCCGGCAAAGCGATCTTTTGCGAGAAGCCGATCGATCTGGACCTGAAGCGCGTGCGCGAATGTCTTGCTGTGGTTGAAGACTGCGGCGCCACGCTGATGCTTGGTTTTAACCGCCGTTTTGACCCGCATTTCGCCGCCGTCAAAGACGCAATCACTACGGGCAAGATTGGCAAAGTGGAACAGGTCAATATCACCTCGCGTGATCCCGGTCTGCCACCGCTGGACTATATTGATGTCTCTGGCGGTATTTTCCGCGACATGACGATCCATGATTTCGATATGGCGCGTTTCCTGCTTGGCGAAGAGATCGCAACGGTGCAGGCTTCAGCCTCCTGCCTGGTCGATGCCCAGGTTGCCGAACACAATGATTTTGACACGGCCTCGGTCATCCTCACCACCGCCTCGGGCCGCCAGTGCGTGATTTCCAATTCCCGCCGCGCCACCTATGGCTATGACCAGCGTATTGAGGTGCATGGCTCTGACGGCATGATCGCAGCAGAAAATCAGCGCCCGGTGTCGATCGAGATCGCCAATGGCGACGGGTTTACCCGGCCGCCGCTGCATGACTTCTTCATGACCCGTTACACCGAAGCCTATGCCGCAGAAATCGCCGCATTTGTTGCCGCAATCAACGACGGTACCGCACCAACCCCATCGGGCAAAGACGGTGAAGCCGCGCTGGCGCTGGCGGAAGCGGCGCTGAAATCTGTGGCAGAGGGCCGCGCCGTCAGCCTGACGGAACTGGTCTGAGCACGGGGGAGACATCAAAATGAAAACGCTTGATCTGATCACCATTGGCCGCACACGACTGTTTGAAAGCGGGCATTGTTGGGATCCTTTGGGCTTCCCAGCGTGAGCGGCGAACGCTGCGGGACCTTGCCCCCCGCGCACAGCGCCACCCAGCGATGAGGATTGGGGCAGCTCATGGCGCTCTGCAGAGCGCACCCTACCGTTGTGCCCCCCCCATAGCCCATGGTCCGCGCGGCGCGGCGATGTTCCGGCTTGATGTTTTTCGAAAGTGACGTGCGTATGTGGCGTCCCTTTTCATGAACACCAGGCGCAGATGCCCTTTGCCTTTAGGGTCCGCCAGGCGGCCAGCCGGAGACCCGCCCTGGCAATCGAAAAATCGCGTGGTTTCAGTGAAACCAGTCTGTCATGCGATCATTCGTTTGCTGTTTGCATGGATACCTACAGCCCCCAGGTATCGTTGATCCGGTAACCCTCTGGCCAGGGGTCGTCCGGATCCAGCATATGCTGATGGATGCCTGTAACCCACCCGCGCCCCGAGATTTCCGGGATAATGGCCCGGCGCCCGCCCACTTGTGCGACCCCGGCAATCCGACCGGTAAACGTCGAACCAATGATCGATGTGGCG
>MAAC01010685.1_pt1 | contig 14652 bp, 17 predicted proteins | sample 1115981 | NCBI WGS metagenome assembly MAAC01 (sample SAMN04961126, study PRJNA320927) | seawater metagenome | isolation source: sample BD02T64 sea water enriched with oil for 64 days | place: USA:Gulf of Mexico | collected 2013-07-27 | reverse complement strand
CGTTTGGCATTTCTATCGATCCCCCATCGATTTCAGTGCATTTTCATAAAATACCATATAATCAAAAATGGCTCATTTCATTAAAAATAACAAGAAAATAAAACACAATGATGACACAGACACCTCTGTATCCGAAAGATTGCTCAAACTTAAGAGGTTTAAGCAGAATTTATACTGAATATTTTTTTTGGTAGAGACAAATTTTGATTATGCTTAAAGCGCTTGTTACAACAAAAATTAAGGCTGGTGCTTTTTGAGCAACTGCGAGACTTTCAATGCACACTGATCAAGTCTGAGTTCGTCAACTGACCTCATAACAATACGAACCCCGGTACCTCCCCTCCCCATAAGAGGATAGCTTCCGATATCAATATCTCCAAAGGCTGTTTGAATTTCACCCAAATCAACGGCTATATCACCTTCTTTTGCTTCAGAAGAGATGGTACGGGATATCACAGGTTTTCCGCCAACCAGTCGTGGGGCAAGCTTGGTAAACATTGCCTGCATAATCTTGGGCACACCAGCCATTACATAAACATTATCAATTTGGTATCCCGGAGCTATTGAAATGTCATTTTCAATCAAAATAGCCCCATCCGGGACGTGAGCCATACGAAGGCGCGCTTCATTTAAATTGCCTTCACCGTAAAAATCCACCATCGTTTTATGCGCATCGGGGTGAAGAATAAGCGCCACAGAAAAAGCATCTGCAATACATTGAGAAGTAATATCATCATGGGTAGGGCCAATTCCACCTGTCGTAAAGACATAGTCGAATTCTCCTCGAACCTGATTAACCGTTGAAATAATCCGCTCTGGAACATCTGGCACCACCCGGGCTTCATCCAGGCTAATCCCGATTTCATTCAACTGTTCGCCCAAAAATGCCATGTTGGCATCCTGAGTTCGTCCAGAAAGAATTTCGTTGCCGATGATAATCAGGCAAGCCCGATAAATGCGTTCCATCTCAATACTCATACAAGTTCAAACTACACACGATGGCGCCAGATTAAGGTACAGCCCAATCAGCTTTTCAGCTCACCTTTGGTAACGTAGTGGAGGATATCAACCACCTGATCCGGTGTCTCCGTAACAGCCAGCGCCGCAGCGTCAACTTCTTTCAATGCATGTTGATGATCAGAGCCATGCATAACAATAATACTTTTCCCGAGTGCCGCAGCATAACCTGCATCAAAAGCAGCATTCCACTGTTTGTATTTTTCACCAAAACAAACAACAACCACATCTGATTTTTCAATCAAATTGCGGGTGCGGATCGCGTTAACTTTTGCACTCTTGTTATCGTGCCAAAATTTATTTGGCTCTTCACCCAGTATCGCAACGCCACAATCATCCGAAGCAGCGTGATTTGTGACAGGTGCAAAAAAATCGATTGGCAACCCAAGTGATTTGGCTTTTTCAGCAATTTCATCGCGCCAATCAGTATGAATTTCACCAGAAAGATACACTTTCCAAGTCATTATTATCGCCTCTTAATATCTATAATTCTTAATATCGGTCCCGTCAGATACCCAAGAGGCTACAGAGTTAATTTCAAGTGAACAACTCTCGTCTTAATCACGTTTCCTTCAAAATAAAAAATGCAGTTGAATACTGCTAACTTTCTCGACTATAACCATAGGAGTTGGGAAATGAATTGATGTCAAGAAAACACAAAACAGCATTGAAATCGGTGGTAAAGCTCCTGCTTTTACTCCAGTTTTTTGCTGTTTCATTGATTCCCCAAGGCATGATGACAGATGTATCCTCCGGGTCTCTTACTCTGGTTATTTGTACCGCAGAGGGCATAAAAGAGATCTCTGTTCCAAATCCTGAAAAACAGATCGATACACAAAGTAACGATTGTGTTTTTTCTGCTCATGCAGATCAAGCTCTGGCCGATACACAATTTAGCTTCGATCAAAGGATCTTTCCCGTTACGACGGCAGGATCAGTTTCTGACAGCCATCTAACCAGCTTATTAATTCACCTCGCCTACGGCTCTCGCGCACCCCCGACTTATTCCTGAAGACTGAAATAGTACTGTTGTCTGGAAATTTTAGTGGCTTCGTAGCTTGAATCTTTTGAGCTGCTTCTCGTTATCCAAACAACAGAAATAATTATTTAGATCTCTGCGTGAGATCGTATTCAGGAGTTTGCCATGTCAGATATGACAGCGAACAACGTGCCCGAAAATTTGGGCACAGAACAAGATGTGCCGCCTTCTTTTGCAAAAAAATTCTATAACGCCGCCTGGAGATGGCATTTCTACGCGGGCCTTTTTGTCGTGCCCTTTATGCTTATTCTCGCCATTACAGGCCTGATCATGGTCTATTTCAATTCGATAGAAACCCGTTTTGGTGAAAAACTCTATGTAACGCCTCAAGCAAAAATGATGGCTCCAACTCAACAGCTCGCAACCATTGTGAAGGCTTACCCTGAAGGCGTGGTAAAACAGTATATGCCACCACCTGCCGAAGACAGAACAAGCCTTTTCGCAGTTAATGTTGATGAGACAAAAATGATTATCTCCGTTGATCCCTACACCGCAAAAATTGTTGGTGCTGTAGAAAAAGATACAACCTGGTTTTATTTCGCAAATGATATCCACGGATCACTTCTAATTGGTGACCTCGGTGACCGCCTCATGGAAATTTCTGCGGGATTAACCCTTATTCTGATCGCTACAGGTCTCTACTTATGGTGGCCACGCGACGGGAAAGGCTTAGGCCAAGTACTTATTCCAAACCTTTCAGCAAAGGGACGTAACTTTTGGAAAGAACTCCACGTCTCAGTCGGTTTTTACATATCCGTTGTTTTATTCTTTTTTCTTATTTCCGGCTTGGCATGGGCTGGCATCTGGGGTGGTAAGTTTGTCCAACCCTGGAGCTCTTTTCCTGCCGAAAAATGGGATAATGTTCCCCTCTCGGATGAAACCCACGGCAGCATGAACAATGGTGCGGTCAAAGAAGTTCCCTGGGGACTAGAACTGACAAAGCTTCCTCTTTCAGGCTCGGATATCGGTAAAATTGGCGTTCCCGAAGGGTATGCCGTCAACCTCAACTCCATGGTTGTTCTGGCGAGAGCCATTGGATTCGATCAAAATTTCCGAATTAACTTACCCGGAAGCTCGAGTGGCGTTTACACCATTTCAGCAGATTCTATGGATGGTGACACTGTTACACCAACAGGGGATCAAACCGTTCATATCGATCAGTATACGGGTAAAATTCTTGGCGAAGTAGGCTTTGAAGATTATTCCCTCATGGCCAAGTCCATGGCAGTTGGCATCGCCTTGCACCAAGGCGATATGGGATGGTGGAACATTCTTCTGAATACAGCCTTTTGCCTCGCCATTATATTCCTCTGTATCAGCGGTGTTATTATGTGGTGGATCCGCCGCCCCAAGGGCGCAAGAAGGTTGGTTGCACCACCTCTCCCAACGAACCTTCCACTATGGAAAGGCGCAGTGTTTATCATGTTGCTGCTTTCCCTTGCCTTCCCTCTTGTGGGTCTCACCCTGCTCACAGTTATGGCTTTGGATCTTCTGGTCTTATCGCGCATACCTTTCATGAAGAAAGCATTCCAATAAGATAATTTTGGCAGGGGAGGTTAGCGCCTCTCCTGCTAAGCTTGTGTATTAAATTAAGCGATTGATATCGAGGGTAAATGAGCCCCTCTCGCCAACAATAAACGCTGAGAAAACCAGATACATACCATCGCGAACAGACACCACAAGATACAACAACCAATAACAATTTCAGATGCAACACCCCGATCAAACAACCAGCCAAAAAGAGCCGGAGAGATTGCGCTTGCAAGCACAGATATGGACGTTGCCAACGCGCGAATTGCTCCGATATGTTTGGTTCCGTAAGCTTCTGCCCACAAAGCACTCGTTGCCGTAGATCCAAAACCAACGGATACGCCGATCAGCAACATAAACATCACGGCTGCATAGCTATGATCGGAGACAGCTAAAAATACTAAACCCAGTGTAAACACCGGGATATGAACGGTTAGCAACCTTATCGCGCCAAACCGATCAACCATTGTTCCCGCGATAACGGTACTTATCGTGATCATAGCCGCGTAGCCTGTAAAGGTTCCAGCGAACCAGTCCATGGTCCATCCCTTTGTTGTCACGATATGTATTTGATGGAAAAAAATCCCCGTTACCACGAAGGATAAAGTCACAAGTCCGGGCAACATTAGATAAAATGCAGGATCTCTTACGACCTCACTTCGCGACCAGTGTCGTTGCTCCCCTTCCCCCTGAGATCCAGCAACTTGACTCTGCACGAGCTCATTCATTCTCGCGTCGCGCTCACTGTGACCTCTCAACAGAAATAAAACCAGAGGAAGGAGAATGAACCCCAGAAAGGCTGCATTGAGTAGCCAGGCATCTCTCCACCCGATGAATGCGATGAGTGCAATCGTGAACAGAGGTAAGCAAGCTTCCCCCAAAGACAATCCAAGGGATGCAATCGCTATTGCTCGACCACGATTATGATGAAAATACCTCGCCATCGCCGTAATTGATGTATGCAACATCAGGCCCTGCCCACAAAGGCGTATAAAAAAGAAGACTGGCAGAATCAAGTAAGGCCAACTGGATGGCACGATGGCCAGTGCAAGTGCAGCTATCGCAAGCCCAAGAGCAACAAGGCAGGAATAGAGCCTAAGATCCATATGATCGATCTGCTTGCCAAACCAGACAACCGCAAAGCCGCTGACAAGGGTTGCCCCCGAATAAAGAGCTCCAAAGTCACCGTGAGACAAACCAAGTTCAGCACGGATTTCGGCATTGAAAAGCGATATATAAAAAGTCTGCCCAAAACTTGAGGCAAAAGCCAACAGGAAACCGAATGAGAGAAATCTAAAATTTTCAAAAATAAAACTAAACATTAGATAGCCTATAGCTTTAAGGCATGCGAGAACAAGCTAACAGCACATCTACTTGTCAGAAACCATCAGGATTAAACGGGTTTTGGATTGAGCAGGACAGGCTGCTAGTTTTGTAAAAAATTTCAACGCAGAAAATTCTAAATACAGAATAAAGTTTGGTGTCTAATTTCGCGTAGTCGTTCAGCCTTGAGAAGCCCTTACCGCTGGTAATAACCTTTGGTTTTCATGCAGCGATTAAAATGTATTGCCTGGCGTTTTTTCACATCAGAAACACCAATGTTCTGGCGCAGGACTAAAAAGCTGGAAGTTCCCCCGCCAAGGCTGTCCCCAAAACTTCCCCCACGGTCTTCTTCAACCCGTGCATCATGGGCCACTAATCCTTGGGCATAATAATGACAAGACGCAACATCGCTTTGGTAATCCGGATCCGTTTTCTTACCATTTGCAGAATAGAGATTACCATCCGTGCCTTCGATAACTGTATTATCTTGCGCAGGTGTCGCAGTGCCATAAGGGTAATCGTTCACAGTTGGCTGGTCACTAATTGACAGCCCCTCATCAGAAGAACTTACCGTCCCCGTAACGTTGCGGTTAACCACTGCATTTGAATCATTACCGGACGAATAATCACTGGGAGGAATTGCCAGAGACGAAGAACCTGTTGAAGAACTTGGCGTCAAAATCTGGGGCTGTTCAATCGGTGTTGCCCGCTCACTTTTTCCACCAAAAGCACATCCCGCTAACAGGAAAGCAACAACAAGAACAGTTACAAGATTGCGGCGGATCATAGGAATTCTCCAGATAAATACGTCTGTATTTTCACAGGCTTGCCAAAAAATTAAAAAGTTAATCAGACATGATCGTAAGTTGTACTGTCTTCAATGTCTTTGGCAAGTGTTATAAATGGTACCACAATACTTTGGTACTCACCCAAATAGATACACTAAACGATAGTTGTAATTTCTTCGTTAATTTCCCCTTGCAATGAAAAGCGGGAAAACATTAAGGTTTGAAAAAAGAGGATTGTGATGAAATTTGCCACCCCCCTTATCTCTGGAACACTCATCAAACGATACAAACGTTTTTTGGCTGACATTAAACTGGCGGATGGGACTGTCGTAACTTCCCATACAACAAATACGGGATCGATGCTTGGTCTTGTTGAACCTGGCTCGCCGGTTTGGCTTTCAGAGTCAGATAACCCAAAAAGAAAACTAAAATACACTTGGGAGATCGGCGCTGCAGGATCAACTCCGGTTGGGGTTAACACATTTGTTCCAAACAAACTTGTGTTCGAGGAAATTTCTGCAGGAACCGTGCCTGAACTTACCGGGTACAGCACAATCAAACGTGAAGTAAAATACGGTAAAAACTCTCGCATTGATGTCTTTTTACAAGAACCTGATCGTCCTGATTGTTACGTAGAAGTTAAGTCCGTTACCCTCAGCAGGGAAGCTGGCATTGCCGAATTTCCAGACGCGGTATCAAGTCGCGGAACCAAACATTTACAAGAACTTGGCGACATGGTTGAACAAGGCCATCGCGCTGTTATGTTCTATCTGGCTCAACGACGAGACTGTACAACCTTTGTCACGGCAAAGGACATTGATCCGGTTTACGCCGAAGCTTTAATCGTCGCTATTGGCCGTGGCGTAGAGGTCGTTGCTTACACTTGTGATGTAACGCCAGAGGGAATTCACTTGGATAAGCCACTTACGCTAGGTATATAGGCATAAATTATTGTACTATGCGCATAATTGCGCACCTTAAGAAATGCGGCAAGAAATGCAGCAGTTCATTAATAGAAATGGAAGAGATAACGTGATCGACAACCTGACACGTGAAGAACGACAGTTTGTAACCTATACCGAGGAAGACTTCGCAGGAATGCGCAAGGCTGGCAAACTGGCTGCAGAAACACTTGATTTTATTACATCCTATGTTGAACCCGGTGTCTCTACAGGCAAGTTGAACGATCTCTGCCACGAATTCATTGTTTCCCACAACGCCGTGCCTGCCCCTCTGAACTACAAGGGTTTTCCAAAATCTATTTGCACATCTGTAAACCACGTTGTTTGCCACGGCATTCCGGGCGAGGATAAAATCCTGCGCGATGGCGACAGCCTGAATATCGACGTAACCGTCATCCTTGACGAATGGCATGGCGATACCAGTCGCATGTATTTTTCTGGCAAACCAAATGTAAGAACCAAACGTTTGAGTGACGTCACTTATGAGTGCCTGATTCGCGGCATTGAAGTCGTTAAACCAGGGGCAACTCTGGGTGATATCGGCCACGCTATACAAACTTACGCCGAAGAAAATCGCTTTTCAGTTGTTGAAGATTTCTGTGGTCACGGCATTGGCCGAAGCTTCCATACTCCGCCAAGTATTCTTCACTACGGCGAACAGGGTAAAGGTGCGCGGTTACTCGAGGGCATGATCTTCACCATTGAGCCTATGATCAATGGTGGAAAGTATGCGGTTAAAATCCTCAATGATGGCTGGACGGCTGTAACCAAGGATAAGTCTCTCTCCATGCAGTACGAACACACTTTGGGTGTAACTGCTGATGGCTGTGAGATTTTCACTCTCTCCCCTAAGGGCTGGCACAAGGCACCTTACGCGTAATTCAAACATCGGCAAATATCGGGATTTGGCTTGAGCACTGAAAAACCCCATTACCATGGTCACCGTGAAAGACTGCGCCAGCGCCTCCTTGAAAGAGGTGCAGGCAGTCTGGCGGATTATGAGATATTGGAGTTTCTTCTTTTTGGTGCCAAGGCACGAGGCGATACAAAACCTCTCGCAAAAAAACTCATCGCCGAATTCGGGTCTTTGGCTGCAGTGTTCGCGGCTTCTGCATCTGAACTTCAGCAAGTATCCGGTGTGGGCGATTCAACTGCGGCTCTTTTGAAGTTAATTCCTGAAGCCGCGCGTAGAATGAGCAAAGAGGCTATTTTAGAGCATCCCATCATCGATTCCTGGGATAAGCTTCTTGAATATTGCCAAATTGCCATGGCCCAGGAAAAGGTCGAGCAATTCAGGTTGCTTTTTCTCGATCGGAAAAATCGATTGGTTGCTGATGAAGTACAACAAACCGGGACTGTGGATCATACCCCGGTTTATCCACGCGAAGTGGTCAAGCGCGCGTTAGAACTTAACGCTTCAGCCCTTATAATGGTCCACAATCACCCCAGCGGCGATCCCACCCCTTCTCAGGCTGATATTACAATGACCCACGAGATTAAGAGCGTCTGCGGCAAACTCGGCATCGAACTTCACGATCACCTGATTATCAGTAAAACAGGGCATAGCAGCCTTCGTAATCTTGGCCACCTTTAAGGTTTAGGGCAGGCAGGTTAGATTATCATGCCCACTCTCAATTTTTAACAATCAAGTGTTCGACAAAAGTCCCTAATCGAACAATAATTATAGCGTACAAGATCCACGATAAAATCATCACCGAAGAGGAAAGTACATATGAGCGCCTTTATTCTGGTCGATACAAAAATCAACGATCCTGAAGTTTATGAAGAGTACAAAGCGCTCGCAAAACCGATGGCCGAGAAATATGGCGGCGTCTACCGTACTAGAGGCGGCAACATGGACATCATTGAGGATAACCTTTGGTCACCAACACGTATTGTGCTCATTGAATTTCCGGACATGGCAAGCGCCCAGCAATTTGTAAACAGCGACGAATACGCACCTATCAAAGCCATTCGACATGCCAATGCCGAATGCACTTTGGCAATTCTGGATGGAATTTGACCCTCACAACAGGCAAGGTTCGGATCAATCAAGCAACCTATCTTGCTAAAGCTAAAGAACATTTGTAATTCACATTAAGTGTACAATCGGTTCCGGAATTCACTTGGGGTAACCTTGCTGAACTCTTTAAAAGCACGATTAAAAGCACTAAGAGAATCATACCCCACATCCAATGCCACATTGGTAATCTGATCTTCACTGGTTCCCAACAGCTCCATAGCACGGATCATTCTCATTCGTCGCTGCATCTGCCCCCAGGTCATACCTGTTTCCTGAGTAAAAATTCGTGCAAGAGACCGCTCTGACAAGCAAGAGGCTGAAGCAACCTCAGCAAAAGGTTTTTTATCTCCAAGATGATTTTGGGTAAATTCCAGAGCACGCTTCATTGACTCTGTTTGACCTTTCGGCACCCAAACTTCACTAGGTTCTTGAGCTAACTCAGAACAAACGCCTGACAGAGTGGAGAAGAACTGTTTTGCATGAGTGCTTAGAACTTCTTGGTCCGGTCCCCAACGCCGGGTATGCAAAATCATTTCCCGGGCATAAATCGGCATCGTCAATACTCGGCATTGCAAAATGCTAGAGTTGATAAAATTCGTATCGTACAAAATGGAACAACAGGTAATCTGGTGAGTTATCTCGATTCTAATATTGGTTCCAGCAGGTATCCAGGCGGCCCGTGATGGAGGCAATATCCAATAACGATCTTCGGCTTCAAGCCTTATGCCCCCTTGGGCACTGTAGAGAAGATAGTGACGATCAAACGTCATGACCTTTGGTGGCTCGGGATCAAAGACTTTGTAAAAACAATATGCCGGTAAATTTGTGCAGGTCATTGATCCCTCAAGGTATCTATCAGACAGTCCGTTCTGCTTTATAAATATTTGTTTCTGGAGCCGCAATCATCAAGGGCTTAAGTTCTCTGATCATTCTGCTGAAAAGATCGCTGGATCGATAGGCTTCGAATGCTTCAGCAGTTCCCCAGTTTTGAAAAATAAACAGCTTACCCTTCTCAATTGGATCCACAAAGATATCGTAGTTAAGACAATCATCCATCGAGCAGACTTCTTCCTTAATTGCGCCAAGAATATTGACCGCTGTTGAAGAATTTTCCAGGGCAAACTGTGCTGACACAGTGACAATTTTCATTATAATCTCACTTGAAGATGGTTTTAGAGGGCAGACAACTGCCTCATAAAGGAAAACCCAGCATATAAACTGAACAACGGTCTGTCTCGCCCCGTTCAGCCAGTATCAAGCCTGAAACGGCCAAATGAAAATTAGTTGAAAGCACTATGGAATTTTACACAACTCATGACAAAGGTCCGACAACAGCAATATTAGGCGCATGAAAACGCTACACTGCTGGACATCAGGGGCTTTGGGTCAAAAATAATCGCCAATCCTACCGAGGACATCCGACTTAAAAGCTAACACCAGATTATTACCTAAGCTGCCGACTCTTTTGACATACCCAGGAAAGCTTCGATTAAATCGGGGTCTTTTCGGGCATCCGCGGCGGTTCCTTGCCAAACAGCGTTACCAGATTCCAGAACGCAAACCTGATCTGCGACTTCTAAAGCGCGTTTGGTGTTCTGCTCGACCAAGAAGATCGTCACTCCCTGACTTTTCAGGTGATGGATTGCTTTGTAGCAAACGTCCACCATCTTGGGCATAAGCCCAAGAGAGACTTCGTCAATCATCAAAAAGCGTGGCTCGGTCATCATTGCACGCCCGATGGCCAGCATTTGCTGCTCCCCCCCAGATAACGTTCCTGCTGGTTGCTTCAACCGCTCAGTCAGCCGGGGAAAAAGAGAGAACACCATATCGCGGTTTACCGCTTCTCTTTGTTTCGGCAAGCAATACCCACCAACGGTAAGGTTTTCTTCGATAGTTAAATCCGGGAACAGACGACGCCCCTCTGGCGCAACCGCAATACCCTTTTTCACCCGCTCACGAGCAGGCATGCTTGTTATATCTTCGCCATCAAAATGAATACTTCCAGAGAAAAGGTTCACATGACCCGCAATTGACATAATCGTACTGGATTTACCTGCACCGTTTGGACCCAGTAATGCAAAAATTTGCCCTGCTTCCACAGAAAGAGACAAGTCGTGAACGGCCTGAAAGGCGCCGTATCCGCAATCAACATTTTTAAGCTGCAGCATGATCATTACTCTCCCCAAGATAAGCGGCCCGAACAATCGGTGTATTCATCACACTTTCTGGATCACCTTCAGCAATTTTGTTGCCGTTATCCTGTACGACCAAACGCGAACATATGCGCATTACTTCGCTTAAGTTATGTTCGATGAGAATAATACTGCGACCTGCGTTATTAAGATCGACAATCATATCAGCCAGCTTATGCGCCTCAGCATGGTTGAGACCAGCCAAGGGCTCGTCCAAAAGTAAAAGGGTTGGGTCCTGCGCTAAAGCTCTGGCAACTTCCAGACGCTTCAGATAACCGAGCGGCAAATTGGACGGATCAGCATCTGCAGCATCCGAAATTCCCACTTGCTCTAGTAATTCTCTCGCGCGTGTTTTCTGCACTTCACGATCAACTTTAAACAAGGCGGAGAGAGGTGATCCGGTATGCTGCGATCCGGCAGCCAACGCTACATTTTCCAATACTGTCATGTTACGAAAAGGCTTCACGAGCTGCTGAGAAAAACCAAGTCCCATACGGGCCCGACGGTGTATCGGCAAGGAGACCAACTCTTCACCACCGAGCAAAATTGACCCTACGGTGGGTGTAACCACACCGGTGATCGCCCGCATCATAGTGGTTTTACCCGCGCCATTTGGCCCGATAAAACCGAGAAGTTCTCCTTCATTCAATGAGAAAGAGACATCATTTACAGCGACAACACCGCCAAATTGGACTCTCACATTAGAAACTTCGAGGAGCTTGCTCATGCGCTCTTACTCCCAGGTGTATTCACGGAAGATCTCGCAGGTAAGATCTGTTTCATAAGTCCGGCAAGTCCACCAGGGCTGAACCGCATCATAGCAAAGAGTAAGCCCCCGTAGAGCAACAACTTGTATTCATCGATAAACTGGACCCACAGGGGTAAAACACTCAAAATTGCGGCAGCGAAGATCACACCAAAGACCGAACCTATCCCTCCGATGACGACCATGGCCAAGACGGTGATTGATTCGACAAAACCAAAGCTTTCCGGGTCGATAAAGCGTACATTGTGCGCATAAAGTGCCCCGGCTAGACCCGCCAAAGCAGTCCCCATGGCAAAAGCAGCGAGCTTGTAACGCGAGACATCAAGCCCAATGACCCGGGCCGTATCCTCATCATCAGCAATCGCATCAAAGGAATAGCCCATCCAGGAACGTTTGAGATGTAAACTAAAGAGAGCCGTAAGGACAACAAAGCCAAGGACCAATAACATAAATCCAGGTTTTCCAATGCCAGAACCCGGAATTCCAGATACCCCCATTTCTCCACCAACAAAATCCCACTGCCGCATAATCCCCAAAAACAGGAATCCTACGCCCATGGTTGTTATAGCAAGGAAATCATGGCGCACGCGGAGAGAAGCAAAACCCACAACAATTCCCACGACACCAGCAATAACGACGGCACCCAATATCCCAACACCTAACGGCATTCCCGCCTTGGTCAACATCGCAGAACTATAGGCTCCAACTCCGTAAAATGCTGCATGGCCCAGAGAGATCTGTCCGCAGAACCCGGTAATAAGGTTGAGACTAAGGGCAAAGATAACTGCAATCCCCATAGACGTAATCAGACTGATTTCGTAACCACTCAAACCCAACATATCACGCCCTCCCAAACAGGCCCTGAGGCCGAACCATCAAAACAAGAATAAGAAACGCGAAGGCAATGGCATCACGGTCAAGATAGTTCCCAAGGTAAATCGTGCCGTAGGCTTCGATTACCCCCAGAGCCAATGCCGCGATCAAGGTGCCGCGAACGTCCCCCAAACCACCAAGAACAATGATCGCCAAGGCTTTATAGCTGGGCACACTGCCCATGGTCGGTTCAACCAGATTATTGAGTAACGCAACCATAACGCCAGCGACCGCAGCAAGAGCCGATCCGATAAAGAAGTTCAGATAACGCACTTTGATAATATCGACACCAAAGGACTCTGCCATATCTGGATCGGTAACCGTTGCGCGCCATACCGTTCCAAATCTGGTTTTACTGGCAAACAACGCCAAGGCACCAATAAGAACAAGTGTCCCGACACCGACAGCGACTTCACCCAGACGTAAGGTTACACCAAAGATTTGAACCACATCTTGTAGTGGTGGGTTTTGATAAGAAATACCGTAGGGACCAAATACGATCCGGTAGATTTCCTCCATGGCAATAAACAAACCAATGGAGGCAATCAGGGCAACATAAGGCGGTTTATCCAGAATGGGTTGATAACAAAGGCGATAGATCGCCATCCCCAACAGACCTACCACCAGCATGGAAACAATCAATGCCAGAAGCAAACTACCCGTAGCATTCGTCACAAGGACGCCGATATACCCCCCAAGGGTAAAGAGCCCCGCATGCGCAACATGCAATATTCGAAGGAGCCCATAAACCAGGGTCAACCCCACGGCAACCAAGGCATAAATGCTCCCTTGCACTAAGCCCTGGGCCAGTAGTTCCACATATAACATCAAGTATTTCCAATAACGATGGCAGGTGTTGAGAATTATCTAAGGAGAATTATTCCACTGGTGGAGCCAGTAGATCCTTATCATCAATCACAGCGTAATGATGCCAAGCGCCATCTTTTACGATCTGCACCTGAACATTTTTTTTCACTTCACCAAGGCCGTTAAAGGAAATCGTTCCTGTTGATGCCACCATGTTTGTCGCTGCAATCGCATCGCGGATTGCCTTACGGTCCGTCGTGCCTGCTTTACGCATAGCTGCGATGGCAACTTTGGCTGCCGTGTGGCCAGAGGCCGCAACCATATCGGCCTTATAACCTGCTTTTGCTTCAAAAGCGGCGATAAAATCTTGGGTTTCAGGAACGGATGCATCGCGATCCAGTGAGGTCGTAATCAACACACCTTCGGAAGAAGGGCCTGCAATGTCGATGAACTTCTCAGAATCGTACCCCTCCTGCCCAATGACAGGCACATCAATTCCAGCTGCCCTAAGCTGAGTAACCAAAGGACCAGCGGTGAAGAAATAGCCGGATGCATAAATTGCATCGGGTTTGTCCGACTTTACCTTGATCACGATAGGGCCGAATTGACGGTCTTTGATGGAATACTCATATTCGTTGACAATATCGATACCAAAATCAGCGGCTTTTGATTTGAAACCTGAAGCCAGAGATTTTCCAAAATCATTTTTAAGAGTAATGACAACAACTCTTTTTTTACCAAGCATCTCGCCGACAAGTTTAGCACCGGCACGCCCCTGAACTTCACCTACAAATGACGTGCGGAAGACATAGTCACCAGATTTAGTAATTTCCGGGTGCACGGCAAAGGCAGAGATATAAGGAACCCCTTCGGATTGGAACACACCAGCTGCAGCACGTGTTGCACCTGAATAGCTTCCTGAAATCGCGACACTTACATCGTCTTGGCCAATGAGTTTATTGGCGATGGGAACGGAATGTTTTGGTGAAGCCTGATCGTCATAGCGGACAAGCTCAATTTGGTTACCATTAATACCACCCGCAGCATTCGCTTGCTCAATAGCAAGTTCGGCACCGATCAATGCCGACTTACCATCAGCGGCTGCAAAACCTGTAAGTGGTACATTCATACCGATTTTAACTGTATCCGCTAAAGCTGCTGCAGAAATAAGAGATCCTGTGACGGCAAGTGTCGCCATCATCTTCTTTGTCATAGACATCACTACGTTCCCCTGTTCAAATGTATATACAAGCTTAAAGGGGAAGGGTTTTTTCAGTCAAGAAGAAAGAAGTTTCAAATGCAATAATCGGATATCAATTTGTTTTTATTATA